>Ga0335074_10004971_pt1 | contig 18372 bp, 17 predicted proteins | sample Lox_Sample_23_FD_206715 | JGI IMG/M metagenome (GOLD analysis project Ga0335074, IMG submission 206715) | Soil microbial communities from Loxahatchee National Wildlife Refuge, Florida, United States - Lox_Sample_2.3 | ecosystem: Environmental > Terrestrial > Soil > Wetlands | place: USA... | reverse complement strand
GAACAAGAAAAGAGAAATCTGAGCAGCAGCTCAAGAAATCTTTCAACAATCGCGAGTTGATCGGAGATTCCCTGACAGGCAGGAAGGGGTAATTGAGCTGGATGGGATGGGTAACTGGCAAACGGGAGAAGGAAAGCGCCTTACTCAGCTGTCGAGCGGCCCCAAGGGCAATAACGTGGGGACAGGCGGAGTTGCCTGTCCCCATTTAGAGCTGGAAGGCTCTTGTCCGCTTACATGCCGAGATACTCGACGTGCACATAGGTGCCGAGGCGGACGTTATAGGCGAGGTACCAGCCGGGATGGTCGGGATCTTCATAGATGACGATCTGATCGGAGTTCCAGAGCCAGTCGGAGCAGAAGGCAATGTCGGCTGCGGCGACCGACCAGAACCAACCATTGAACCAGAACCTGCTGGGGCCGCCACCGGCGAGGACCCACACGTGTTTGGGGCCGAAACCGCCGGCGAAATGGCCGTACTGGAAGGGGTGGTCGAGATGGTAAGCCGGATCGTTGGGCCCAGTATCGTGGCCGACCCAAACTTTTCCGTTATCGACATGAGGGGCGTTGGGGTGGCCGGGCTGATCGCTGAAGTTTCGCGGCTGCTGCGTAGACTTGGGCGCAGGTGTTCCTTTGAATTGCGCGGGCCCGTGCGCGGGAATGGGTGGATGCTTGGCTGGAGGATGCTGCGCAAAAACAGGCGCAGCAAGAAGGAACGCGGCTGCGGCCACAAACTGCATCGGTTTCATAGATACCTCCTTGATGGCTGGAGAGATGGATCTGACGAGGCGCAACAACGCTTGCTTCGCGCCCGTCGAGGTTAGATGCACTTTGGAATTTTTGCACACGGAACATACCCCGGCACAGATTTTTTCCCTGCCGAGTTTGGAAGTGAGTGAGAAAAAAGCGATCGACTTAGCCGGGTCAGGCGCTGACGGCAACCGGGGCGCGTCGCCAGGCGTAGAGCGGGAACTGGTTGCACAGCTCGGCAACTTCGCCGCGAATGCGGGCGAGCGCGGCATCGTCGTGTCGCTGCTCAAGGGCCCGGGCCATCCAGGCGGCGATGAGGCGCATCTGGGGCTCCTTCATACCGCGGGTGGTGAGCGCAGGCGTGCCCACGCGAATGCCGGAAGGCTTGAGCGGGGGATTGGTATCCCAGGGGATGGAATTCTTGTTGACGGTAATGCCGGCTTTGCCGAGTGCGCTTTCTGCTTCATTGCCGAGAATGCCTTTTTGGAAGACGTCGACGAGCATGAGGTGATTGTCGGTGCCGCCGGAGACGAGGCGGTAACCGGCAGCCTGGAGGCCTTCGGCAAGCACCTTGGCATTGGCCACGATCTGTGCGGCATAGGTGCGGAACTCGGGGCGGAGGACCTCAGCGAATGCCACGGCCTTGGCGGCGACGATGTGCACGAGCGGACCGCCCTGCTGGCCGGGAAACACCGTGCGGTCGATATCTTTGGCGAGGGTCTGGTCGGGTTTTTCGCCGGTCTTCATGTCTTTGCCGACGATGATGAGGCCGGCGCGAGGGCCGCGCAGGGTTTTATGGGTGGTGGTGGTGGTGATATGGGCGTGGGGCACGGGGGAATCGTGGACGCCGCCGGCTACCAGGCCCGCGATATGCGCCATGTCGAAGATGTAATAGGCGCCGACTGTATCGGCAATGTGGCGCATGCGGGCGAAGTCCCAGAAGCGCGGGTAAGCGCTGGCGCCGCCGATGATGACTTTTGGCTTTTCCTGCTGGGCGACTTGCTCGAGCTCGTCGTAGTCGATGGTCTCGGTGTCGCGGCGCACGTGATAGAAAGTGGTGCGATAGAGTTTGCCGCTGAAGCTGAGGCGATGGCCGTGGGTGAGATGGCCGCCATGCGAAAGGTCGAGGCCGAGAATGGTGTCGCCGGGCTTGAGCACGGCCGCGTAGGCCGAGGCGTTGGCCTGCGAGCCGGAGTGGGGCTGCACGTTGATATGCTCGCCGCCGAAGATCTGGCGCGCGCGGTCGCGAGCGAGGTTCTCAACAATGTCGGCGTACTCGCAGCCCCCATAGTAGCGGCGGCCGGGATAGCCCTCGGCGTACTTGTTGGTGAAGACCGAGCCGGCAGCTTCCAATACAGCTTCTGACACGAAGTTTTCGCTGGCAATCATCTCCAGGCCCTCGTGCTGGCGCAGGGTTTCATGGTCAATGGCGGCGGCGATGTCGGGGTCGGCCTGGGCGAGGGAGAGGGACATGCGGTCAGTCATAGGAAAATTCTACGGCAAAGGGCGCCAGCAAGCGTTTGGGGGAAATCGGGCAGCTCAAGCGAGCGCGTCAATTAAGCGGGCGGGCCATTTCGTATTCAATGAGGGCCGGATCATTCGGATGGGGCTGGGTGCGGCCGGTCCGAATGAAGCCCAGGTGCTCGTAAAAACGAAGGGCGGGGTCGTTGTTGGCAACGACAAACAGGTCGAGAACGGCGGCTCCGCGCGAAAGAGCCCATGCGGCGACCGAGTCGACCAGCATGCGGCCAACGCCGCGCTGACGGTGAGAAGGCGCAGTCCACATGGAGATGAGGTGGGCGCGCGACGGATTGCCAGGATGAAGAAGGCAGCCGGCGATGCCCCCGGCAACGCCATCCTCGAGGGCAAGGAAACCAATGCCCGACTTTCCGCTCCAACGCTCGACGCGGGCTTGCCACTCTTCTTCGGCCATCTGACTCTCGCGCTCGTACGTCGAGCCGAATGCGCTGGGTGTGTCCTGAAGCGCGCGAAGGCGGGTCTGCTTGAACGTGGGGAGGTTTTCGAGAGTAATGGGCGCGATGACGATCATTATGAAATTATGGGGCAGGGGCGGTGGGGATTGAGTACGCCAGTCGAATCGCCTGCATCAGGATGAGCTGTATGAGTGTTCGGATAAGATATATCGCTGCGGCGGCGTTGCTTTTGAATGAGCTCGCACTTGCTGTTCAGAGCTCGGATATAGACGCGTCAGTGTTGCAAAAAGCCAATTCAGGCGACGCTGCGGCGCAGGTGCAAGTGGGCGAGAGCTATGCGCGGGCCGGGGCGAACGAGCACAATCGCGATGCAGCCGGCAAGGACTACGAACAGGCAGCTGAGTGGTACAAGAAGGCTGCCGATCAGAACAACATTGCAGGGGAGCTGCATCTGGCGGCGTTGTATCGCGACGGGGGCACGGGTTTTGTGCGCGACATGACGCAGGCGGCCGCGTGGTATCGCAAGGCAGCCGACCAGGGAGACGTGGATGCGCAGGCGACACTGGGCGTGCTGTATTCGATGGGACAGGGCGTGGCGCAGAGCGATGTAGAGGCATATTTCTGGCTGGATCTGGCCGCCGATGTAAGCGGGCCGAACCAGCAGAAGTATGCGGCGAACCGGCAGATGGTGGGGCAGCGCATCACGGCCGACGAGCTGGCCGATCTTCAGGATCGCGTGGCCGCGTGGAAGGCGGCGCATCCGCGCCGGAGCGGCGCACAGTAAGCGTGTACATTGAACACCGGACTGCAACGAAAGTTGCAGGTGGAAAAAGAAGTTGCCAGGGACAATCGGGTGAGACGCACCAGGCCGCATTTTGGTTGCAAAAAACCGGGAAACAGGACAACTAGTTTTTGCAGGCGGTGTCTGGTGGTGACATGGGCCGGAAAACAAATCCCAAAGGCCCGTGGAGGAACCACATGAAGCAGACGATGATGATGCTTGCCGTGGCCGCCCTGATCGCCTCGGGACCGGCCTTTGCTCAGCAGAGCCAACCGACAACGCCGGCGCAGACGCAGCCAAACCAGCCGGCCCCCACGCCGCACCAGCGCGAGCAGAACCAGCAGGACCGGATCGCGAATGGCATTGACTCAAAGCAGTTGACGGCGGGCGAGACCAAGAACCTGGAAGGGCGCGAGGCCAACATCAATCGCGAAGTGAAGGACGATCGCTCGGCCGACAACGGCAAGCTGACGCAGCAGGAGCGGCAGCAGGTCAACCATCAGCAGAATAATCTCAGCCACTCGATTTACCAGGACAAGCACAACGCCAACACGGCGCGCTACGGCAACAACGAAGTGGGCCAGCGGCGCCAGAACCAGCAGGATCGCATTGCCAACGGATTGCGCAACGGAACGATGAAGGCGGGTCAGGCTTCGCGAGTCGAGAACCGCGAGCAGGGCATCAACGAGCAAGACCATGCCGATCGCCAGGCGAACGGCGGAAAACTGACCGGGCAGCAAAAGGGGCAGCTGAACAAGAAGCTGAACGGGACCAGCAAAACCATTTACAAGGACAAGCACAGCGGGAAATAACTCAGCGATCAGCGGCTCAAGGTTTGCTGGGCAACAGCGAGCACGCGGCCGCCTGAGGATTTGGCAAGAAAGACAACGAGCCGCAATGGCTCGTTGTCTTTTTCTGCGCGCTGAAGGTCGGATCCGGCAAGGCGCAGCGGCCTGCCGTCAAGAGCGCTCGAACCGAATTCCTTGTAGGCGCGCACCACGGCAGCGTAGCGCAGCGTCTTGCCCGCGTTCTCTCCGCGCGCGACCTCGGATTGGGCGGCATCCTCGGCCACGGCGGCCACCAATGATCCCTTGTGGGCCGCCGGAGCCTTCACTGAAAAATTGACCGAGCCGTCGGCGGCAAGTCGCGCATCGGCGATTTGCAATTCGAGCTTGGGGGTTTTGGCGGCGGTGGTGATTTCCTGAGCCAGCTTCCCGGGATTGTTACCGGCCACTTGCGCCGAACCATCGACGACAAACTGCGGCGTGGCCGGTGAGGGGAGCGAGAATTCGCGAACGTAATCATCCTGATGCTGGTCAATGACGTCGAGCGAGAATGGATCGCTCCAACCGAGATGATTCCAGTAAGTGACATGCTCGCTGAGCACGATGGCGTGCACGCCGGTGATGGGCTGGCCAGCGTCAAGCCGCCCGAGCACGTCATCGGCGGGCGGGCAGTCAGAGCATCCTTCTGAGGTGAAGAGCTCGACGAGGACGGGCTGCTGCGTGGAAGACGCTGAGGCCGCCGACTGCTGGGCGAAAGCCGGCAAGACACAAAGGCCGGCAGGAATGGCCAAAGCCATGGCGACCGGGAAGCGCGAAATCGAACGAGGGAATGGGGAAGCCATCCTGTTGAGAAGAAGCCGAAGCGCGCGAGGCGAACTTCGGATGTGAAACGGATTTATCCTATCACGAATGCGGGCTCTCGAGCGGAATTCGATTTTTCGGCGCTGCGTGGTTGCCCTTTGGGTGCTGGCGCCGGTGCCGGTTCGAGCGACCGCGCAAGCACCGCAGGTTACGCTGACGCCCGCGTTTGTGGTGGCGGGCGCGCCGGAGCTGATTCGCGTGAACGCTCCAGGCGATGCGACTCTTGACGGAGAATGGCAAGGCAAGAAGCTGGAATTCTTCAGGGGACGCGATGGAAAAAGCTGGTATGCGCTGGCGGGCACGGATGTGGAGGCGGCTGTGGGGCCGGCGGCACTGACGCTGGTGGCGCATGAGGCGGGCGGGAACGCGGTGGATTTGAGCCGGAGTGTCGTGATTCACCCGGCGCATTACGCGACGGGCGCGCTTACCGTAGAGCCGAAGTTTGTTGAGCCGCCGCCGGAGCAGATGGCGCGGATCAAGGCGGAGGTGGAGCTGAAGCAAAAGGTGTTTGCGGCGAGCGCTGCCGAGCCGCTGTGGAGCGGGAATTTTCGCGCGCCGGTGACGGCGCCGGCGACGAGCAGCTTTGGCATGCGGCGCATGTACAACGGCAAGTTGGCCAGCGTGCACAAGGGGATGGATTTTCGCGCGGCGTCAGGCACGCCGGTGCGCGCGGGCAACAGCGGCGTGGTGGTGCTGGCGCGGCCGCTTTATTACGAAGGAAACTGCGTGGTGATCGATCACGGGCTGGGACTGTTCACGGTGTCGATGCATTTAAGCCGCATCGACGTGAAGGAGGGCCAGCATGTGCGGCTGGGCGAGCGGATCGGGCTGAGCGGGGCAACCGGGCGCGTGACGGGACCGCATCTGCACTGGGCGGTGCGCTGGCAGGATGCGTATCTCGATCCGGCCAAGATGCTGAAGATGAATCTGGCGGCGGTGCGCTAAGGGTTGGCGCTAGCGCGAGAGCGCTTCTTCTTCGGCTTCAGGTGATCTGGCTGCGGCGGATTTGCGCGCCGCGGCTTTTTCTTCACGCAGGGCTTTGTAGGCGCGGTAGACGAACCAGCCGAGATACCAGCCGTCGAGGTATTTGTAAGGAGTTTCGCCGGTGGTGTAGTGACCGCAGGGAAGCACGCGCGGCTCGAAGCGAATCTTGTCGCGGCGGAAGGCCTCAACGACCTGCAATGAATACTCCTTGGGAAAAGTGAGGTCGTAGTTGGCGTAGACCACCAGGACGTTCTTGCCGGCGGCGTTTGCTTCTTCGCTCTTGAACCGCTCGTAGTAGCTGACGGGACTAATGGCCGACCACAGCGCGCAAAGGCGCTCTTGGGTGAGGCCGGCTCGTTCGACGGCCTGGCGGATGTGGCGCGTGCTCTGGCCGGCCCAGACCACATCCCCAAATGCTGTCGATGCGTGATTGAAGGCGTTGACCCTCAGGCGTGGGTCGTGGGCGCTGGCGAGATAAGCGTAGCAGGAGCCAAGACTGGTGCCGAGCACGCCGAAGTGCTCGTAGCCCTGCTCCTGGAGCCAGTCGAGGCAGCAGCGGATATCGACGACAGCCTGGCGGCAGGCGGAGATGGTGCGCCCGATGTTGGCGCTGACGGCGTAGTCGGCACGCTCCAGCTCTTCAGGACGGCGAATGTCGTGGTAAGGCTTGGAGAGGCGCAGCGCAGAGATCCCCATGCGGTTGAAGAGCCTGCAAAGCACGTTGTGGCTGAAAGCGTCGGCGTTCCACTGCGGCAGCACGACGATGGCCTGCCTGGGGCGCGCGGGATCTTTGTGCGCGGGCGCGGGATACCAGCGCGCGTTGACCAGATCGTTCTCAGGGTAAGGCGTGCGCTGGGGCGAAGTGAAGCGCAAGAACTGCGCGCGGGGCAATGTGCCGTCGGCGGCCTGCTGTTTGAGCGCGGCATCTTTGGCCAGCGTTTCAGGACGGACGTTGGTGGGATAAAGCTGCGGGAAACGTTCCTCGAGGCGGAAATCGGTGGGGCGCTTGTAGCCGAAGAAGAGGTGGCTGTTGCGAATGAGGAGCTGGTTGATATGGACCATGGCGGCTTCTGCCGCGGCATCATCACGGAGAACTTCGGGCCCGGGAAGCGCGGAGATGAAACCCGGCGCTTCAAGATTCGCTTGAAGGAAGGGAGTGATCCATTCAAAGCCCCACTCGAGGGGGCGGACGATGCGATTTTCGTCGCGTGTGGTCAGCCGCGTTTCCCACTCGAACATCCGGCGCGCATACCAGTCCCTGAACATGCTGATAGATCAAGTTTAACAATGCAGGAAGCGAGGGAGCAGAGGGAGCAAGGGGCAGAGGAGCGCGCTCTACGAATAACAAACTGGGAATCAGGCCGCGGCCCTGCGGGCGCGCCCTTTTGACATTTCGTGAGCGATCAGCCACCCGATGCCGAACAGCGTGATGAGCGCGATGATGCCTTGCGAGATAACGCAATAGAGACACCAGACCTGCAGGACGCTGTGTTCGATGCTGGAAAGATGAAGGGCAAAAGCGCACCCCATGACGGCGAAGACGGCGAGAAGTATGCGGCGGCGCAGGAGCGCGAGGATGCCGAGCAGCAGATAGCCGGCGATGCCGATGGCGGCGACGGGAATGCCCGCAACCATGCTATAGGAGCTGTGATTGACGATGCCGCAGTCCCAATGGTCGTTGATGGAGCAGGGTTCAGTTGCGGTGGAATAGTGAATGCGCAGCGCCATGGTGGAGATGACGACGCCGGCGATGGCGAGAAAGATGAGGAGATAGCGCATGGCAAGATTGGCGGCCTGGGGAATCGTCCGCCGAATCGATTTTAGCTGACCAGGCCCAGGTCACGCTGGCGGGGCACCGTGCATCGAGGACGGGCGGCGCGCGGTAGGATGATGCCATGAGGCGGACAGAAAGCGCCGATGAAGCCGGTTGGGGCGGGGAAACCGGGCGGAATGGAGTGCGTGCGGCGTTTTTTGGCGGAAGCTTCGATCCGCCACACCTGGGCCACCTGGCCGTAGCGCGCGCGGCGCGGAAGGCGTTTGGGCTGGATGTGGTGCTGTTTGCGCCGGTAGGGACGCAGCCGTTGAAGCCGGAAGGTCCGACGGCCGGATTTGCCGACAGGGTAGCGATGACGAAGCTGGCGATTACCGGCGAGACAGGATTTGCGATTTCGCTTGCCGATGCGCCCGAGCCAAACGGCGATCCAAATTACACCATGGAGACGCTGGTGAAATTGCGCGATGAGCTTGGCGCGGGAAGCGCCTTGTTTTGCCTGATGGGAGCCGATTCGTATTTCACTTTGCGGCAGTGGCACCGTGCCGCGGAGGTTCCGTTTGCCGCTCCGCTGATTGTCGCGTCGAGGCCGGGGGAATCGGCCAATTCGCTGCTCGGCAGCTTGCAGAATGCATTACCCGAAGGCCTGAAGCTGGATTCTGCGCGCGCGGCCGAGGCGCTGGCGCGGGGCGTGGAGGTGCGCGCATTTGAATTGACGAATGAAAAAGGAGAACGGACGCCGTTTTACGTATTGCCGGATCTTGATGTGGAGATCAGCGCGACGGCAATCCGCAGCGAAATCCATGCGGGGCGAGACAGCCAAAAGGAAGTGCAGGCGCTGGTGCCCGCGGCGGTTGCCAATTACGTAAGGGCGCATGGGCTTTACCGCTGAGAGATTCTGCGTGAAGCGGCTTGCCGCCCGGCAAATCGACAAGCTACGATGAGCCATGGAGAGCCAGCCGAGAGCATGGATATTTTGCGCATGAACATTTCGCCGGCGCAGGAACAGCCGCACAGCAAGAATCAAATACGCACCCTGGTGCAGGCCGCAGCCGCGGTTTGCGAAGAGAAAAAGGGGCAGGACATCAGGATTCTGGAGCTTGACCCGGTGGACTCGGGATTGAGCGACTTTTTCCTGGTGGTTTCGGCGAGCAACGACCGGCAGGCGGTCGCGATTGCCGATGAGATCGAGTTGCGGCTGAAGCGCGACTACGGTGTCTATGCGAATTCCGTAGAGGGGCGGCGGAACGGCGAGTGGATCCTGCTGGACTACGTGGATTTTGTGGTTCACGTGTTTCTCGCCGAGCGGCGCGCGTTTTATGACATTGAGCGGCTGCGCAAATCGGCGCGGCCCTTTACGCCGGCAGAATTTGTGGACGCGCTGAAGGCAAAGCTGGCGGCGAAGACGCGGGCAGTGCGCGGTAAGAGCGGGGTCAGGAAAAAAGCTGCTGCCAAACGCGCGGCAAAGCCGAAAGCGGCGAGCAGCAAGGGCGCGGCGAGAAGGAACGCTTCAGCAAAGCGAACGCGCGCGGGCACGGCGAAAAGGGCAAAGAGGAAGCGCTGAATGCGCGCTTTCTAACCCGGTGCAGCCTGAAGAGGTGCGATGCAAACAGAACGGGGACCCGATGAGTCGGGTCCCCGTTCTGTTGTTGAAGCCGTGTTGAAAATCAGAATGTGATGTGCATGCCCAGAATGAGATTCCTCGGCACCTGATACCGATACGGCTGATTGTATAGGGAGTCCACGGTGATCTGGCCGAGGCCAGTGCCATTTTGGTTGGGATCATTCATGGCTGCGGTGTAGTTATACGGCGCCATGACTGTGGAGTAGAAATCAAGTCCATTGAAGATTGCCTCTCCATTGGGCGCGATGAAGTTGCTGGCCGTGTAATCGGAGTCGATCTGCTGCCAACGGGAGACAACTTTATGTTCGTTGAGCGCATTGGTAGCGGTTGCGTCGAAGGAAAGGGAACTCGACTCGCCGAGCTTCACGGTCTGCTTGAAGTTCAGGTCAGAACCGGTGAACCACGGAGTACGCCTGGTGTAGGGCTGGCTAGTGGTAATGAGGCCTGAGTTCGCATCCTGGGCCACATCAATCCACTTGCCCCGGCCGACGATGTTGACAGGGAAACCGGGCTGTCCGCCGAACGAGTAGCCCACATCCATTTGGCTGGTAAGCGGAGTGCCGGAGTAGGCGGTCTGGAAGATGCCGAAATCGCTGGCCAACTTCTTATGCGCCCAGGGCAGGTCGTAATAGACGTAGCCTTTGAGCGCGTTGGGACGATCGGTAGGAAGTAATCCTCCGTCCGATTTTCCGTTGGCAGCCATCTGGAAGTAGACCTCGTCGAAGGAGCGGCTGTTGTTGGGAGCATTGCGCCCGCCGCCGCCATCGGCCAGGTCAGAGCTGGTGAGGCCTTCGTAGTTGCCGCGGAAACGGCTATACGTGTACGAGAAGACACCCGCAACGCCGTGGCTCGGAGACGACATCAGGCGGAATTCGAGTCCGTCGTAGCTGCGCGCCGCAGGGTTGAGGTGTTGATCGGCGGGACAGGTATTGTCGACGCAATCCGGAGGCTGGCCGTAGAGGAAGGTCCAGTAATTGTTGAAGGTGTTGTCGACGCCGTGTCCGGGATTGACGATGACAAAGGTCTCGCCTCCCGAAGCGGGGTTGAAGATAGCCGAGTCCTCGATGGCGTCGTCCAGCCGTTTTCGATCCCACCGGGCTTCAAAGGCTAAGGTCCGGTTGATCTGATAATCGACTCCGAAGTCGGTGTTGTGCTGCTGGTAGGGCTTAAGGCCGGGAGCCGTGCCCTCTTCGGTAAGGGTGCAGGTGGAGCAGGTGGTGGGGTTGGTGCGCAGATTCTGGCTCTCGAGGTAGACCAGACCCGAAGGCTGAGTGCCACCGGCCCAGTTGGCCTGGACGGTGTCGCCGCTGCCTTCGCAATAGGCACCTGTGCTGTTAAATACCGGTGTAACGTTGTTCAGGGTGGGCTCCATGAGGGCGTACCAGCACTCCTGCCAGAGTTCACCGCCGTAGGAGCCGATGGCCAGGTTCAGCTTCATCTGGTCGTAGAACTTGCCGTAGCCGCCAAAGACCTTCATCTTGCCGTTCTGGAAGACGTCCCAGGCGGCGCCGAGCCGAGGAGCAATCTTGGATCCCCAGCCGAAGTTGATGGGCCTGGTAATCTTCTGGGTCACGGGCTGGTTTTCGGCGGGCAGGTACTCGCGCTCCATGCGCACACCGGCTTCAACGGTAAGGCCACCGCCCACCGTCCACGAGTCCTGGACATAGAAGCCATGGTTCAGGGCATCTGCCTGTCCGGTGGTTCCGTAGTCGTTGACGTTGACGACACCGTAGGTGCCCACGCATTGGTCGTAGCCTGTTTGCGCCTCGACTGCCGCGCAATTCGCGCCACCCACATTGGGGTCAAGGTACGTGTAAGGCTGCGATACGCCGGGGAAGACCTGCACTTCAGGCTCGTTGTAGCCCTGGTTGATGAGGTTGTAGTTGCGGTGCATCTGGTAGCCGAACTTCAGGTTGTGCGTATTGTGGTGGCCGCCGTGGTACCAGGCCATGCCCTCGTCGAACTGGGTGGCCTTATTGGCGTTGTAGTGAGTGTAGGCGCCATCGATGGCGCCATTCACAAAGCCCGTTCCCTGAGCGAGTGCGGGCGCCGAGGTGCTGATCGGAATTCCGTTGGTGTCGGTGGTCGCAGAGCCGTTGGTCTGCCACACGTCAAGCACGCCTGTGGTGGGGAAGCCGATGTCGTGGTAGTTGTCGAAGAAGTAGCCAAAGCGCGTGGTGGATACCCACGTGTTCGACAAGGTGATATCCGCGCCGATGTTCAGCGTGGTATTCGGCTCTGCGAATCCATAGGTATGCGAGAAGTTTGAAGGATCCTCGAAGTTGCCATTGCAGGAGAATGAGGAGCCAATTCCGGAGCAACCGGTGATGACGTTCTGATAACCCTGAACCGAGTCGGGGGACGGAAGGTTCTCGCCGTACTCCTTCTGATCCTGTTCGAGCCACGAGGCGAAGACGCGAATCTTGCTGGTGACCTCAGCATCGAGCCGGCCATAGGCGTAATCCTGATGATAGTTCCGGCTGAAGGGCACGAGCCCGCCGTACGGGCCGTAATTCAAGCTGTACTCGTAAGCGTCGAACTCGGGATTGTAGCCGCCGAAGAAGAAGATCTTCTGCTTGAGCTTGTCATAGGCGACGTCGGAGATTCCGTAGATCCTTGGCAGAACGTCGATGATGGGGCCGCCGATGGTGAATCCGGGGAACACGTCGCTGCTGTGCGGCCGGGTCGGCTGGTAGACCTGGGCGTCAGGGTCGACCGTATAAGTAGCCGGACAGCCCGCGGTGCCGCCAGGACAGCCGCCTGAAGCCGGATCGTAGCGGAGGCCCGGAGTCGGCGAACCGTTCATGGCGCCATCCTGGAAGGTTGTGAATAGCGCGCCGTGCCACCTGTTAGTGCCCTTGTCCATGATCACGTTGACCACGCCGCCCATGGCGCCGCCGTACTCCGCATCAACGCCCGAGGTCTTCATCTGCATTTCCGAGATAAAGTCCATGGGGACGTTGGTGTGAGAATAGCCGCCAATGATGTCTGCGGTCTCCTGGCCTTCAACGAGGTAGGAGTTTTCGGAGTCGGCGCCACCGGCGATGGAGAATCCGAAGGCACCGCCGTTGCTGCCGTTGCCGGGCGATGTGCCGCCGCTTCCGTTGCCCATCGAGCTATTGCCCATCAAAGGCTCATTGCGGGCCGCAGGGGCGAACTGGATGACGGATTGGAACGAGGTGCCGTGAGGGAGATTTTCGAGGGTCTCCTGAGGGATGTTGGTCAGCGTGGTGGTGGTGGTCAGATCGATCATCGGGGCTTCGTTCTCGTTAACCTCGACGACGGTGTTAACGGAGCCGACCTTCATGGTGAGATCGACAGAGGGGAGATGACCAACCTCGATGATCAGGCCCTCGCGCTTGAGGGTGTCAAACCCGGAGGCCTCGACCCGGATGGCGTAAGCACCTGGCGGCAGATTTGCGAAGTGGTAATAGCCGGCGTCATCGGTTGTCGTAACCTTTGAGCCAACGAGCGTGGGCGTCGTAACCGTAACTGTTGCCCTGGGAACAACTGCCCCGGAAGGGTCCCTCACTGTGCCCTGCAGGCCGCCGGTCGTCTCCTGGCAAGAGGCGGGCTGTGGCTGAGATGTCACCAGGATCCCAAGGGCGGCGACGACAGCAAATATAAGGGCGAGGCCCTGCAACCGAAGAAATCGCATCGAAACTCCTCCATCATCAAACTGGACCCACAAGGCCGACTGGCAACGTCACGGTCCGTGTTAAGCGCTTTCGGAGGCTCTACGTGGAGCAAATCCGATCTCGCAGGTTAATTCAGAAACAACCAGAGCAGGCTCGACAAAAACTTACTCAAGAAGACGGCTTTGCAAGCATGTGCTTGCAAAAGTAGATGAATGCGTGAGCAGAAATCTGTGAAAGTTGGGAGCAATTCATTTGCCAATTGGGGCGTATCGAAGGAGGGTGGATTTGGCTTGAAAATGAAGGACTTGTGAATTCAGCTTTTGGGTGGGAAAAAGTAAGAATATGGAATCTTGTAGTGGCTGTAGTTGGAGTGTACCCGCGGGTGCGCCGACAACATACGCTCACCCGGCATCTGCAGGGCCAACAACAGGTTAAGTAGGTGAGGAATATCACAGAACAACAGCAATACGCAAAAGCCATCCACAGTCCTTGAAATCCATCGTCAAGCTCATACCCCGGCCGTGGGAGAACGCCGGGGCTGCCCACGTCATGATTGCGAACGCAGGAACAACATACAGAAACCGAAAGAAACCATTGAACTTGCGGAAGAGGATTCCCAACGGCATCCATCGTCCGGGAATATTCTCGCGCTGGAGAACCGGCGCGGGACGGGGAAGGATTTCTTTTGGTTTAGAGCACGATGAGGGCCAATCGGCAGCGGGCAAGAGTTGATTTGAAATTTATAGAAAATAAACGAGTTCTTGATTGGCGATTGATCCTGTCTCCGCGTCGCGGCTACGGAATCCCATACAACGAAGGTGGGATATTCCCAAATTTGTACAAATCCTCGCGTTGCGGCCGTGATAATCGCCTCGCGCCGGTTGCGCGGCGGCGTAGATGCGGTGCAAGTGGTGCTCAGGAGGGCGCCCGCAATGGCGGACGCCTCTGTTTTGAGCAACGCGCGATTCCGGCTAGAAGATGATTTTGCCGGCGAACCGGATGTTGCGGTTGCCAAAGACCTTGCGGATAAGAACCGCCGTCTGCTGAAGCCGTACGTTATTCTGCTTGCTATGCACATCACTCTGGCTCACATTGGCGCGCGGGCACGCGCTCAAGAGGCCCTCGACGCATCGGTGTGCGAGTACCTGCGGCGATGCGTTGGGTTTGTGCCGTGCAAAACGGAGGCTTTCCGCGGTGAAAAGGCCCTGCTGGACTGGTTGGAGCGCCAACGCGGAAGAGCCGGCACGGTCCTGATGTTGCTCGATGGGCGGGGCCGCCAGATGAGTTCGGAGGAGTTGGCCCGCTGGCTGGGAAAGCAGCGGGATGGCGGCGCTCAGCACGTGGTGTTTGCGGTCGGGCCGGCTGATGGATGGACTGACGAGGCGCGAGCCGAGGCCAAGCGCCGGGGCGGAACGCTTTCACTGGGGCCGATGACGCTGGCGCACTCGCTGGCACGCCTGGTGATGGCGGAACAAATCTATCGCGCATGTACAATTCTCACGGGCCACCCGTACCACAGGGGAGGGTGAGAGGCGATCGGCAGGTTTGGGGGTGTCGCCGATTCGCAGTTCGCAGTTGACCGTGAGAGCGCATATGAGTTCTGAAACAAATAGCCGCCGTGGCTTGATTCTGATCAACACCGGTCCCGGCAAAGGCAAGACCACTGCGGCGCTGGGCACGGCACTGCGCGCAGTAGGCTGCGGGATGCGCGTGCTGGTGCTTCAGTTCATCAAGGGCTCGTGGCATTACGGCGAGCTGGATGCCGCGGCGATGCTGGGTCCCAACCTGGTGCTGAAGCAAATGGGGCGCGGCTTCGTAAAGATCGGCGCCGCGGAGCCGGATCCCGAGGACGTGCGCCTGGTGAAGGCGGCATGGGACGAGGCACGCGAGGCCATTGACTCAGGCGAATGGGACCTGGTGGTGCTGGACGAGATCAACTACGCGATCAGCTACAAGATGCTGGACGCCGCAGTGGTGGCCGAGGCGCTGAAAGGCAAGCCGGAGATGGTGCATGTGATCCTGACGGGGCGTAACGCACATCCTCTGCTGGTGGAACTGGCGGATACGGTAACGGAGATGCGCGAAGTGAAGCATGCTTACCAGAAGGGGATTCTGGCGCAACGCGGGATTGAATACTAGGGCCTGTTCGCCGCCAGTCAGCTCATGGGGCGGGCACCGGAGCCAGCACCGCTTCGTAAAGCTTCAAGTGAAGCAGCTCATTATTCCAATACTGGTTGTGCGCCAGCAGAGGCATGGTGGCCATCGGATCAATGAGGTTGACGACGGGATTGCGATCCGGATCCGGATTCTCGGGATCAACCGGAAGGTCGTAATAATCGAGAGAACCGCTGATGATATCGCGAGGCGAATAGATATTGATCCATCGAAAGGTAGCCGGCCGGTATCTGGCGTAATCGAGGATCAATGGCTGCTGGCGGGCGGCCAGTGCTTCGCGCAAGTTGCGCGCATTCGCGACCTGCGTGCGGAAGAGAAACGCGGTTTTGTCGAGCGGCGAGCCGAATGTGATCAACCGGGCAGTGCGGCTTACGACCTGGTACTGAAGATTGCCCTCGGCTTCGTCCCAGTTGATGGTTGCATTGAGCAGGTCGTAGCTGATGACCGAACCCAGCGAGTGCCCCACAATTACCACGCTGTCGTACTTGAGCTGATGGCGGTCCACAATTCCCGCTGAGTAGATCTCGCGGCTCACCGTACAGGCGGTGGTGAGGATTTCGTTGCGAATCTTGTCGAAGCGGCTCACCTTGTAGGACGAAACGTAGATCGCGACATCGCCCGCGTATTCGACGATGAAGTAATGGGTCCAATAGGCGATGATCCAAACCACGAGCACGGCAAGAATCGCAATCGCTGCGAGCCATGGATTCCAACTCAGGAAGTGATTCTTGTAGGTCTCGTAGATTTTCTTGCATACATCCAGGCCGATGGGGGTAAAGAAGAGAAAGGCCGGGATGAGGAGCAATGTGATCGACAAAACGGTGGCAATCAGCAGGAGCAAGGTCCAGCGCGTGATTTCCATTTCGTGAAACCCTTCGAACAGCCATCGATCGAAGTACTTCCCTCTCCGTGCCACGTAGCCGCGCGAGAGACAAGTCTTGATTCCATTCCAGGCAGCCGAGTAAAGAAAAGCGACGGTCTCGAGAAACGTGATCTGTCCCTCGGTCAGCGGCGCCCAGTAACTTTCGTAGATGTGCACGTCCACCGGCCGGCCGTTCGAGATCAGCCGCACCTCAGCGCGCGAGAGCTCGGGTGCGTCTTGCTGACGTGTCAGAGTCACGCGCCGCACATTCACCGGAGGAGTGTTGGCCTTATCCGTTTCGCCTTTCGTGTGCTGCGTTATAAGGGCCTGGCCGATAGCGCTCAAAGTCTCGAAGGGGACTTGCTGACCCATCCCGTGCGTGACCAGCACCGCTACACGGCGGGGTTTCGCTGCGTGCGGTATTGTCTCGCCGCGGCCGACTGTCTCGCCGAGGCCGCTGTCGAGCGCCGCGGCCGTTGGTCTCAAGGAGAAGACGCGATCCGTGCGGAGTTCTTCTGAGGCCGTTTCAGTTGCGCTTTGCTCATCCGCCACGGGAGCCAGGGGCTCGGCGCTGATTTTGAAGTCCGATCGCAATGTCATCTGGTTCCTCCGCGGGCCTAAATGCCCAGGCGGCCGCTAGGCAAAGTCGAACGCAAAAGAAGGGAAGAGAGTGAAACCATCTGCAAGGGAATGCAGCGATCTTCGAGGATTGGGTTCCCGGTGTCAAGAAGTGTTTTGTGCAGCCCAAGCCCAACGCAATCGGGCGGTTGCGGCCTGTACGATGGTGAAGTCTGCCACATGGGAAGCCGCAAACGATTCCAGAGGGAGCCAATGCCATCCTTTTCTCACTATCGCTGGTCCGAGATCGAGCCGGAGCAACTGAATCCATTGGTAACGCGGCAGTACGTGGTGGGAACGAATACCATGCTGGCGCGGCTGGTGCTCAAGAAGGGCGCGCACGTGCCGCTGCACCATCACTTCCACGAGCAGATGAGCCATGTCGTGGAGGGCGCGCTCAAGTTTGTCGTAGATGGCGAGGAGATCGAGGCGCGCGCAGGCGAGATCGTGTGTCTGCCGCCGCATGTTCCACACGAGGTGGTGGCGCTCGAGGATTCTGTCGCACTCGATCTTTTCAATCCGCCACGGCAGGACTGGATTGACGGAGACGACGCCTATCTGAGGCAAGGAAGCGGCGCGCGGAGTTGATTTGAGCGCGGCTGCGTCCGTGGCTAACGCCGCGATCCTTTTCCCCTCCATTTGAGAAGCCTGAAGGTTCCTGCTCCTTGCGCGGGCCAAGGGCGTGCGCGGGGCATCCATTTACAATTGGGTTCGGTATGTCGTGGTTCAAGCGCGAGGATGGTGAGTTCGGGTCGGACAACGGCCCGGATGCGGGATCGAAGAATGTCCGCACCGAGGGGCTGTGGGTGAAGTGTCCCGGCTGCCGCCAGCCGATCTACAAAGCTGACCTCGACGCCAATCTGCGCGTCTGCCCAAAGTGCCAGCACCATTTCAAAATCGGCGCAAGAGAGCGCATTGAGCTTCTGCTGGAGCCGGGTTACGAGTTGGTGGATACCGGCCTGCGCTCCACCGATCCCCTGAACTTCAGCGATGTGAAGCCGTACAAGCAGCGGCTGCGCGCGGCGCAGGCGCAAACCGGGCTGGACGACGCGATTCTGAACGCGTTGGGCAGGATGGGTTCGCATGATGTGGTGTTGAGCGCCATGGATTACAGCTTTATCGGCGGCTCAATGGGCGCCGTGGTGGGTGAAACGATCGCGCGCGCCGTGGATCGCGCGAGAGAGACGCGCAAGCCGCTGATGATTGTGGCGGCGTCGGGCGGAGCCCGCATGATGGAAGGCGTAGTGAGCCTGATGCAAATGGCCAAAATTTCAACGGCGCTTGCGCAACTGGATGATGCGCGCGTTCCGTACATCTCCGTGCTGACCGATCCCACGACCGGCGGCGTGACGGCAAGCTTCGCGATGCTGGGCGATTTGAACATTGCCGAGCCTGGTGCGCTGATCGGATTTGCCGGTCCGCGCGTGATCGAGCAGACCATCCGGCAGAAGCTGCCGGAGGGATTTCAGCGATCGGAGTTCCTCTTGCAGAAGGGATTTCTCGACGCGGTGGTGCATCGCCGCGACCTGAAGGCGTACCTGGTGCGCGCGCTGGATTTCATGAAGGCGTAGGCATCGTTTTCCCCGGTCCCC
>Ga0335074_10004970_pt1 | contig 18372 bp, 14 predicted proteins | sample Lox_Sample_23_FD_206715 | JGI IMG/M metagenome (GOLD analysis project Ga0335074, IMG submission 206715) | Soil microbial communities from Loxahatchee National Wildlife Refuge, Florida, United States - Lox_Sample_2.3 | ecosystem: Environmental > Terrestrial > Soil > Wetlands | place: USA... | reverse complement strand
GCCGCAGCGAAAACTAACAGGAGCACTGACGCTGAAATCAGCGAGGCTCTGTGCTTTGTCATGATCCTTGAAAATCCTCCCTAAAACGTTCCTGGAACCTACTTTGAATCGCGCACAACGGGCACCAATGCGCTAAAGCGAAGACGCCTGTGCGCTCGATCCTTCTATAATGCCGGTGTTTCATTCGAATTTCTACTGTTCAGCGTTCACCCAGACCGGTTTTTCGTTACTTCCCCGATCAGTAAGCGGATGTTTGCCCGTGCCATCGGCGTTCATCATCCAGATTTGCGATTGGCGGCCGCGCATGGAGGCGTAAACGATGTGAGCGCCATCCGGCGCCCAACCGGGGTTCTCGTTGCGCCCTTCATTGGCCGTGAGCTGAGTGGTCTGGCGCGATGTCACATCCATAATGAAAATGTTGTAGTTTCCCGGCTCGAATCCACGCGTCCAGGCAAACGCGATGTGATCGCCGTCAGGATTCCAAGCCGGGTTGGTGGCTTCGCCGGTACCCGCACTCAGGCGTTGAACGTCGGCGCCTTCCAGATTCATATGATAGATCTGCGGCAAACCGGAGCGCCCGGAGACATCCACGAGATCGGCGCCAGTTTTAGGGTTGATTTTGGCTTCCACTTCAATGGCTCCCGATGAAGTTATCCGGTGCAACCCGCTTCCATCCACGTTCGCCATATAGAGCTGCGCCGGACCGCCCGCGGCCGTCGAGGAAAAAATGATACGCTTCGAATCCGGTGTAAAAGTCACAAACGCATTCATGGAGGCGCGTTGATTATAGAACGGCAATTTGCGGCCGGTGTCAAGGGAAAACATCTGAATCGCGGGAAATCCCGTCGCGTATGTAGTGAACGCGACGATGTGCCCATCGGGCGAGGCTGACGGGAACGTGGAGATGGATCCGTACCGCGTGAGCTGCCGCTGACCGGTACCGTCCCAGTTCATCACCCAGATTTCTTTTGCCCCGCTACGGTTCGAGACGAAAACGATACGGGTTCCCACCAGGCTCTTGCCGCCAAATTGAGCCAGAATATCGGCCGCATAGCGATGCCCCGCGTCAACAGCGCCGGCTTGATCAAGCGAGGCGGTATAAATCTTGCCGAAAATTTGGGCTTGCTGAAGCGTAGCAATGGTTGGTGAGGTGGTGTAGAACCACCCGAAGACGACAAACATTCCGCGGTCCTCTGCGCCGTAACCGATGCCGAGATAGTTTGACGAGACCGGCGGGAGACTCCAATCGGTGAGCCGCTTGCCTTGCGGAGTAATCGCGCCGGAGCTTGGCGGCGCCACGCCGGCGATCAGATCGGAGGGTTGCTGCGGGATATCGAGCGGGTACATCGTCTTCGGCACGAAGTTAATCAAGGGCGAGCTCTGCAGATCGCTCGCGACCGTGCTGTTGAAGGCGCCGATATACGAAGCCGCTGCCCCGGAGGCGCGAAAATCCGGAACCGCTATCAAGGGCTTACCCGGATTTTTTTGGATGTAACCTTGAATCTGTTGTTTGGCTGCGAGCCAACCAAGGCCGGTAACAAGTAAGAGAGAAGCGATAAAGAGACGCATCATCGTAAGCTAAAAGTGAACTGGGCCAGAATAGAGCTGCCGGGAATTTGCGGCGGCAGCGGGGGCAGCGGGTTCGAATCGTAGACTGCGCGCACGGCTGTGCTGTCTATCGAAGGATTGCCGCTCGACTGAATTTGCTTTATATCGTGCACGCTGCCGTCGCGCTGGATCGTGAAGCTCACGATCGTCGGCGACTGCTGGCTTCGAGCATCCAACCCACTCGTCCGCCAATTGCCTGCAATCTGCCGCTGGACGAGATCCGCGTAGGCGGGATAGAGGTTGCCGAGCATGGAATTCGGACCGACTCCGACCTGGCCGGCTCCGCCCGGTGTGCTGTACATGGGACTTGAAAGCGCCTGAGGCGAGTGACTGTAGACCTGGTTCTGCGGTGCGGGCTGCGTGTATTGCTGCTGATGCAGCGGCCGCGGCGCTTGTTTCTTGATCTTCTCCGGAATCTCGATAGCGTTCTTATCGGGAAGAGGCTGTTTTTCCGCGGTTTGTTTGGCAGGCGTTGTGGGAACGGCGGATTGGGTGTCGTTCGCGACGGGATTTTGCGGGGCTTCGCGATGCGGTATCGGAATGTTGTGGACCGGCGATACAGCATAGGCCGGCCCGCCCGCGGGATGCAGGTCGCCAAGAGTCTGGTTGGAGCGGTTCATCCAATACCAGCCCAAGAACAGCAGTGCGACTACGGCGCCATGCACGAATATGGAGCCCATGAAAGGAAATCCCAGCGGGTCGCGTTCATCGAGGATGTCCAGAGGCTCTGTCATAATCAGCGCCGCGGCTGGCGCGTCGACGAATCGATAGGCGCCGTCACCATTCTCACTTCGAACTTCGCTTCGCCGAGTTCGGCCACGATCTGCGCAATGGGATCCCATGGCGTTTCGCGATCGGCGCGGACATACACGGCGGTTGCGTTATGGAAGCGCTGGTGGATTCCTTGCGCAAGCAGATTGATGTTAATCGGCTTGTCGCCCAGAAACGATTCGCCATTCTTCGTGATACTGATAACCGGAAGATCTTGTGTGGTGTTCTGCACGCGCTTCACTTTGGGCACCTGAATGTCCAAGCCGAACTCCATCACGTTGGCCGTGATCATGAAAATGACAAGCAACACCAGGACCACATCGACCAGCGGAACGACATTGATCTCAGACATCGAGGATGGGCCACCGAAGCGCCGCCCGCGATGCCCGCCATTATGGAATGAGAAAGCCACTGTGTTCCTGAATCATCCCCCGAAGTCGCGTTCCGCCAGATTTTGAAATTCTATGGCGAAGTCCTCCATGCGAGTGCCCATTTCGCGAATGCGCGTACCGAAAACGTTGTAGAAAATCGCGGCCGGAATGGCGGCGGCTAAGCCAATCGCTGTAGTGATCAACGCTTCCGAGATGCCCGGCGCGACGGCCCGAAGGCTTGCGCTGCCGGCATTCCCGAGTCCTGCGAAGGCGTCGATAATGCCCCACACGGTTCCGAAGAGACCAATGAATGGCGATACCGAAGCTACAGTCGCCAACCAATTCATGTTCATCTCGAGCTTAGTGATTTCTTCGCTGATTCCCAATTGCAAGCTGCGCTCGATCGCAGTTTTGTTGACCAACGCCCCTCGCTGCTTGATCTGACGTTCAATCTCACCGTAACCGAAGTCGAAGACGGCGACCAATGGCGCGGAGCCGAACTGCTCGCTGGCCACCGCAACGGACTGCAGATTGTTGGCCTTGCGGAAGGCGCGAAGAAAGTTTCGATTCTCGCGGCGCGCGCGGCTGAAAATGCTGCCCTTCGAGAACACGATGGTCCAAGAGAACAGCGAAAACAGGATCAGGATGGCGATGACAGCCAGGGGAACAGGCCGAAGATTTTGAACAAGGTCCCAAAGCGTAAGGTCCGCAGGCGACAGCAAGAACGGCAATAGAAATGTCCTCTCGTGGTTTCGCTCTTCATTATAGAGAGCGGCGTGCGGTTAGCTTCTCGAAATGCCTTGGAATTGACGCTGAGACGATCCGCAGCGGCCCTAATCTCACTACGAATCGGAGTGAAATGCGCGTCTCCAGGATTCCCGAGCCTGTGCAGGCTGCGTGCCTTCAGCGCAGTATCAAATAGCGAAAAGGGAACCTTACGGTTCCCTTTCGTCGCGTCGATCGTGATCGACCCTGTAGCTGTGACTAAATGGTCCCCTTCGTGTCGGGGCACTCCCGAGTATAGCGTGCGCGTCGTAGCCCAGAACGGGGGGCATCTGCACTAGACACGGCACGGACAGCGCAGGTAAATCGTAAACGCATCGCCGATGCTAAATTCGATTTTGGGGGCCGACCTATGGCTGGGGTAGTGAGTTGGCTGCATATCTCGGACTGGCACCAAGGCCATCGAGGTACGCTCGACCGCAATGTTGTTCGCGATGCGTTGATGAGCGACATTAGCCGCCGGAACACGGAATGCGATCCCAGGCTTGGTGAATTGGAGTTCATCATCTTCAGCGGCGATCTCGCATTTCGCGGCACCACTGATGAATACGACCGAGCAAAGCTGGATTTCCTGGAGCCCCTGCTTCAAGCAGCGGGGCTTACCAAAGACCGCCTCTTCGTTATTCCCGCAACCATGATCTGGACCGCTCGCTACACGCTCGAAGTGAAGGAGGAGCTCGCCGATTCGATGAAGCCGCTACGCACAACTGGGCGGGACGAACTGTATTTAGGCCTGACGCGCGCGGCCAACAAAATCGAACGGGTTGATTTTATTTTGCTTGTGCCCGATGAGTTTGGAAAAGTAGAGATGAAAAAGAGTTCCCGCTGGAATACAATGGCGGTGGGCACCAGGCTGGATCCAGCGGAAATGGACGCAAAGGACTTACCCGAAGCGGTGGGATTTAAGTACGCTTGCCTGGACCGGGAGAGATCTGCCCTCAAGGGAGGGCGGTCTCTTTGCTGTGGACTTGCTCCGGCGCCCAAAGCCAGTAGGATCTGTGATATACTGGGGGCATGAAGTTCGGCGGTTCATTAGTTTAACTCTTTATTCGCCAACAAGCACGCGGCATTCCTTGCCGCTCTGTAACACACGATTAGTCGTACCGTAAAGCTCGCATGGGATCGATGTGCGCGGCGCGTAGCGAAGGTCCGGCACCTGCCATGAGAGCCACTATGATGAGCACTCCAAGAGCACCGGCAAAGATCGCGGGATCGTTGGCTTCGACACCGAAGAGTTGAGAGGCGACGGCGCGGGTGAGGGCCAGGGCGACGAGAACCCCGATGACGGCTCCAACGGAAACCATCAAGAAAAGCTCTCGCAAGACGAGAGCAACGATAGATTGGCGGTTTGCGCCGAGAGCCATGCGGATGCCGATCTCAGCCGTCCGGCGGCTGACGCCATAAGCAACAATCCCATAAAGGCCCAAGCTTGCGAGCAGCAGAGCGAGAACACTTGACGCGGTGATGAGGACCGCGACGGCGCGGTCCTGGAAGATGGAATTTTCGATCTGCACGCGCATCTGCTGCATGCCGGTGACAGGCAACGCACGATCAAGCGAAGCGACCATGCGACGAACGGCGGAGGGCAGCGCGGGTTCCGCAGAGCGCGTGCGAACGAGAAAGAACGCCTGCGGCGCCGGGTCCGACGCTTTCCCCGTTTGTGAAAACGGTAAGAAATAGAACGGCTCTGCATTTCGACGCAAGTTTGCGAACTGCGCATCCGCAACGACACCCACGATTTGCTTGTCCAACTTGAGGTTCTTGCCGGCCCCTGGTGACATATACATTCCGACCGCATCCCTCCCGCGCACGAAGCGCTTCACAAATGCTTGATTGACGATTACCACCTTTTGGCTGTTCGATCCGTCCGCCGACGTAAACTCGCGGCCTGCGATGACTGGAATGCCGAGAGTATGAAAGAAGCCAGGAGCAGCCAAACTCGTGCGGCTGTTCATGTCCTCGTCTTCCGTTTGGTGGTAGTTTTCGATGCTGATGTTGCTGGAGGAATCGGAATTTGAATACGGCCCGTATTGGCAGAATGAGACTGCGGAAACGCCGGGCGTTGTGGATAAGCGCTGCTCGACTTGCGCGTAGAGATTGAGCGCTTGCGCGGTACCGTAACGGTTCAGCGCGGGATCAAGCGTGAAGGTCAGAAGGTTTTCGGTATGGAAGCCCGGGTTGTGATGAAGCAGCTTTCCGAAGCTCTTCATGAACAGGCCGGCGCCGGCGAGGAGCACGACGCAGAGTGCGATTTCGGAAGTTACGAGCGCTCGGCGGAGACGTATCTGGCTGAAGCCAGATGCGACTTGATGTGTTTGATCCCGAAGCGCCGAGCCGGTTTCCGAGCCTGCCTGCCAGGCAGGCAGAAGACCGAACGCAAAGCCCGCCGCCAACGAGACTGCCAAGGTGAAGGCGAGGATGGTCCAGTTGAAGCTGCTGCCGACCCAACCTGAGGTTTCGCCCCGTGGAACCATGTGAAGAATGCCGCCGGTCAGCGCGAGCGAAAGGAGAATGCCGAGCGCTCCGCCAAGGAGAGCGAGCAGAATGCTTTCAGCCAGTAACTGCGAAACGATTTGCCTGCGGTTTGCGCCGACGGAGGTTCGAATGGCGATCTCACGCTGGCGCGCGCTGGCTCGAACCAGCAGCAATCCGGCGAGGTTGGAGCAAGCGATGAGCAGCAAGACTCCAACCGCAATCATTAGCACCACGAGCGGCTTTTTCCAACTCTGTTCAAGCTCATTGAGACTGGAAGTGGCGGGATGCAGTTCCAGATGGTACGACAACACGCGCGCGCGTCTATGGGCACTGGTACTGTGCATTGCGGGAAGCTCGTCGCGCAGCGTGGCGATGAGGAGCCGGTTGAGCGCCGCTTGCGCGCGGCTGCGGGAGATGTCGGGACGCAGGCGGCTGATGATGGTCAGCCACTGCCAGCTTGGATCATCGAATGCGTTGAAACCGGGAATTGCCACGTCAGCCATCGAGAGGGGCAAGTAGATATCGGGAGTTTGTCCCGCGATGATGCTTCGAAAATCGGGCGGAGCGATTCCCACAATAGTGGTGGCGTGATTCGCAATCAGCACAGTTTGGCCGACGATGTTGGCGCTGCCGTACTGCTCGGCCCAGAAGGCGTAGCCGAGTACGGCGACGGAGGCTCCGGCATGAACTTTGTCGTCTTGCGGAGAGATAAGACGTCCGGCGTGGGGAATGACGCCGAGCACGTCGAAGAAATTGCCGGAGACGAGCTCCGCCTTTGCGCGATCGGTATTGCCGTTGCGCAGGACATCGACCTGTGCAAAGGATCGGGCGATGACGCCTTGCGAGACGTCGCTCGAGCCATCGCACATGCTTCGATACATGGGATAGGAAAAGACAGTTTCGGAATTATCGCTACTGCTGTAGCCGTTCAGGCCTCCTTCCATGTGATGGACAAAGAGCTGTTGCGGTGAGCGAACCGGCAACTGGCGCAGCAAGACCTGATAGAACAACGAAAAAATGGCCGTGGTGGCGCCGACTCCCACGCCGAGCGTCCCCACCGCCGTGAGAAGAAAAATCGGGCTGCGGCGCAGCGTGCGCCAGGCGTATTTGAAATCTCGGATCACAAATTCGTAATTACAGTCTAGAGAATTTAGATCCCGAGCGCCTTCCGGACGCGGTCTGTCTCGTCCTTGGGAATGAGCTTCAGGTGAACTGTCGACTGCTGTTTTTCCTGAAGCTCGAGCTCCGTCGCGCTCGATTGGAGCTGCTCGATGAATTGAGCGTTATCCCAGGGTTCGGAGTCATCCTCTTCGGCGGCAAAGAGCAGATACTTAGCGGGGCGTAGATTTCGAATCGAAAAATGAAAGGACTGATCTAACTCCACAGAACGCACGCGATTGTAAGGCAATGATGTCTCCGGCGAAATTATCCATACGTGGACGGAATTCGTCGTACGATCTTGCGGGACTTCCACGTCGCCAGTAACGCTCGCCACATTGGGGCTATAGGTGAGGAGCAGGTCTAGCTTCGCCCCTTCTGCGATTTCGATCGACTCAGAATCGAGCATGCGCCCTGCCGCCTCGACAGATTTTAGATAGCAACCGGGAACATGATTGAACTGGACTTGATACTTGCCGGGGCGCACGCCATGAAATACGTACTCACTACTCTGCGCCTCGAACTGCGAGGCGCCACTGAAGCGATTCTCTTTGCCCTCCGGAATCAGAAAGACTGCTCCGGAAGTCAAGGGCTTATCTTCCTCGCCTTCGTGAACTACCCGGATGCGCACCTCCGCCGGTTTGAACGGGGTGATCACCAATCCTGTTACGTCCTGGTCCGCCAGTGTGATTTCGGTTTCCGCGATGATTTGCGCCCCGTTCGGCCCGTGCTCGAGCAGCCTGAAAATGTGTTTACCAGGCGCCAATCCTTCGAACGTAAAATCACCGCTTGGCTGGATCTTACCTGATTCGGAGGTCCATCCGAAACCCACCGGAACGTCTGCGCTTAGCTCATAGTGCGAAGCCGGAGACGCAATTCCGGCAACCCTTCCTTTCACAGTGAGCGTCGGAGCCCGCTGGATGCGAATGTCGATTCCCGATTGCTCCTGGCCGCCTTCAATGTGGATGGCTTGCGCATCTGCAATCGAAAGAGCGGCGGGGAAGTAGGTAGCTAACTCGCGGACATTGGTCACGTTGCCAGCGCTATCTACCAGGGTCTGATGGACAGCGTAGCCCTCCGGGTCTGGGTCGGCACTGACATAGTAAGTGCCTTTAGAGAGCCCCTCGACGCGATAATCGCCGGCTTGACTCGTGGTGGTGTCATCGGCGTGGAATGTCATGGTCTCACCTCGCCTGACGCTTTTCCTCCAGATGACAATCTGCAGGCCGGGTACTGGATCACCATCCGCGTCAAAGATGCGGCCGCTAATCGCTCCTCCGGGGAAGAGGCGCAGTGTTAGATCCTGCAACTGATCGCCAGCGGTGACTTTGAGCAGAGTTACTTCATCCCCAGGTTTGGTCTCTCTATAGCCGCCCACGAGAAATCCTTGCTTATGCGTCGTCAGCCTGTAAACGCCGGGCCTAACATTCGCAAAACGAAAATGGCCGGCGTCGTCCGTTGTAGCTACCAGTTCGGAATCATGTCCCTCTTCAGTCGATCCGAGCGTAACTCGCGCCTTTCGAACCGGTTCACTCGTCGCGCCATGGATGACACGTCCATCCAACATCGCCAACGTACCGTGGTCTGGAATAGTCTGTGCGGCGGCAACGGTCGCGAGAAGAAGCGCTATCCAATAATGCGTTGCCATCCGAGCCTTACAGCTATCTACGCGCACATCCGTTCTCAGGTTACGCGTAGGGACGGCGGCTGCTGCCATAGCAAGATATCTGCTTGTGCTAGCGTGATGTACCGAAGCTAGCAGATGTCGGCAAATACAACAGCGGCCAAGCGCCCCATCCTGCAATACAGCACCCTGGCGGTCTTACTGGCCGCGGCGCTGGTGTTTCACGTGCGATCCACGATGTACCGTTATCCGGCCTGGTTTGGCGAGCACGAGATGGTAGCGTATCCATTCGTCGTGCTGCCGGACGACGAGCGGCCCGAGCTGGTCACCTATCTCATTCAGCCGATCCCCGGACTTCAGAACCGGGAACCAATTCTGGCGATCGACGGCAAGCCGCTTACCGGGACCGCTGTATTCGGCGATGCTTTGAGGCGCCATAAGCCCGGCGATCTGCTTCAAGTCACGGTGCTGGAACAGACGAAATCAGGCAGCACCGTGCAACGTGTCGTCGAGGTTCCGTTGAAGAAAGCGGAAGGATCGGTTTTCTGGGTGCCTCGCTTCGCCGCACTGCTGCTGTTCGTGATTCTGCCTGCCTTCTGCCTGGCGCTTGGTTTTGGCGTGGCGGCCATCCGGCCGCGCGACGGGCGAGCCTGGCTTTTGCTTGGAATGATGCTCAGCTTTGCGGGGCTCTTCAATCCGTTCGCGGAGTCGTGGGGGCCGGTACTCCGCGACTACGGCGCTTTCTACGGCCACCTCATGGCTGGTTGCCTGCCCATTTGGCTTTTGTTGTTTGGACTCTATTTCCCGGAGCGGTTTCCCCGAACGGGGCGCTGGAGGTGGTTGTCCCGGTTAGTATGGCTGCTCGTTGCATCGGCGGCTGTCTCGGACATAGGGGATCTGATCCTCAACGTTGGCGCTGTAGAGAACTTCGCTTCCGTTACCTTCGTCTACGGCCTGGTTCATCCCGTTGAAGGACTGCTACGACGGCTGTACGAAGCCGCCGCACCCGTCTTCTTTGTATGCCTGGCATTAAAGTTCCGATTCGCTCAATCGCGCGATGCGCGGCGGCGGCTCCGGCTGCTGTTCGTGGGCGCAGCTTTGAGTCTCACGCCAGTGTTGAGCCTGAATATCGCAGGCGCGTTTCTTCACGTCAGCGCAGAGCAGTATTTTCCGGAATGGCTCACCCTTTCCTTCTGGCTGATGTTCTTCCTTTTCCCGCTCACGCTCGCGTACGTGATCGTGGTGCATCGGGCGATGAATGTGCGGGTGGTCCTCCGCCAGGGCCTGAAGTATGCGCTGGCGCAAAATAGCATTCGGATCATTCGAGTTGCTCTCGCTGTCGTTCTATGGTCGGCTATCGTCTCGGCGGCGAACAATGCAGGCCAAGGTTCACACATAGCCTCCCTGATAATCCTTGCCGCCGGTGGGCTGCTTTGGTTCACCGTACGGCGTCTGATTGAAGCTCTGGGCGCATGGACCGATCGCCACTTTTTTCGCGAAGCATACAATGCCGAGCAGTTGTTGACGGAGCTCGGCGAAACAGTGCGATCGATCGTCGAAACAAAGCCGCTTCTGGCTACCGTTGCCGATCGCATCTCCCAGTCCATGCACGTACCGCGGATCGCTGTGCTGTTAGATGGCAGCGGTCCCTACCTGCCCGCATACGCTCTGGGATACGAGCCGGCGCCCACCGTCGTATTTCCGGAAAACGCTGCTACCGTTCGGCAGCTACGGGAAGAACGCGAGCCCGCGCGAGTGTATTTTGACGATCCCAATTCGTGGGTGTATACAAACTCAGGGATGACTGACGAAGAGCGCCGCAGACTGGCGGAGCTGCAACCCGAACTGCTGCTGCCCTTATCAGGAAAGGACAAGCTGTCCGGCTTCATCAGCCTGAGCCAGAAACTGTCCGAAGAGCCGTATTCGCCGAACGATGTGCGCCTGCTGCAATCGGTCGCCGCACAGACCGGATTGGCATTGGAGATCGCGCGGCTCACAACCGCAATCGGTGAAGAGATAGCGCAGCGCGAACGGCTGAATCGTGAAGTAGAAATCGCGCGCGAAGTGCAGGAGCGCCTGTTTCCGCAGGAGCTTCCCTCCGTAGCGGGGCTCGACTACTACGGCGCGTGCCGGCCAGCTCTCGGCGTGGGCGGAGACTACTACGATTTTCTGGCGCTGCCGGGCAATCGGCTTGGAATTGCACTCGGCGACGTATCGGGTAAAGGCATTGCCGCCGCTCTGATGATGGCGAGTCTACAAGCATCGCTTCGCGCTGAAGCTTCGCGCGGCACAGACGATCTTGCGTCCGTGATCGGAAAAGTAAATCGGCTTCTCTATGACGCGAGCACCGCGAATCGATACGCAACATTTTTCTATGCCCAGTACGACGCTCCGAGCAGGCGCCTGACGTACGTGAATGCCGGCCATAATCCACCGCTGCTGTTTCGCGCCGGAAACCGGGAAGAACCTATCCGGCTGGAAAAGGGCGGCACGGTGATCGGGCTGCTGAAAGATTCCGCCTATTCGCAAGAGACCGTAGCGCTGAATGCCGGCGATGTTCTGATCGTTTACACGGATGGCATCAGCGAAACCATGACGGTGGCCGATGAAGAATGGGGCGAGGAAAACCTGATCGAAACTGTTCGGGAATGCGATTCGCTGAGCGCGCGGGACACCATTGCCCGGATCATGGAGGCTGCCGATCGCTTTGCCGCAGGCGCCAAGCAGCACGACGACATGACTATCAGCGTGCTGCGCATCATGGCAGCCGGGCCCGTTAGCTGATCTTTTCGGCTATCGATTTTCCTTGCACGAACTGCAGCAGGTAATCCGGGCCGCCGGCTTTCGAATCCGTACCGGACATATTGAAACCGCCAAACGGATGAGCGCCCACCATCGCGCCTGTGCACTTGCGATTGATATATAAGTTCCCTACGAAGAATTGGCGCTTGGCTTTTTCCGCCTTTGCGGGATTGCTGGTGAAAACCGCTCCGGTCAGGCCGTATTCGGAATCGTTGGCAAGCTGCAAAGCGTGATCGAAATCTTTAGCTTTCGTCACCGCCAGCACCGGCCCGAAAATCTCTTCCTGAAAGATGCGGGCCTTCGAATCCACGTCGGCAATTACAGTCGGCTTAATGAAATAGCCCTCGCCTTCGGCCGCATTGCCGCCTGCAATCAGACGCCCTTCTTTCTTGCCGGTTTCAATATAGTCGAGAATTGTCTTCTTGGCGCGCGCGTTGATCACCGGCCCCATATAGTTCTTCAGATCGTCCGAGGGTCCGACGGTGAGCGTTGCGGCTTTGGCCTTGAGTTTCTCTAGGAACTCGTCGTAGACCGCTTCGTCCACAATGGCGCGCGAACATGCCGAGCACTTCTGGCCCTGGTAACCGAACGCCGAGTAGAGCACGCCGGTTACAGCCTGGTCGAGGTTGCATTCGCGATCCACAACAATCGCGTCCTTGCCGCCCATCTCGGCGATGACTCGCTTGATCCAGAGTTGCCCCTTGGGCGTCTTGGCGGCCAGCTCGTTGATGTGAAGACCCACGTCGCGCGAACCGGTGAATGAGATGAAGCGCGTCTTTGGGTGAGACACAAGAATGTCGCCGATAGCTGCGCCGCTGCCCACCAACAACGAAAAGCTCTCCGGCGGGAAACCGGCTTCCAGCAGCACCTCCGCAAATTTGGCGGCAATCGTGGGCGTGTCGCTCGAGGGCTTGATGACCACGGTATTGCCAGTCACCAGCGCCGCCGTGGTCATGCCAACCAGAATGGCTAACGGGAAATTCCAGGGTGGGATCACGATACCGACGCCAAGCGGGATATACACCATTTCGTCCCGCTCACCGGAGAGCTGCACGATGGGCTCAGGCTCGGCGAGTTTCAGAGCCTGCCGCGCATAATACTCGCAGAAATCGATCGCCTCCGAAACATCGGCTTCGGCTTCGGCCCAAGTCTTGCCGGCCTCGAGCACTAACCAAGCGTCGAATTCGTATTTGCGGTCGCGAAAAATCGCTGCGGCGCGCAGCAGGTGAGCGGCTCGATCCTCGTAGGACACCTCAGCCCATTTCGGGAAATACGCGTAGGCCCTTTCGACCGCGTCACGCGCGTCCTGTTCGGAAGCCTTCTGATGAACTCCGACGACCTCAGACGGCTTTGACGGGTTCAGAGATTCGAGCTTGGCTGAAGTTCTCCGGCGTTCGCCGGCGATGAGCAGATCGTATTCTTTCCCGAATTCGGCGCGGACTTTCGCGAGCGCCGCGCGGATCACAGCGGCATTTTCGGGCTGACTAAAGTCCGTGTAGGGCTCGTTCGTAAAGGGCGCAAGTTGAGTGGGCGGATTGGCTAAAGCAGCAGGCATGTTTCGTGAAACCCTCTGTTAGATGGCCTTGCCGCGCGTCTAGATTCGCTCGTCGATTGTCTTCTCGGCGATGCGGCGCCCACGCTCGAACATTTCGACGGCATCCTCGGCGATCTCGCGGCCGCGTTCGTATAGCTCCCGTCCCCGCTCAAAGATCTCCTGGCTGGATTCCAAAATGCTCTTGCGCCCACGTTCGGCCTGTTTCATTAATTTTCGGCGCGTGCGATCGCCGGTTTCGGGCGCCAGCAACAGCGCGACGGCTGCACCCAAAACTGCTCCCACCACAAGCCATCCGATTAATCCCGCGGTGTTATCTCGTGCCATAGAACCTCCGTAAACATTCTAGACGGCAGTCGCTTCAGATGGCATGCCGTCCGGCATTCGTTTGGTTCCGCGGCCCACGGCTGGTTCAACGTACGCGCTTTCTCCGCCCCAGCCGGATCTTGTGTAGCAGGTACAAGCCGGCGACAGGCATGGCGAAGATCAGAAACTCCAGCGTTCCTGAACCGCCGTCAGGCGAAACGCCAAATAGCTGTTCAATCCAGTTCATGCTCACTCCTGACTGACATTGGCCCCCGAGTACTTGACTTTAGCCGCTTTGGTCATGGTCTTCCTCGTCTTGACAACAGTCGTCGGCCTTTCCTTCGCAACAGCATTCTTCATGGTGCTTACTGCAGCAACCCTTTCGGCACTCGTCGCAGAAGTGTGTGCAGCCCTCCTGGCTCCAGATGGTGTACGCCATCACGTCCAGCGTTTTGACCGGCGTAAGCGGATCGTCGCTCATGATGACCAGCTCGCACGCGACCGGACACCTCTCTGTGGCCTTATAGCGAATGACCACACTCAGGCAAGAACCCGGGTGCAATGTCGCCGGGAACGGATTGTTGATGAGCTTCCAGTAGCGGCTCTTGCGCTTGAACGCCACGCTTGTCACTCTTAGGTTGCAATCGCCCACGTTGCAGATGCTCAGGGTACGCTCGGCGCGGCAGCACGCCTTCACGCCGCCAAAACAGAGCGAGCCGCTTACAGCGAGCTTGCCGGCCGGCGCATCGCCGGAAACATTAATCTTCTTCGGGCCGGCTGGATCGTCGCTGGCGACGATAATCGTGCCCGCCGCTGGACCAAACTTGGTCGGCTCAAAACGAATTGGAACCGGTAAGCAATCTCCGGACGCGATGGTCACCGGGTATGACAATACTTCGGGGACCAGGAATTCGCCCGAGGTAGACGCGATGCCGGAAATGAGGAGCGTACACTGCCCGCGATTCATCAAGATCAGCGGCTCATCCCGCAAGGAGCCGATGCAGACCTTGCCAAAATTGCCGCGGTCGGCGATCATCAGACCGAGCTCCGGAGCCGGGCAGTCGCCAGAGACATCAATGACATGCGGGCTGGCGGGAGCGTTGCTGAAGATCTCGATCTTTCCCAGCTTCACCCCGTGGGTGATCGGCCTGAAGCGAATGACTACGTCCATCGAGGTGCCGGCCCGAACCTTGAGCGGATAGGAAAGCACGCCCGGCGCTTCAAAATCCGGCGAGGTGGAGATGATATTGAATATCCGGAGCGTGCCGGTGCCGCGGTTGTTGATGGTCAGTATTTCATCTCGAAACGACCCCAGGCAAACCTTCCCGAAGAAGCCGCGATTTGCGATCGCCGTTGCAATCTCCGCCACGCCGACCGTCAGTTTGAAAAAGAAAGGATCGATTGAGATGGCAACCGGCGTAACATGATCGTTGCCGAGCAATGTTCCGGTCGACCAATCCACATTGCGCTGGTAAGTGACGCCGGCGGGGAAGTTCGCCAGCACCGGAGCGTTGCTGGCAGAGAAGATACCATAGAAATCGTGACCGTCGGCCAGCAGTTTGATGTAATCGCCGAGATAGGTAAGAAAAAGTTCGGGGGTTGGCGCGTCAGTCGGCGTGCTCGCCAGAACGTGAGTCGCAAAGCCGGAAACAAAACCGTTGTGGCTAATCTCCAAAATGGTCACCCAATTGGCGCCCACCACTTGCTGATAAGCGAAGCCGACCATGCCAAGTGAGTTAATCGCGATACTCGGGTTCTTGGCCACCGGGACCGATCTGACGTCGGCCGACCAAGTTTGGCCGCCGTCGCTCGACCAGCGCAGATGCAGCATGAAGTCGGCGGCTGCCGTTCCGGTGGCGTAGACGATGTAAACCCGCTCCACATTGTTCGGGTCCACCGCAATGGCAAGATCCGGGCCGTAGCGGTCATTGCCGAAATTCGGGTCGAGAAAGTTCGAGCTTGCCCACGGGTTGGTGATCGAGACCGCAACCCGCACGCCAACCTTCCCGTCGCCTCCCGCACCTGAGTCGACAAGAGCCTGGAACGGAGGCAACGATGCACCCCAGTTCAGGTCCCTGACGACGACCACATCCCGCGTGCCGTCTCCATTGTTGGTATAGAACGCGCAGTAGATGGTCCCGCTGCCGTGGATGGCCGTCCGTGTGGGAGGCATATCGCTGGGGTTGCGGACATCCAGGCTGTTCGATGTGAACGCGGGCGATACAGCGGCGTTGAGGAAGACGAGCTCGGTGGAGTTGGTGCTGTTGGCGTTGTAGCCGACATACAGGCGATCCTGGCCAGTTGCGGTGGTCGCTTCCAGAAAGGGCTGGTCGCCGATGACAGACGCAATCGTCGCTTGCTGGGTGACGGCATTCGGCGCACGATTGATGAGAATGGTGAAGGGCGCACCGCCGAGCCAGATCTCACCCGAATAGACCTCGCCACTAGCGCCACCGAAACGAGAGGTGACGTCGCCCGTCGGCGCTATAGCACCCGCTGCACTGGGCAACACGAACTGCAGCGACCATGTGTCTCCGCCATCGATCGAATAGAACAACGGCGCCCAGTTTCCCACCATGGCCGGGCTGACCGCGGAGGTCCCGGCGGGATTGTCATAGGTGAACGTCGTGCCGATGATCTGATTGGGACTTGCGGGATTGACTGAAAGGTTGGGCTCGCAATCCTGGTTCTGTTCGTCACTCCAATCGTTCGGAATCATGTTGACGATCTTCAGCATGGCTAGCTCTCCCTCTCGGCTCTGCCGAGAATGTGCATGATCGTCTCGAGCCGCTCAGGCGGCTGGATATCCGAAGTGTCCGCAATGAAAGCTGCCGCCTGGCGCTCGTCTTCCGGCATCAGTGCGAGCGCGTCGTCCGGGGGACGCTGCAGGAACAGAATTGCGTGCAGTCCCGCGCGCAGAGCCGGCGTTCGGGGCAACCGCTTCGAAGCGCCGATGGGTCCAACCAACGTCACGCGGCGCGCCTTCCTACCCTTGAACTCGCGCTCTCCCTTCAGCACGCGCTCAATTTCGAACGGGGCCAAACCCCACGGCACCCTGCCGCGCCGCTCCGCAGGCGTTAGGAGAGGACGGACGGCGCCGATGGTGCCGAGAGCCACCAGAAACGCCTCACGCGCGCGACGCTCGATCAACTCGGCATAACCGCGCTCCACCGCCTCGGCCGCTCGCGCTCGCTCGGTAGCATCGAAATGCGCACGTTCTCTCACGGCGATCCCGTTACCTACGGACATGGGATCCGCAAAGAACACGTAGCGGCCCTCTTCGAGCGGGCGAAGCAGTTGAACGGTCACCTCGCGGCCGGCGAAGGCGCGCAGCCCGAGCGGGATTTTAATTACCTCCTCGACCGAGACCACGGCGGTCTCTGCATCGGCCGGAACCGCCGGTAGGGTCGAAGCACCAACGCGGGCGATGGAACCGGTGAAGATGAAAGCGGACGCATCCGCAAGGGGAACAAGCTCCTCCAATGAGGCCATGGGCAATCTCCTTTCCGGAAATATTCCATTACGCCGTGTCGATTCCCGGCCGAAACGCCGGCGCGCGGCAACTGGCAGATTTGGATACGCTGCGCCCTCGCCGTTAGATTGCTTCGGAAGCGCAGAAAACGTTGGCGATCACCAAGTAAGCATCGCTTGCCTTCGTTCGCCGTACAGTCCACTCAGGATTTCCGGCTTGGGTCTCTGGTACTGAGAATATCTGACCTTTGTCGCTTTTTCGTATCTTTATTAATCATTTTTAACGTGCCCTATTTGACGTCTCCGGGCCGTCTGCTCTTCAGATCACGATGTCTGCACGTTCGGCCGAGCGGAGTGACACCCGCCCTAGGCGACCCTGCCCGGCTATCGAATAAAAGGAACGTAGGCCGGCACCTTGCGGCGGTAATTTGCGAACAAATCTCCGAAACGCCCAGCCAGCAGCCTGTCTTCGATGCGCACTCGAATCTCGGTGCCTGCCACGAAAACCCCTGTTGCGAGCAACAAGAGTGCGAAGGGAGCGACAAGCAGTCCCATGCCTAGTAGCAGACATAGCATGGAGGCGTAAATGGGATGGCGCACGACTCGGTAGGGGCCCGAGGTGACAAGTTCATGATCCGGGTTCAATCCCGCATCGAGCCGCCATTGTGGCCCAAGCGAAGGCGTAGCCGTCCATGAGAACAGGCAAGCTAGCGAGAGGCAGAGGAAGGAAAGCGCCACCTGCCACATCCGAGGCGACCTTGTCCAGAATGGGTTCTGCCACAAAATCCCGTAGCTGAGGGCCTGCAGCAGCATGCCCCAGCGTGCGCGTGGATCGATTTGAACGGAGCCGCGGGTCGCCTGTGCGGCACGTTTAGCCTTCCACTGCGCCAACACGAATGGGCTGAACCAGATGAGCCATCCGGCGGCGATGATGCCGTATATATAGACGGCCATACTTGCGATTCTAAGATTCGCGTGCGATCTGCGGCTGGTTGCTCAGTGATACGTCTGAATCTCTATCTTGTCGCCATCGGTTCGGAACGTGATCAAGCCCCGCTGATCAGTCCGGAAGACGGCAATGTGATGTTCGGCAAGCCGGGCGAGTACGTCGGGATGCGGATGGTGAAACTGATTCTTATAGCCATCCGAGATGATGGCGAACTGGGGCGCAATTTGGCTCAGCAGTTCTTCAGATGATGAGGTGCGGCTGCCGTGGTGGCCCACCTTCAATAGAGTCACGGGGTGGAGCTGCGCATTCGCCACCATGTCGTACTCGACTGGCTTTTCCGCATCGCCGGTCAACAGCATGCTGCGCCGGCCATAAGTGATCTCAAGCACGAGAGAATCGTCGTTCGTGGCGATATCGGCGGGAACGTACTCGGGCGATGGCGCGAGCACGCGAATCCGTGCGCCTCCGATGACCACGGGCGCGGTTGTGCGGTTTAGGGCAA
>Ga0335074_10004968_pt1 | contig 18376 bp, 13 predicted proteins | sample Lox_Sample_23_FD_206715 | JGI IMG/M metagenome (GOLD analysis project Ga0335074, IMG submission 206715) | Soil microbial communities from Loxahatchee National Wildlife Refuge, Florida, United States - Lox_Sample_2.3 | ecosystem: Environmental > Terrestrial > Soil > Wetlands | place: USA... | reverse complement strand
CGGCGCCTTGCGACGCCCGCGCAACCTGAAACCGCCGCTTCCAGCGGTCGCCGCGGCACCGCCAGCACTGGATCGCCGAGCCAATCCCCGTTGCCGTCATTTCCGTTGCCGCAATCGGTCGCCATAATCGGTGACGGCACGCCGGCGGCGGCGTGCCGTTTGCCGGATGGCTCGTTCCTGTTCGAGGGAAACCGCGATGACGATGGACAGCCCTTCGCGCGAAGCCGTCGCGCTGTGCGGTCAGTTCGGCATCGCCGCCGATCGGCTCGACGCCGGCGACCTGATCGTCCGCTCGCCGATCGACGGCTCGCGGATCGCCGCGCTGCGCCGCGACGGCCCCGCCGATCTCGACCGCATCGTTGCGCGCGCCGAATGCGCCTTTGCCGCATGGCGCCTCGTGCCGGCGCCGCGGCGCGGCGAACTGGTCCGCCGCTTCGCCGAATTGCTGCGCCGCCACAAGGCCATGCTCGGCCGGCTCGTGACGCTCGAAGCCGGCAAGATCATTGAGGAAGGCCAGGGCGAAGTGCAGGAGATGATCGACATCTGCGATTTCGCCGTCGGATTGTCGCGCCAGCTCTACGGCCGAGTCATTGCCAGCGAGCGGCCCGGCCATCGCCTGATGGAAACCTGGCATCCTTTGGGCCCGGCGGCGATCATCACCGCGTTCAACTTCCCGGTCGCGGTGTGGTCGTGGAATGCGGCGCTGGCGCTGGTCTGCGGCGACCCGCTGATCTGGAAGCCGTCGGACAAAACGCCGCTTTGTGCGCTGGCATGCAACACGCTTCTGACGCAGGCGATCGACGGTTTCGCGGAGCTGCCGGAGGCGGCGCGGGCAGGATTGAGCCAGGTCGCGCTGGGCGGCGCCGATCTCGCCGAGGCAATGGCTAACGATCGCCGGGTGCCGCTCGTCAGCGCCACCGGCTCGACGCGCATGGGGCGCACGCTGGCGCCGCGCATCGCCGCCCGCTTTGGCCGCGCCATCCTCGAACTCGGCGGCAACAACGGCATGATCGTCACGCCGTCGGCCGACCTCGATCTGGCCGAGCGTGCGATCCTGTTTGCCGCCGTCGGCACGGCCGGGCAACGCTGCACGACGCTGCGCCGGCTTTTTGTACACGACAGCATCGCCGACCCGCTGCTGGCGCGGTTGCAGCGCGCCTGCGCCGCGGCGCCGGTCGGCGATCCGCGCGCGCCCGGTATGCTGGTCGGGCCGCTGATCGGGCAAGAAGCGTTTGCGGCGATGCAAGCGGCGCTGGCCGAGGCGAAGGCAGGTGGCGGGCTTGTCTCCGGCGGCGAACGGATGCTGGCCGAGCGCTGGCCTGAGGCATATTACGTACGCCCGGCGCTCGTCGAGATGCCGGCGCAGACCGCGCTCGTCGCGTGCGAGACCTTCGGCCCGATCCTCTATGCGATGCGCTATCGCGACCTCGACGCGGCGATCGCGTCGCACAATGCCGTGCCGCAGGGTCTCGCATCGAGCATCTTTACGACCGATCTGCGCGAAGCCGAACGCTTCATGGCCGCTGACGGCAGCGATTGCGGCATCGTCAACGTCAATATCGGGCCGAGCGGGGCGGAGATCGGCGGCGCATTCGGCGGCGAGAAAGAGACGGGCGGCGGCCGCGAAGCCGGCAGCGACGCCTGGAAGGCCTATATGCGGCGGGTCACGACAACGGTCAATTATTCGCGCGACCTGCCGCTGGCGCAAGGCATCCGCTTCGGATCGGCGACCACATAGGGGTCGAAACGTCTTTCGGTGCGGCGGCAATGCGCTAGACTGTCCCGGCACAACATAGGATGTGGCAGCGGAGCGCGGCAGCGCAGGTCTGCGATCCGGAGAAATCACGGGAGAAAGCGCATGCAGGCGGACTATGTCATCGTCGGCGCCGGCTCGGCCGGCTGCGTCCTGGCCAACCGGCTGAGCGAGGACCCCGGCACGCGGGTGCTGTTGATCGAGGCGGGCGGCAGCGACTGGAACCCGCTGATCCATATCCCGGCCGGCTTCATGCGAATGCTCGACCACAAGACGCTGACCTGGGGGTTCAAGGCGGAGGCCTGCGACGGACGCGAGATCATCTACCCGCGCGGCCGCGTGCTCGGCGGTTCGTCATCGATCAACGGCCTCATCTACATTCGCGGCCAACCGGAGGATTTCGACCACTGGGCGCAGCTCGGCAACCGCGGCTGGTCGTGGGACGATTGCCTGCCCTATTTCAAAAAGGCCGAGCGCTGGAGCGGCGATGCCGACGACGTGCACGGCAAGGACGGATTTCTGTTCACCTCGCGCATGGAGCGTTCGGAAATCTGCGCCAAGGTCATCGAGGCTGGCCTCGAACTCGGCCTTGAATACCGCGAGGATGTGAACAACCTGCCGCCCGGCGCCGGCGACAGCATCGGCTGGTGCCAGCAGACCCGCGGCGGCCGCCGCCGCGCCTCGACCGCGCGCAGCTACCTGCGCCCGGCATTGCGGCGCCCCAATCTGCAGCTCATCACGAAGGCGCTCGTGCACCGGATCGTGTTCGACGGCAAGCGTGCGACCGGCATCGAATTCTCGCGCAGCGGCGCAAGGGGAGACGAGGTCGAACGCGCCGAGGCGGTGCGCGAAGTGATCCTCGCGGCCGGCGCGGTCGGCTCGCCACACCTGTTGCAGATCTCGGGTATCGGCGATCCGGAGCATCTGGCCAAGATCGGCGTGCCGGTCGTGCATGGACTGGCGGGCGTCGGCAAGAACATGCAGGACCACTACGTCGTGCGCGTCACCTACCCGATCCACGGCATGGCGACTGCCAACGAACGCGCCCGCGGCCTGCCGCTGGCCGGCGAGGTGCTGCGCTATCTGGCGAGCGGCAAGGGCATCCTCACCTACAGCGCCTCGCTGATCGCCGCCTCGGTCAAGATACTGCCGGAGTCGGCGACTCCCGACGTTCAGATCTCGTTTGCGCCGGGCAGCTTCAAGGACGGCCAGATCGGCCAGCTCGAAGCCGAGCCGGGGCTGACCGGTGGGCCGTGGCAGATGCGGCCGTTGTCGCGCGGCTACGTGCTGGCAAAATCCTCGGACCCGCATGACGCGCCGACGATCAACCCGCGCTACCTGACGGAGGAGAGCGACCGGCGGGCGATTGTCGGCGGCCTCAAATTTGCCCGCCGGCTGTTCACGGCGTCGCCGCTGGCGCCCTATATCGGCGCCGAGCGGCTGCCGGGCGCCAACGTGCAGGGCGACGACGAGCTGTTGGATTACGCCAGGCGCAACGGCAACACGGTCTACCACGCCAGCTGCACGTGCATGATGGGGCCGCATCCCATGAGCGTCGTCGACAGCGAGTTGCGCGTGCATGGCATCGCAGGCTTGCGCGTCATCGACGCCTCGGTCATGCCTGCCGTCACCTCGACCAACACGAATGCACCGACGATCATGATCGCCGAAAAGGGCGCGGTGATGCTGAAGAGCGCGGCGCGCCAGAAACTGGCGGCGTAAATTCTCCCGTCATTCCCGCGCAAGTGGGAAGCCGGCGCCGCGAACCGGAGCTTGCCGCCGGCCGCTGCTTGTGTGGGGGCGACGAGGCGAGAGAGGCGGAAAAGCGGGGCTCAGGCCTTCCTGCGCCGGCGTGCGGCGCCGAGGCCAAGCAGGGCGGACGCCAGCAGCGTCAGCGAGGCCGGCTCGGGCACACCGGTCGCGCCAATGTTGACGACGAGGCTGTCCGCGCCGCTATCCCACGTCCAGGTGTAGGTGCCGGTCGTCAGACCAAGGCTGCTGAACGTCGCATTATCCCAGGTTGCATCGCCGGAAAGCGCCGCGTCGGAGACGTAACCGTCTGGAACGACGAGGTCTGCTGCGGAGATACCGACGACATCGCCGATGCTTGCGCTCGCGAGATGGGCGCCGCCGGAACCGAAATCGGCTGGTCCCGAAACGGCGCCGGAATAGAGATCCCCCACGCCTGATGCCGAACCTATATCCAGAATGTCGAGGCCGGGGTTCATGAAGCCTCCCGACGTCGTCACACCCGTTTGGAGGCTGAGAACTGAGATGTCGATCGACCCAGTGCCGGTCGCGACGACGTTGCTGCCGTCCTGCACGATGTCGATCGTGAACAAAGAAGCCGATGCCGGCCGCGCGATGCCGGTGACGGCCGCCACGATCGCCAAGCCGATTACGCCAACTCTCGCCGCCCCGATCCGACGCATTCGGCTCCTCTCCATTCCACTTCTTAATCCACAGGCAACCTGCGCTTAATTTAAGCGATTCTTTTTCGCGTCGCAACGCCGAGGACCGACACCGCACCTTGTAAATCCCGGATCGCAGACGATAGGCTTGCCCGAAAGGTCGGGAGGAAAACACATGCAGGCGGATTACGTGATTGTCGGGGCCGGCTCGGCGGGGTGCGTCTTGGCCAACCGGCTGTCGGACGACCCGGCGACGCGCGTCCTCTTGATCGAGGCGGGGCCGCCCGACCGCAATCCGCTCATTCACATCCCGGCCGGGTACATGAAACTGCTCGACCACAAGACCCTGACCTGGGGTTATGTCGCCGAGCCGGACGAGGGCGTCGCCGGCCGTGCAATCCTCTACCCGCGCGGCCGCGTGCTGGGCGGCTCGTCGTCGATCAACGGCATGATCTATGTGCGCGGCCAGCCCGAGGATTTCGACCATTGGGCGCAGCTCGGCAACCGCGGCTGGGCATGGGACGACGTATTGCCCTTTTTCAAGCGCGCCGAAAGCTGGCAGGGCGGCGCCGACGAATTCCACGGCGACGAGGGGCCGCTGCTCACGTCGCGTACCGCCGACCAGCCGGCGCTGTGCCATAAGATCATCGAGGCCGGGACGCAGATCGGCCTTGAATACCATGCCGACGTGAACCACCTGGCGCCCGCCGCCGGCCCCAGCATCGGCTGGGTGCAGCAGACGCGACGCGGCCGCCGGCGGCAGAGCGCCGCGCGCACCTATCTGCGCCCCGCGCTGCGCCGGCCCAATCTGCAGGTCGTGACCGGCGCGCTCGTGCACCGCGTCGTGCTCGACGGCCGCCGCGCGGTCGGCGTCGAATTCTCGCGCGGCACCGGCGGCAATACGGAGCGGGCCGACGCGTTGGTCGAGGTGATCCTCTCCGGCGGTGCGATCGGCTCACCGCACCTCCTGCAACTGTCCGGCATCGGCGACCCCGACCATCTCGGCCGCGTCGGCATCGCGGTCGCGCACGCATTGCCCGGCGTCGGCAGGAATCTGCAGGATCATTTCCTGGCGCGCGTGACATGCGAGGTGCAGGGCATCCCGACGCTGAACGAAAAGTCGCGCGGGCTGCCGTTCGCGGCCGAGGTCATGCGCTATGTGTTGAGCGGCACCGGCATGCTGACCTATGCCGCCTCGCTGGTCTGCGCCTCGGTCAAAGTGCTCGAAGAATCGGCGACGCCCGACGTGCAGATCCTGTTTGCCAATGGCAGCTTCGCGCCGGGGCCGATCCGCCGGCTCGACGACAAGCCCGGCATGACGGGCGGGATGTGGCAGATGCGGCCTTTGTCAACTGGCTATGTCGAGGCGAAATCGGCCGAGCCGCGGGAGGCGCCGGCGATCAACCCGCGCTATCTGTCGCACGAGACCGACCGGCGCGCGGCGATCGGCGGCTTGCGCGCCGCGCGACGGCTTTTCGCGGCGCCGGCGCTGCAACCCTACATCGTCGGGGAGATATTGCCGGGCAAGAATATCGACAGCGACGACGCATTGCTGGATTACCTGCGGCGAACCGGCTCGACCGTGTTCCACGCGACCTGCACGTGCAAAATGGGTCGCGACCAGATGGCGGTTGTCGATGAGCAGTTGCGCGTGCACGGCATCGACGGCTTGCGCGTCATCGACGCCGCGGTCATGCCGAGCGTGACCTCGACCAACACCAACGCGCCGACGATCATGATCGCGGAAAAGGGCGCCGCGGCAATCCGCGCCGCCGCCCGGCAACGGCTTGCCGCCTGAGGCGCGGTCGGGCCGCGAGCGCAGCTAGCGTCCGGACGCTCGGATCGCCCGCCACAGCCGCTCCGGTGTCGCCGGCATCGGCACGTCGCGGATGCCGAGCGAACCGAGCGCATCGGCCAGCGCGTTGCCGACCGCCGGCATTGCGCCGACCGCGCCGGCTTCCCCCGCGCCCTTGACGCCCAGCGGATTGGTTTGCGTCGGCACCGGGCTGGTCTCGCACAACATGTCCGGCAGCGTATCGGCCCGCGGCATCGCGTAATCCATGAAGGAGCCGGTCACGAGCTGTCCCGAGGCGGGATCGAAATGGATGTCTTCCATGACGATCTGGCCGATCCCCTGCGCGACGCCGCCGCGGATTTGGCCTTCAAGCAGCAACGGGTTCATGACCGTGCCGACATCGTCAACGACGTAATAGCGGTCGATCTCGATCTCGCCGGTGTCGGGGTCAATTTCGAGTTCGCAGATATGGACGCCGTTCGGGAAGTTCTGCTCCTTTGCCGCGTAGGCCGCGCTGCCGACCAGGCCCGGCTCCATGCCGTCGGGCAGGTTTCTCGGCTCCCAGGCCGCGGCGGCGATGTCGGCCAGGGGCAGCACGCGGTCGGTGCCGGCGATGCGGAACAGGCCGTCGGCAAAATCGATGTCGGCCTCGGCGGCTTCGAGCAGATGCGCGGCAATCTGCCTGGCTTTGGCGACGATCTTTTCGGTTGCGAGATAGACGGCCGAGCCGCCCAGCGTCGCGGTGCGCGACCCGCCGGTGCCCTCGCCGATCGCGACCTTGTCGGTGTCGCCCTGGATGTAATGTACGCGCTGTGGATCGAGACCGAGGCGATCGCACACGAGCTGCTTGTAGATCGTCTCGTGGCCCATGCCCTGGGTGATCGAACCCGATACGAGGGTCGCGGTGCCGCCCTTGTCGAAACGCAATTCGGCCGCCTCGAAGCCGCCGGCGGCGGCGCGCTCGATCGTGTGCGAAAGACCGAGGCCGCGCAGCCTGCCCCGCGCGCCCGCCTCGGCACGACGCGCCGCAAACCCGGCGACATCGGCAAAGTCGAGCGCGAGGTCGAGGCTCCTTGCAAACTCGCCGCAATCGTAGGTGAAGATGAGCCCCGTTTTGAACGGCATCGCCTCGGGCGGGATCAGGTTGCGCCGGCGCAGTTCGACGCGATCGATGCCGGTCTCGGCCGCCGCTTCGTCAACCATACGCTCGATGACATACGCGAATTCCGGCCGGCCGTTGCCGCGGTAGGGCCGCATCGGGTTGGTGTTGGTGAACACGGCGGTCACTTCGGCGTGTATCGCCGGAGTGCGGTAGACGCCGGCCAGCGTGCCGAGGTTCATCACGAAGACGTTCGAGGCTGCCTGCGCATAGGCGCCGACTGCCGCAATCGTGCGGGTGCGGAACGCGAGAAAATGCCCGTTCTTGTCGAGTGCCAATTCGGCCTCGGTCACGTGGTCGCGGGCCTGAGCGTCGCTGAGGAAGGCTTCCGAGCGGGTACTTGTCCATTTGACCGGCCGGCCGAGCATCCGCGCCGCCAGCAGCACGAGCGCGACCTCGTTGTAGATCGCCGACTTCATGCCGAAGCTGCCGCCGATATCGCCGGCGACGACCCGCACGCGGCTCTCCGGCACGCCGATGATCTGCGCCAGGTCGGCGCGATAGGCGTGTGTGCGCTGCAGCGTCGTGTAGATCGTGTAGCGCTCTTCGGCCGCGCTGTAGTCGGCGAGCGCGCCACGCGGCTCCATCGCCGCGGCGGTGACGCGGTTGACAACGAGGCGCCGCCTGACCACGCGATCGGCGCCGGCAAACGCGGCCTCGACCGCCCGCGTGTCGCCGACCTCGTGGACAAAGCAGACATTGTCCGGGCAATCGTCCCACACAAGCGGCGCGCCGGGCCTCGCCGCCGCCGCGGTCGATACGATTGCGGGCAGCGGCTCGTACTCGACCTCGATCCGTTCGGCCGCGTCCATTGCCGCGGCCCTCGTCTCGGCGACGACGAAGGCGACATAGTCGCCGACCCAGCGCACCCGGTCTTCGACCAGCGCCGGAAACCGCGGCCGATAGGACGGCAAGCCGCCCGGCCGCTTCATGCCGCCCGCGATCGGCAGGTCGCCCCAGCCGGATTGGCGCCACTCGGCGCCGGTCAGCACCAGCAGCACGCCCGGCGCCGCCTCGGCGCGGCTCGTATCGATTCGGCGGATGCGTGCATGTGCGTGCGGCGAGCGCAGCACGTGACCGAACACCATGCGCGGCAACACCATGTCATCGACATAACGGCCGCCACCCTTCAGCAGCCGCGGGTCCTCGAAGCGCGGCACCGGCTGCCCCAACGCGAATTCGCCCATGCTTATCCTTTCGTTAACCGCTTCAGCCTGACATCAGCACGGCGCCCCTGACAATCCCGCCGCCAATTGAGTGTTGCTGTCGAGCGAATTAAATTGCCCCGTTCCGATCCGAAAGAATGAGGAGCCGGCCGCTTGGACGGTATGATCGACAAACCGCCGATATCGCCCGAGGCAGAAGTGTCGGCTTTGGCATCGGCAGCGGAATCGTCCGCGTCGGCCGGCGCCGTGCCGGCGCGCCAATCGGGGGATGCGGCGCCGAAGCCCGCTTATCCGGCGGCGGCGCCGCTGCCGACGCAACCCGGACCCAACGGCCTGCGTTTCGACTTTAACGAAGGCTGCCGCATCGTCGCGCCGGAGAGCGAGCATCCCTGGCGGGTGCGCATCTCCGATCTTGACACCGGAAACATCCTCTACGAGACCGAATTGAAGGCCGGCCGGGTCAGCAGCACGAAGCGCTATTATGTGCGCTTTCGCCTCGAGGCGTGGCAGCAGGGCGAGAATTTGTTGCGCCACGATTATTCGGCCGAAGGCCAGCCGGTGCTGATCAACTTCCCGATCGGGACGCTGGGGGACACGCTCGGCTGGTTTCCCTATGCCGTGAAATTCCGCGACAAGCACAAATGCCGCCTGACCTGCGCGATGGCGGAGCGGCTGATCCCGCTGTTTCAACCAAATTACCCCGATATCGAATTCGTCGGGCACGAGGGCGTCGAGCCGCAGCGGTATTATGCGACCTATTCGATCGGGCTGTTCTTTGACGACAAGGATTGCGTATACCAGCCGACGGATTTCCGCCATGTCGGGCTGCACCGGACCGCCGGCTACATCCTCGGCGTCGATCCGACGGAAGTGCCGCCGAGGATCGCGCTGGCCGACGACAGTCGACCGATCACCGAGCCGTATGTGTGCATCGCGGTACAATCGACGACGCAGAGCAAGTGCTGGAATAATCCGCTGGGCTGGCACGAACTCGTCCGCTTCCTGAAGGAGCACGGCTACCGCGTCGTGTGCATCGACCAGAAGCCGGTGCACGGCACCGGCATCGTGTGGAACCACATCCCGCACGGCGTCGAGGACGAGACTGGCGACCGGCCGCTGCAGGAGCGCGCGCGCTGGCTGCGCCATGCCGACTTCTTTATCGGCCTGTCGAGCGGCCTCGCCTGGCTCGCCTGGTCGGTCGGCACGCCGGTTGTCATGATCAGCGGCTTCACCCATCCGACCAACGAGTTCGCGACGCCGTACCGGGTCATCAACTATCACGCCTGCAACAGCTGCTGGAACGATCCGCGGCACCGCTTTGACCACCACGACTTCCTGTGGTGCCCGCGTCATGCCGACACGCCGCGCCAATTTGAATGCACGCGGCTCATCACCGCCGAACAGGTGAAGCAGGTAATCCGCACGATCCCCGGCTTCGGACAACGGCGCGAGGCGTCGGCCGGCGCCTAATAGTTCGAAATCTCGATCAGGTTGTTGTCAGGGTCGCGGATATAGACCGACTGGATCGTGCCGATCGCGCCGGCGCGCGGTCCCGGCCCGGCGACGATCGGAACGCCGCAGCGGGCGAGATGCGCGACGACCTCGCCGAGCGGCACTTCGGTGACGAAACACAGGTCGCCGGAGCCGGGGGTCGGCTTGTCCGCCACCAGGCCCGGAATGTTGTCGGCCGGATGCAGATTGATTTTCTGCTGGCCGAAATGCAGCGCGGTGCGGCCCTCGCCGAACCGGACGACCTGCATGCCGAGCACGCGCGTGTAAAATTCGCAGGTGCGCGCAATGTCGGCGACGGTCAGCACGAGGTGATCGAGACGCGCAATGTTCATCGATCCGTCGCTCCCAGGCGTTCCTAACGGAGCTTGCCATAGGAGCTTGCGGCAGGCCAGCCGCGCTATCGGTGGAATTGACCGCGCGCCGTCGGAGATGCAGGAATGGCGCGACCCAATGAAGCGAGGGGCAGGGTGCGCGATTTCAATCTTCCCGGACGTTCGGCGGCGATGGCGGCAAACGGCATGGTGGCAACCTCGGCGCCGCGCGCGACGCTCGCCGGCCTCGATGTGCTGCGCACCGGCGGCAATGCAATGGATGCGGCGATCGCCGCAGTGGCGATGCAATCGGTCGTCGAACCCGAGAGCACCGGCGTCGGCGGCGACTGCTTTGTGCTCTATTCGCAGAAAGGCGCGCCGCCTGTGGCGCTGAACGGCTCCGGCCGGGCGCCGCAGAAGGCGACCGTCGAATGGTACGCCGAACGCCAGATCCGCGACATCGAGGTACAGACACCGCACGCCGTGACCGTGCCCGGCGCGGTCGACGCCTGGTGCCGGCTGCACGAGAAATACGGCTCGAAACCGTTGTCAGAACTGTTCGAGCCGGCGGCAAAGGCGGCCGAAGAGGGTTATGTCGTGACGCCCCGGGTCTCCTACGATTGGCATCGGCTTGCCTGGAAATTGCAGGATCCGGTGACCGCCGCGCTGTTCCTGAAGGACGGCCGGCCGCCCGAGGCCGGCGAGACGATGCGCAACCCGGCGCTCGCCCGCACATTGCGCAACATCGGCCGTGACGGCCGGGCGGCCTTTTATGAGGGCGCGGTCGCGCGCGAGATCGTGGCGCGGCTGAAATCGCTGGGCGGCTTGCACGAGGAGGAGGATTTCGCCGCACAGCACGCGGAATGGGTCGAACCGATCCACGCGCCCTATCGCGGCTGCGAGGTTTACGAATGCCCGCCGAACGGGCAGGGGCTGGCGGCGCTGATGATCCTGCGCCAGCTCGAAGGATTTCGCCTCACAGGCGACGGTTTCAGCGAAGCCGACCGGCTGCATCTGCTGGCCGAGGCGACGAAGGCGGCCTACCGCGTGCGCGACGATTGCTTTGCCGACCCGGCGCAGGCGGCGGTCGATGTTGCGGAATTTCTGTCCGACGCCTGGGCAGAGCGGGCGCGCCGGCAGATCAGCATGGACGCCGTGTTGCCCGGCAACGAATGGCACGGCGGCACGCTGCACGCCGACACGGTCTACCTCTGCGCGGTCGATCGTGACGGCAACGCCTGCTCGTTTATCAACTCCCTGTTCTCCAATTTCGGCAGCGGCATCGTCGCGCCGGAAAGCGGCGTGCTGCTGCAGAACCGCGGCAGCGGCTTTCGTACGATCCCGGGCCACCCGAACGCGATCGCGCCCGGCAAGCGTCCGTTCCACACGATCATCCCGGCGATGCTGGTCAAGGACGGCCGTTCGGTCATGCCGTTCGGCGTCATGGGCGGGCAATACCAGGCGGCCGGCCACGCGCATTTCCTGCACCGCATGCTCGACCGCGGCCTCGACCCGCAGCAGGCGGCGGAAGCGCCGCGCAGCTTCGCGTTCCGCGGCAAGCTGCGGGTTGAGCCGACGAACCCGGCGCCCGTCGTCGAGGATCTGGCGCGGCGCGGTCATGACATCGAGGTCGTCAAGGTGCCGCTCGGCGGTTGCCAGGCGATCTGGATCGACCATGCGAAGGGCGCGCTGATCGGCGGCTCCGACCCGCGCAAGGACGGCCTGGCGCTCGGCTATTGAGCACGAAAGGGAGGGAGCGATGCAATGGAGCGGCGAGCGTATCCTGACGACCCATACCGGCAGCCTGCCGCGCCCGCCCGAACTCGTGCGGCTCTATGTCGAGCGGGCACGCGGCAATCCGGTCGATGACGAGGAGATCGACCGGCTCGGCAAGCGGGCGCTCGGCCATGTCGTCGAGCGGCAGATCGCCTCCGGCATTGACGTTGCCAATAACGGCGAGCAGCAGCGCGAGGCGTTTTTTCTGTATGTGCGGCATCGCATGAGCGGGTTTGGCGGCAGCTGGCAGCGCTGGCCGCGCGGCGATGTCGAACGCTATCCGCTGCTGAAGCAGCAGATGGCCGAGACGTTGGCGGCGCGCCAGGCGGTCGGCAACATGCAGCCGCCGCGTGCGGTGGGCGAAGTGCGCTATGTCGATGACGGGCCGCTCATAGCCGAGATTGCCGATTTCAAGACCGCGCTCGAGGCGCATCCCGGCGCTTTTGCCGAACCCTTCATGACCGCGCCGTCGCCGGGCATCATCGCCGCCGCAATGAAGAACGAGCATTACGATACCGAAGAGTCCTATCTGGCCGCAGTGGCGACCGCATTGAAGGTTGAATACGAGGCGATCGTCGCGGCCGGCTTCCTGTTGCAGCTCGATTGCCCCGATCTCGCGCTGGAGCACCATCTGTCCTACAACGACCAGCCGCTCGGCGCGTTTCTCGGCTTTGTCGAGCGCGTCGTCGCCGCGATCAACGACGCCATCGCCAACGTGCCGCGCGATCGCGTGCGGCTGCATGTCTGCTGGGGCAATTACGAGGGGCCGCACGACAAGGACGTGCCACTGGCCGACATCCTGCCGATCCTCGAACGGGCGAATGTCGGCGGCTTCGTGCTGCCCTTCGCCAACCCGCGCCATCAGCACGAATACCGCGTCCTCGCGCAACATCCGTTGGCCGACGACCAGGTCATCGCGGCCGGCGTCATCGACGATTTGACGAGCTTTGTCGAGCACCCCGAAGTTGTCGCCGACCGCATCGAGCGCGTCGCGCAGGCGGTGGGCGACCCGACGCGCGTGCTGGCCGCGACCGATTGCGGCTTTGATACCTCGGCCGGCATGGGCCGGGTCACCGAGGATGTCGTATGGGCAAAGCTTGCCGCGATGGCCGAGGGCGCCCGCCTCGCCAGCCGGCGATTGGGTTTGCCGCGATAGGCGCCCGCTTCTATTTGGCCCGACGCGGCGGTTCGGCGCCGTTGAAGCGGGCGATGAGACGGTCAGCGACGCGCGGGCTGACGAAATGCGAGATGTCGCCACCCAGCGCGCCGATCTCTTTCACCAGGCGCGACGCGATGAACTGGAAGCGGTCGGACGCCATCAGGAACACGGTTTCGATGTTGGGATTGAGCCGCCCGTTCATCGCCGCCATCTGGAATTCATACTCGAAATCGGAGACCGCCCGAAGGCCGCGCACGATGACGCCGGCACCGACCTCTTCGGCGAAATGCATCAGCAGGCTGGCATAAGGCCGTACTTCGACGCGGCTGCCGGCGCCGTTCTCCAGATTGTCGAGTTCCTCGCGCACGATCGCGACGCGCTCATCGATCGAAAATAGCGGCCCCTTGGCGTCGTTGCGGGCGACGCCGATGACCAGCCGATCGACGACATGCAGCGCACGGCGGATTACATCGGTGTGGCCATAGGTGATCGGATCGAACGTTCCGGGATAGACCCCGATGCGCTGGCTCATGGCTGATCGTCCCCCTCGATTTCATCGATTTCGTTGGCGTCCGATTTATCGGTCTCATTGCCATCGCCGTTTTCCTCGGCTTCCGGCAGGCGCGCCACCGAGACGACGCGCTCACCCTCGCCAATGCGGAAGATGACGACTCCGGCGCTGCCCCGGCGGGCAATGCGGATATCGTGCACCGGCATGCGAATGACCGTGCCGGTATCGTTTATCGCAATGATCTGATCGTTGTGACCAACCGGAAACACCGCGCCGACAGCATCACTGCGGCGGCTCAGATCCATATTGTTGAGGCCTTGGCCGCCGCGCCCCGTGATGCGGTAGTCATAGGCCGAGCTGCGCACCCCGAACCCTTTTTCGGTGACGGAGAGCACGAATTCCTCGCGCGCCGCGAGGTCGGCGAAATGTTCTTCCGACAGCGCCGCCTCGTCCGTGCCGTTGCCGTCGTCCGGCCCGTGTTCGCCGTTCTGCGCCTCGGCCAGTTCGCTCTCCTCGCCCATCTGGCGACGACGGTCACGCGCCATCCGCAGATAGGCGTTGCGGGTATCGGGCGCGGCCTCCTCGTGCCGCAGGATCGACATCGAGATGACCTGGTCGTCGCCCAGCGGACGAATGCCGCGCACGCCCACCGAGCTGCGGCCGGCGAAGATGCGCACGTCGGCGACCGGGAAGCGGATCGCCTTGCCGTTGCGCGTCGCCAGCAGCACGTCATGCAGATCGGTGCAGGTGGCGACCGCGATCAGCCGGTCGTCGGCATCCTCGTTCTCGAATTTCATCGCGATCTTGCCGTTGGCGCGGATATCGGAGAAGTCGCTCAACGCGTTGCGCCGCACATTGCCCTTGGCGGTCGCGAACATGACCGTCAGATCGGCCCAGCCCTCTTCGTCTTCGGGTAGCGGCATGACCGTCGAGATCGTCTCGCCCTCGGCGATCGGCAACAGGTTGATCATCGGCCGGCCGCGCGCCTGCGGCGTACCCAAGGGCAGGCGGTGCACCTTCAATTTGTAGACGCGGCCGGACGACGTGAAGAACAGGACCGGCGCGTGGGTCGAGGCGACGAACACCTGGGAGAGGAAATCGGCGTCGCGCATCGCCATGCCGGCGCGGCCGCGGCCGCCGCGCGCCTGGGCGCGGTAGGTCGACAGCGGCACCCGCTTGATATAGCCCGCGTGGCTGACCGTAACGACCATGTCCTCGCGCTGGATCAGGGCCTCGATATCGGCCTCGAACTCGATCTCCTCGATCGCCGTGCGCCGCGGCGTCGCGAATTGCTCCTTGATCTTCAAAAGTTCGCCGCGCAGCACTTCGATAAGGCGCGCGCGCGAGCGCAGGATTTCCAGATAGCCGCCGATCTCGGCGACGAGTTCGCGCAGTTCGTCGGCGATCTTGTCGCGTTCGAGGCCGGTCAACCGTTGCAGGCGCAAGTCGAGGATCGCGCGCGCCTGTTCGTCCGACAGCTGATAGGTGCCGTCCGGGCCAAGCCCCCTGCCCTCTTCCCCGACGAGCGCGACGAGCGGGCCGGTGTCGCCGGCAGGCCAGCGCCGGCTGATCAGCGCGGCGCGCGCGGCAGCGGGGTCAGGCGCGGCGCGGATCGACGCAATGATTTCGTCGATATTGGCGACCGCGACGAGAAGTCCGACCAGGATGTGGGCGCGTTGACGCGCCTTGTTCAACAGGTAGGTCGTGCGCCGGGTGATGACCTCCTCGCGGAACGCGACGAAGGCGGTGATCACGTCGCGCAATGTCATCAGCTCGGGCCGACCGCCGTTCAGCGCCAGCATGTTGACGCCGAAGCTCGTCTGCAGCGCGGTATGCCGATAGAGCTGATTGAGCACGATGTCGGGATCCGCGTCGCGCTTCAACTCGATCACCAGGCGCACGCCGTCGCGATCGGTCTCGTCGCGCATGTCGGAGATGCCTTCGACGAGCTTTTCGCGGGCGCATTCGGCGATGCGCTTCTGCAATGTCTCGCCGTTGACCTGATACGGCATCTCGGTGAAGACGATCGCGTCGCGGTCTTTGCCCGCCTCCTCGACATGCGATTTGGCGCGCAGCACGATAGCGCCGCGCCCGGTCTGATAGGCGGCATTGGCACCGGCGCGGCCAATGATGATGCCGCCCGTCGGAAAATCCGGCGCCGGCACATGCTGCATCAGCTCGCCGATCGTAATCGCCGGGTTGTCGAGATAGGCGCAGCATGCGTCGATGACCTCGCCGAGATTGTGCGGCGGGATATTGGTCGCCATGCCGACCGCGATGCCTTGCGCGCCGTTGACGAGAAGGTTCGGGAAGCCGGCCGGCAGAACCTTCGGCTCCTGTTCGGTCTCGTCGTAATTCGGCTGGAAATCCACCGTGTCCTTGTCGAGGTCGTCGAGCAGCGATTCGGCCACGCGTGCCAGCCGCGCCTCGGTATAACGCTCGGCCGCCGGCGGATCGCTGTCGGAGCCGAAATTGCCCTGCCCGTCGATCAGCGGCAGGCGCATCGAGAAATGCTGCGCCAGCCGCGCCATCGCCTCATAGATCGCCTGGCTGCCGTGCGGGTGGTACTTGCCCATCACATCGCCGGTGATGCGCGCCGATTTGCGATAAGCCCGATTCCACAGGTTCCCGTTAAGCTGCATCGAATAGAGGATGCGGCGATGCACCGGCTTCAGTCCGTCGCGGACATCGGGCAGCGCGCGCGCGACGATGACGCTCATCGCATAATCGAGATACGAGCGGCGCATCTCCTCTTCGATCGCGATCGAGGAAATGTCGGGTCCGGCGGGCGGCGGGACGGTAGGCGAGGAAGTGACGGCCACGGCCTTCTTCTGCGTTGAGCTATAACGAAAATCGCGGCGAACGCCGCACCGGTCAGCGGCGCCGCCGCGACCTACAGATGGTTACGGCAGGGCCAAATTACCGCATCTCGCAGGTGCGAACAAACCCCTCGGGAACCCGGCGTCAGAGCCGCGGCGGACCCAGCAGGGCGCGGTAGATCGCCAGGATCAGTACGGCGCCGACGATCGCGCCGACGAAATGCGCGCCTTCGCTCGGCCCATACCATCCGACCTGCTGTCCGAGCCAAGTCGCGAACGCAGCGCCGGCGATGCCGAGCACGGTTGTCACCAGGCAGCCGCCGGGCGCCGGGATAATGACCCGCGCGACCGCGCCGGCGAGAAACCCGACGACAATCGCCCAAAACCAATGCATGGCGGCGCTTCTAACCCGATTTCAGCGATTTCGCCATTGTCAAGGTCCCGGAGCAATGCCGCACGCTACCGCCGCACGCGGCGAAGCGCCCCTTGTCTGTCCAACCGCCGCGGGAGAGCGGAATTCGGCGGATCGGCGCGCGGTTCAAATCAATAGGCACACGCACGGGCGCAAGGAGAATACGCATGCAACGAGCGGCTCGGCGTTCGCCGATGGTTTCGATTCTGGTGCTCGGGCTGATGCTGCCGCTGCCGGCGATGGCGCAGACCCACGCCGGAGGGACCGGAAGCAATCCTGGTGCCCGGGCCGGCGCGTCGCAATCCGCGATCGCCGTGGTCTCGGCACGGCAATTGCTCAACCGCCCGCTGCGCGACGCGCAGGGGCACGACGCGGGCCGCGTCAATGGCGTCGTGCTCAACACCGCGAACGGCGCGGTCGATTTTGTCACCGTCGCCGGGCGCGGCAATTTCCACCTGAACGGCGAGGTCATCGCCCTGCCGTGGGCGGCCATCATGCCCACGGAAAACGCGAGCGGGCCGATTACGCTGAAGATAGCGGCGGCGAAGCTCGAAAAGGCGCCGCGCCTCAATCCCGACGAGATCGCCGCGCTTGAGCAGCAGCGCACGCGCGCCGGCATCTACGGCTATTACGGCTATCGTTATTGGCCTTATGCCGGCCCCGACGGCCGCTATGCGTTCTACCGGCCGGGGCAGCCTCGCTACATCGGATCGGAGCCGAACACGGTGGGGCCGCCAGTCGGCGCCGGCGAGACGACCGGCTCCGGCGGCACCGCGGGCAGCGGCGCCGGCGGCGGACCAGGCAATGTGCCGGCCAACATCGCCGGCGGGCCGATCAGCCCGGCCGGGCGGCGGCTGGCCGCGCGCGGGCTGGCTGTCGGGCCGTCGGGAGTCGTCGCGGCACTGTGGTCAAAGCATACGGCCTCGGCGCAGGCGATGCGCTCGGCCGCGGTATACACGCGCAAAGGCAAGCAGATCGGCCATATCGACCGGGTGCTGATCGACCCAAGGCGCGGTGAGGTGGCCCTCGTGCTGATCAAGGAAGGCGGTTTTCTCGGCCTCAGCCAGAAATGGTTTACGGTGCCGATCGAGGCTTTGCGCTGGACGTCTTATCGCGGCGGCTATCGGCTGATGGTCAGCGCACGTGCGCTGACGCAGGAACCGGCGGTGCCGGTCAATGAAAAGAACCTGCCGACCCGGCTTCCCGAACGTCAACTGGCGCAGCTCTACGAGGACTTCAACGTCACGCCCTATTGGCGGTATCGGCCGGGACAGAGCGCAGCAGGCCGCGTCGCTCCGCGCAGCACTGCACAGTCCGGCGCCTCACAGCCGCAATCCACGCAAAGGTAAGGAGGACAAGCAATGGCAGCCTACTACAACAGCAGTCTCGTGGCGCAGCGGATGAGCAACCGGGTCCAGGATTGGGTTCTCATGGTGCTGGGAATCTGGTTCTTCATCTCTCCCTGGGTCTTGCAGTTCGGATCGGGCGTGCACACAACCGGCGTTGCCGAGCCCGTCGGCATGGTGAGTTCGGCGGCGTGGAATGCGTGGGTCATGGCAGCGCTCGTGTTCCTCGTCGCGATCTCGGCCATC
>Ga0335074_10004967_pt1 | contig 18377 bp, 13 predicted proteins | sample Lox_Sample_23_FD_206715 | JGI IMG/M metagenome (GOLD analysis project Ga0335074, IMG submission 206715) | Soil microbial communities from Loxahatchee National Wildlife Refuge, Florida, United States - Lox_Sample_2.3 | ecosystem: Environmental > Terrestrial > Soil > Wetlands | place: USA... | reverse complement strand
TCGTGAATGACCCATGTGCCCTTGAGCCGGTAAAACCCCGTCTCCTGCTTGCTCGACACGTCGGTTCGCACGATCGCACCGTCGAACGAATACCAGATGCCGTGAACCTGCTTCGTCGTAAAGGTCAGCTGGTTACCGTTGATCGTAGTGCGGTCAAAGAAATAGGTCAGCGCCGAGGTCTGCTGGTCCGTCAGCTTCGAGATATAGCCATCGAGAACTCCATTCTCAATCGTGATCTGGACCACTGATCCGGTCTCGTCGAGCATGTATTCGCCCTGGGCTGAGGCCGGTAGCGTGGAAGTCCCTCTCTGCTTGCCTCCCGGGCCTCCTGGTTGCACCGTGCCGCCATTGCCCGAGTCTGATCCGGGTATACGATGATGCAGTGCGGGTTCTGTAGCCGTCTGCGCCATCACGGCCGAAGCCCACATCACCAGCACTGCAATTACGACCCGCACAGCTACTCCTTATCAATTGACCTGGCTCTTCTTCCGAGCCGCTTCGAACTCGTCGCCCTTCTGCCAGCCCACCGTCTGCGGCAGCGACGAAGCTTCCCACCCGAGTATCAACCCGAACCGCGCCATTTTGGCATCGCCGCGAAAATCCATATTGGCGTGATACTCATCCGATGGCTGATGATAGTGGTGCGCGACGTAATCTTCTGCCTGCGCCTTGCCCCACGCCGCATCATGACCCTCAAACAGCGTCCCTTGCCCGACCGAAAACGCCGGGACCCCCGCACGCGCAAAGCTGAAGTGGTCTGAGCGATAGTAATGCCCTGCACCCGGAAACTTGTCCGGCTCCAGCGTCAGATCGAAAGCCTTGGCTGTCCTTTCCACGACCGGATAAAATGTAGTCCGCTCCGCCCCGCTCACCTCCGCCGACAGCGGAACCCCCAGCGGAATCAGCATGTCGTAATTCAGATCGAGCGAAATCTGCGCCGCCGGAACCGGAGGATGCATCCCCAGGTACTGCGATCCCAGCAGCCCTTGCTCTTCAGCCGTCACCGCAGCAAAGAAGATACTGTGCGGCGGCCGCGCAGTCGCGCCTGCATAGGCCCGTGCCAGTTCCAGCAGAATCCCGCAGCCTGTCCCGTTATCCGCCGCCCCGTTATAAATGTTGTCGCCCTTCAGATCAGGATCGATCCCCAGGTGGTCGTAGTGCGCCGAATAAATCACCGCCTGATCCGGCCCGGAGGTATCCGTCCCCGCCAGCTTGGCAATCACATTGTCCGACTCATAATGCCGCACCCGGCTCGCCACATGCGCCTTCAACCGTACCGGCAGCTCGAACGAATGAAATCCCGGCTTGCCCGCCGCAACAATCTCCTCATCGACATTCTTTCCCGCCGCCGCAAACAGCTTCTTGGCCACATCCAGCTGAATCCAGCTCGCCGCCTTCAGCGTCGCCGTGGGATCATCCTGCAGATACGACTTCTCCACCGACTGCGAATTCCGCACCACATCCCACGGATAGCTGGCCAGATCCGTCCGGTGAATGATCAGCACGCCCACTGCGCCCCGCCGCGCCGCCTCCTCGTACTTGTAGGTCCAGCGGCCGTAGTAGGTCATTGTCTTGCCCTTGAAAAATGCCGGATCATCCGACGGCGGCTGGTTCACGATCACCAGCAGTACCTTGCCCTTCACGTCCACACCGGCAAAGTCGTTCCAGTGGTACTCCGGCGCATCGATCCCGTAGCCCACAAACACAATCGGTGCGTCGATATCCGCCGACGCCGCTCCCGTCTGGTCCTTGGTCACATAATCCGACCCGTAGGTCAGCTCAATCGGAGTTCCGCTCTGCGGCACAAAGCTGAACTTCGTCTGGTCCTCGATCGTGTGCACTGCATACAGCGGCACCTTCTGGAAATACGTCCCGTTATCCCCCGCCGGCTGCAGCCCGTAAAGCGCAAACTGCGTCCCGATATACTTCGCCGCAAGATCGCCGCCCCGTGTGCCGGGCCCACGCCCCTCCAGCAGATCGTCCGCTAGAAAGCGCACATGCGCGCGAATCTTCTCCGCGTCAATCGAAGCCGCAGCCTGACGCGCCGCCTCCGGCACCCCGGCAATCGCAGGCACCGGAGCCTGTTGCGCAATTGCGCTGGAAAGAGAAAGAACTGCAATGGCAGCGAGCGAAACAACAGGGGTAGGAATTTTCATCGTTCTCCCGGCGTGCTCCGAAAGAAGCGAAGCGACGCGACAACTATTTTCTACACCCACACTTCCGGTGTCATCTCGCCAAACCTCACCGCCGGACCCGGTCCCGTATATCCCGGCAGCGTCTTCAGCCGCTTCAACACCTTGCGTGTCAACCCGGTCAACGGGAGTTCCGCCAGTTCACGGGAATTAACCCACTTCCGCACGCCATTCGTCTTCGGCAATATGCTTTCACCGCTGGCATCGTAGCCGTAGACGGTCACGTAGTAATTCGTCACCGTGATCGAGTGCCGCACATCCAGCAGCCTTCGCGCCGCATCCGCCTTTGCGACATCAATCTCCGGAAGCTCCCACATTCCCGGCATCAGTGAAACACCTTCCGGCCGCTGCTCCAGCAGCACTGCAAGTTCCGCAGGCCGTGCGCTTCCATTCTTTTTCCTGCCGCCTGCCCTCTTCGCCGCCGGTGCGGCGATCCGCAGTAAAAACGCGTAAGCGGCCTTCTGACTGCGCATCTTCTTCCGCGCCACCACCGGATGCTCCCCGCGCGTCGCACACAGATCCACCACCGGGCAATGCAGGCACAGGGGCCCGCGCGGCAGACAGACCGTTGCGCCCAGTTCCATCATCGCTTGGTTGAAGTCGCCCGGCCGCGCCCGATCCAGCAGTTCCACGGCCGCCTTGCGTATCTTCAGCCCCACCGCCGTCCGCTCCGTCCAGCCGCGCACCCGGGTCAGCACCCGCTCCACGTTGCCATCCACGCACGCCACCGCCTCACCGAACCCTATACTCGCAATCGCCGCGCTCGTGTATTCGCCGACGCCCGGCAGCGTCCTCAGCTCCACCGCCGTCGCTGGTAACTTGCCATCAAGCTCTCTGGATACAAACTGCGCCGCCCGGTGCAGCATGCGCGCCCGCCGGTAGTATCCCAACCCGCTCCAGCACGCCAGCACCTCGTCTTCTCTGGCCTCCGCCAGCGCCGGCAAAGCGGGAAAACGCTGCATGAATCGCGCATAATGCTCGATCACCGCCGCCACCCGCGTCTGCTGCAGCATGATCTCTGAAACCCAGATGGCATAAGGATCGGGCGTACGCCGCCACGGCAGGTCACGCGCGTTCTCGTCGAACCAGTTGAGCAGCAGCCGTCGAAATCTTCTCGCCTCGAGCGCGGCGTTCTTACCCGAGGCGGCAGTCATAAGCCCAGAACCGAAAACTCGGTCCTGGGCGGAGCCGAAAGGTCGATCATAGATAGCTGAATTGTAAGCCTCTATACTTCGCTCGACACCTGCCCATATGGCGAAGCCCATTCGTAATACGTTGAACTTCAACGAGCCATCCTGGGGTCTCGCCGATGCCCGCCGCGCCGCTGCTCAAATCATCACCGACCCGCAACTCCTCAAGCCGCTCCTGCGCTCTCTCTTCTCGGGAAATTCATCCCTCCGCCACCACGGCGCAGACACCGCCCGCCGTATCACCGAGAAGCACCCGGAGCTTCTCACCCCTTACACCGATCGACTGCTCGGACTCTTCACCGAGATCGGCCCGAAAGAGGCAGGCGACAACTGGCGCACCCGCGCCCACCTCGGACTCGTCATCGCCCGCCTCGCACAATCTCGCGCCCAGCGCCTGCGCGCCGCCGGCCTGCTCATGTCGCTCTACTACGATCCATCCAATGTCGTCCGCTGCACCGCGGTCGAAGGACTCGGCCTGCTCGCCCACCGCTAACCGAGCCTTCGCCCGCGAGTCCTGCCTCTGATGGAACAAGCGCTTGCCACCGGCACACTCGCCATGCAATGCCGCGCCCGCGACGCGTTGGCAAACCTCGGCCGCGAAGAATAGTGCGCCCCGTTACTCGTAGCGCAGCGCCACCATCGGATCCACCTTCGCCGCCCGTCGCGCCGGCAGATATGCCGCCAGCATCGTCACCCCCGCAATCACCAGCACCGCTGCCATCAACGTTGCCGGATCCGATGCATTCAGTCCGAAGAGCTGCGCCTGCACCAGCCGCGTCGCCGCCAGCGTTAACGGAATACCCAGCGCCACACCAATTCCCAGCAGCACCAGCGATTCGCGCAGCACCATCCACAGCACCCGGCTCATCTGCGCCCCCAGTGCCAGCCGTATCCCGATTTCGTTCGTCCGCCGCAACACGCTGTAGGTCATCACGCCGTACAAACCGATACACGCCAGCGAAAGCGCCAGCAGCGAAAAGAAGCTTGAAAGCTGCGAGATGAGTTGCTCCTGCCCCATCGACTGGTCCACCTGATCGGCAATCGTCCTCACCCCGAGAATCGGCAGATTGGGATCGATCTCCGCCATCGCCGCTCGCACCTCGCCTGCGACCTTTGCCGGATCGCCAACCGTCGCCAGCTGTACCCAGTAGGCATAGGCATCATCCTCAGTGAGTTGCATGACATTCAGGTACGTCATCCGCTCCGGCTTCTCACGCGGACTGCGATACTTCGCATCGCGCACCACGCCTACAATCTGCCACTCACCCTTCACCGATGGATCATCCACCGTGAACATATGACCGATAGCGTCTCCCCGTGGAAAAAAATGCTGTGCCGCGCTCTGGTTCATCACCGCGACCTTCACCGAAGAAGCGCTGTCCGATGGAGCGATGGCCCGGCCCTGCATAATCGGAATCGCCATCGTTGCGAAAAATCCTGGCCCCACACGATTCAGCGAGGTTCCGATGTCAGCATTGGGCCCGTTGTCATTCCCGGGAATACGAATCGGAGAATTCCAGTTGCCGCCTGTCAGAGCCGGTTGCCCGGAAACGCTCGCCTCCTTCACGCCCGGCAGCGCCTCGAATCGCTCCACCATGCGTTCATAGAGTGCATTCAGCTGCGCCGGCTTGTACCCCGCAAATTTCGGATTGAAATTCACCAGCAGCACATGATGCCGATCGAATCCGAAGTTCTGGTTTTCGAGGTTCCGCAGCGTCCTCAGGAACAATCCCGCAACCGCCAGCAGCATCAGCGAAAGCGTTACCTGCGACACCACCAGCAACCTGGGTACAATCTGCCGCGACGACCCTCCGCTGCTCCCCGCCGTGCGCGCATTCGCTCCCAGCGAAGGAGCCACGCTGATCCGCGACACGCGCAGTGCCGGAGCGAGGCCGAAAAGTATTCCCGTAAGCAGTGACACCCCGAGAGTAAACAACAGCACGTGAAGATCGGGCCTCGCCTCGAGGGCAGTCTGCCGGGCGCCGGAAGCGATGAAGTGAATCAGCGCATTCGTTCCCAGGTACGCCAGCACCAGCCCCAGCGCTCCGCCGGCAAACGAGAGCAGCAGCGCCTCCATCAGAATCTGCCGCACAATGCGCCTCCGGCTCGATCCAAGAGCCAGCCGGGTCGCAATCTCGCGCTCCCGCGACGCCGCCTTCGCCAGCAGAAAGTTCGCCAGGTTCGCGCATGCGATCAGCAGCACCAGCGCCACCACGCCCATCAAAATATTCAGCGGCTGCCGATATATGTACCGCAGATCGGAAAGACCGCCCCCTCCCGGCAGCAATTCCACATACGCTTTCCGAAGCTCCTGTTGCCGTTCCGGTTTAACCACTCCTCCTTCACGGTCCAGCATAAACCGCTGCAACTGGCTCGACACCCATCCCTGAGCCTGCGCCAGCGGAACCCCCGGCTTACTGCGCGCAATCATGTGCATCCAGTAAAGCCCGTGCGGTTCAATCAAAGAAGGCTGCAGCATCACCTCCGGCTGCATGGTGATCGGCAGCCACATATCCATCGAGTCTTTCGTCACGCCATAAAACTTCGGCGGCATCACCCCGATCACCGTAAAGAGAGTCCCGTTAATCGTGATCGTCCGCCCCACAATCGCCGGATCGCCCGCGAACATCTGCTGCCAGTAGCGATAGCTGATCACCGCTACCGGATTCTTCCCCGGAGCCTCCGTGTCCGCCGGTATGAACGTCCTGCCCAGCAGCGGATCGGCTCCAAGCACGCTGAAAAAATCTCCGGTGACCAGGTGGCTCGCCGCCTGCGTTGCCGGATCGCCAGTCGCCGTTCCTGTCCGCACGCTCACCATCGTCCAGAAGCTGGCGAAACCGCAGATCCCGTTGAACGGCGCACGCCCCTCGGCCTGCTCATTCTGCAAACGCTGGTAGAAGTCGTAGGTGAAGATATCGAGCGGAAAATCCGAGGCCCCAAGCCCGTCCACCTGTCCACCGCCGAACGCCTTTCCAAACGACACCAGCTGTTGCGGATCGCGCACCGGCAGCGACTTGAAGAGCAGATCGTTGATCAGCGTGAAGATCGCCGTGTTCGCACCGATCCCCAGCGCCAGCGAGGCAATCGCGATGGCCGTGAATACCGGGCTTTTGACCAGCATGCGGACGCTGTAACGCAGATCCTGCCAGAAGTTATCCACAGCCGCCTCCCACCCCGCCGACCACACGTTCTCTTTCAGCGCGTCTCTGCTGCCCGTTTCCATCCTCGCGGCGCGTAGCGCATCGTCGCGATTCATCCCCCGCCGCATCTTGTCCTGCATTGCTGCATCCAGATATTCCCGGAATTCTTCATCCAGCTCAGAATTTCGTTTTTCCTTGCCGAACAGCGCCCTGAGGCCGCTCATCATGCTTCGCCATGCACTCATCGCGCCTCCTTATGCTTCGAGAATCCGGGCAATGGCCGCCGTCTGCCGGCCCCACTCCCGCGTTTCCTTGTCCAGTGCCTTGCGCCCGCGCTCGGTCAGCGCGTAGTACTTCGCGCGACGATTGTTCTCCGTCGACCGCCACTCCGCCTTCACGTGTCCGGCGCGCTCCAGTCTCGAAAATGCCGGAAACAGCGACCCCGGATTCACCCTGAACACACCCTTGCTCATCTGCTCGATGCGGATCGAGATCCCATAACCATGCTGCGGCTCGAGCGCCAGCGTCTTCAGAATCAGCATGTCCAGCGTTCCCGCGACCAGTTCCGCCGGGGATCCCACCTTTCCCGGTCTGTCCGCGCCGCCCTCTTCGCTCTTCACCATCAGGCCTCTCCTCTAGGTGATCTAGAGTAAAAAGGCGTTCCTCTCGATTGTCAAGAGGAACGCCAAAAAAATGTGACGAGCGAAAAGGTCAGTATCGCTATGCCGTAAGCATTCTTCTCCGTAGCGCGGGAACTGCATTCACTACCCGCATCGCTCGCTTCACCACCGGGAAAGCTCGCCCTCTCGGTCCGATCGCCTGCTTCATCCCCTTGAGCGAAGCCGCCACCGCCGCGAATCCGTACTCGCGCATCGCCTCCTCATACTCTGCGATCGCCGCCAGCACCGGCTTCTCACCGCTCGCCGCCTCCGTCAGCTTCGCGCACAGCAGAGCCGCATCCTTTAGCGCGATATTCGCCCCGATTCCGCGATAGGGAGTCATGCTGTGAATCGCATCGCCCAGCAGCGTCACGCCCGTCGTCGTCCAGGCCTCCACAGGCTGCGAAGTCCGAATGCGCGCTGGCCCTATCTGTTCCGGATTGATCAACTCCGCCAGCTTGCGCAGCGAAGGATGCCAGCTCACCGCCTTGCGCCGGATCGTGTCCTTCAGCTCTTCGCCGCGCATCGTCAGCGGCTCACTGCGGAAACCGAAGAACTCGCGCCGCGCGCCCAGCGCCATAATCACGTAGTCGTCTTCTTCCGGAACGTCAGCCTCGCTCCCCAGTAGACGCAGGTACCGATCGCTTCGTGCCGCTCGCTTCCACACCGCCATGAACAGGTTGCATTCCTCGGGAGGCATCGTGATCACCGGCCCATCCAGCAGCCGCGCAGGCAGCAGCGCCAGCGCCCCATCCGTCAAAGGAATCTTGCCTCCCAGGGTGATCACTCCCGTATCCACCGGCTCGGCATGCGGCAGATACTGCTGCCGCACCCGCGAATTCACTCCATCGGCCGCCACCAGCACATCCGCTTCCGCTGTCGTGCCGTCGGCAAAGTACGCGACGTACCGGTCGCCCTTCTCTTCATAGCGCTCGAAACGCTTGTTGAAGTGAACAATTCCCTCGAGCCCCTTCAGCAGAATGTGCCGCAGCGTAATCCGGCTCACCGAGCGGTGACGCGCAATCCCCTGTTCCTCCTCACGATTCGACTCGTAGTCGCCCGAGAAATGCAGCAGCTCCTTCAGCTGCTCCGTCATTACCGTGAATCCCCGGGTAAACGCTCCGCCCGTCTCGTCGAACACCATCCACAACTCTGGCGGAAGGCACTCATGCAGCGCCATGCTCCCCTCCGGATTGATATGCACCCGGAACCCCTGCAGCCGCGAGGTCGGCGTCTCGTCCCGCTCATACACCGCCACCTTCACTCCCGCCTTCTTCAATCCCTGCGCCAGGCAGAGACCGCCAATGCCGCCGCCGATCACCATCACTGACAAATCACGCCCGCTCATGCTCTGCTCCTCTCGTCGCCTTCCAAACCTCTTCTGTCAACAGCCAGCGCTCAATCCCTTGCTTAACCGTCCCGAACTCATCTCCCCAGCTCGCCGCTCCCGACAGCAGGCACAGCAGCATGGTCAGACTCTCGTCCTTGCCCAGCTCCTGCCGGAACGTCCCCTCCGCAAGCCCGCTCACCACCATCTCTTCCAGCCCACGCCGCCAGTGGTTCTGCATCATTTCGACCACCTTCCGGACCTCCGCATCCCGCTTGCCGCGCAGCCCCAGCTCCTCCATTACCAGCAGCATCTTCGGCTCGTGCTCGAAATAGAACTGGCCATCTGAAAACTCCTGCCTCAGCCGGTCGACCGCCGGAAATCCGCTTGGCTCCGGTGCCGGACCGTGCAGCAGAACAAACTTCGCTCCCAGAAACTGCGCCAGCCCTTCGATGAGCGCCTGCTTGCTGGGAAAGTAGTAGTGCAGCGTCGCAATGTTGACCCCCGCCCGGTCCGCTACTGCTCGTGTGCGCAATCCCTCAAAGCCGGCCTCAGCGATCACATCAAACGTCGCCTGCAGCAGTGCAAGCCTGCGCTTCCCGGCATCGTCCACAGGATTGAGCAGCCCGGAAAAGTACTCTCGTGTCGAAAACTGCTCCGGCGCAACATCCACGATTTCAACCATGTGAGCAATTTATCAACTGATTGATTGAATGTCAATCAACTGATTGATTTATTCAAAGGGTCTGCACCATTTCCGCTGCATGTTTATACGCTTTCCCCTGTATTTTCTTTCATCTTGACCATCTCCTCAGATCGGGACAAACTCTGGCAAGGAGACACAGTATGGAAACCGGCAAACCCGCCTTCCTCATGTGCCCGCCAAAGCTCTACGACGTCAACTACGTCATTAACCCGTGGATGGAAGGCAACATCCACCGCTCCTCGCGCGAACACGCTGCCGCCCAGTGGGAACAGCTCCACGCCTCCCTTTCACAAATAGCCGAGGTCATGCTCGTCGAGCCCCAGCCCGGCTCGCCGGACATGGTCTTCACCGCCAACGCTGGACTCGTCCGCGACGGCATAGTCGCGCTCAGCAGCTTCCACCATCCCGAGCGCCAGGGCGAGGAGCCGCACTTCCGCAAGTGGTTCAGCGACTCCGGCTTCTCCATCCGCGAAATTCCCCGCGCCACTCCCTTCGAAGGCGAGGGCGACGCCCTCTTCGACGCCGATGGCAGCCGCCTCTGGGCCGGCCACGGTCTCCGTACCCGCGTCTCCAGCCATCGCTACCTGACCGAAACCTGGGCCGTCAAAGTTCTCTCTCTGGGCCTCATCGATCCCCGCTTCTATCACCTCGACACCTGCTTCTGCCCGCTCTCGAATGGCGACCTGATGTACTACCCGCCTGCCTTCGATGCGCCGTCGCGCGCTCTTATCGAGGCCCATTACTCCGTATCCCACCGCATCGCCGTCAGCGAAGCAGACGCCCTCCGCTTCGCCTGCAATGCAGTGAACATTGGCCGGACCATCCTCCTCAACGAAATCAGTTCACAACTCTGCTCTCAACTCGTCTCGCGCGGCTTCGATGTCGTCCAGGTCCGGTTGTCGGAATTTTTGAAAGCCGGCGGCGCCGCCAAGTGTCTGGTGCTTCGAGTCAGCGATCTAGGCGTACGTGAATCATCGGTAAACTGACCGCCAACACCAAACCGGGTGCATCCTAATCAGGAGCGTCCATGCAGACCACATGCATCATCGGCGGAGGCCCGGCCGGAGTTATGCTCGGGCTCCTCCTCGCCCGTTCCGGACTTCCCGTCACCGTCCTCGAAAAGCACAAGGACTTCTTCCGCGACTTCCGCGGCGACACCATCCATCCCTCCACGCTCGAGCTCATGTACGAACTCGGCCTGCTCGACCGGCTCCTCCAGATCCGCCACACCAAAATCGACCACATCGCCGCGATGGTGGGCGGTGAGAAATTCGAGATCGGCGACTTCACGCACCTTCCCACGCACGCAAAATTCATCGCCCTCATGCCGCAATGGGACCTGTTGAACTTTCTCTCCGCGGAAGCATCGCGCTATCCGAGCTTCAATCTCCGCCTGGGATGGGAAGCCACCAGCCTCATCGAAGAAGACGGAGTTATCAAAGGTGCTCGCTGCAACACTCCCGACGGCCCCCAGGAGATCCGTGCCGACCTAATCGTCGGCTGCGACGGCCGCCACGCTGTCTCCCGTGAAGCAGCTCATCTGCCGGTCGCCGAAGAAGGCGTTCCCATCGACGTCCTCTGGTTCCGCATCTCACGACAGCCTTCAGACCCGGAAATCGGAGTCGGCTACGTCAACTACGGACGCCTCATCGTATTGATCAACCGCATCGACTACTTCCAGACCGCCTACATCATCGCCAAAGGCGGCTTCGATCAGATCAAGCAGGACGGCCTCGACAGACTCCACGCCAGCCTTGAGCGCATCGTCCCGTTTCTCGCAGGTCCTACCCAGGAGATCGACTCCTGGGACAAGGTCAAGCTCCTCTCCGTCCAGATCAACCATCTCGAGCGCTGGTCCCGGCCCGGCCTCCTCTGCATCGGAGACGCCGCCCACGCCATGTCGCCCGTCGGCGGCATCGGCATCAACATCGCCGTGCAGGACGCCGTCGCCACCGCCAACCTGCTCACCGAACCGCTCCGCACCGGCACGCTCACGTCCGAGCATCTCGAGCAGGTCCAGCGTTATCGCGAAGGCGCCGTCCACAACACGCAGCGTGTACAGCTCCTCGCCCACCGTGTCCTCAACCGCGTCCTGCAAAATCCCGGCCCCGTCAAGCCGGCTCTGCTGCTGCGCATCGCGACTGCCCTGCCCAGATCTCAGCGCTCCGCAGCACACTTCGTCGGCATGGGATTGCAGCCCGAGCACATCCAGACAAAACCAGCCTGACGATCCACCTTGAACCTCTTCGATTGAAGACTGTATGATGCCGTCGCAGCGGCGGAGAGGCTCCTCTTTGTTGGCTCTTTGCTGTGGAGGAGAAGATGGCAGCTCCCGATGTCGTCTGGAAAGGCGGCAGGTTCGGCCAGACGTCTCGGCGCGATGCGTGGTGGCTCTCGCCGTCGGCGGTCCTCATAGGACTGAGCATTTTCATCATCTACTCCACCTGGGCGGCCTTTCAGAACAGCTACTACACCTTCGGACCTTACATCTCCCCGTTCTATTCACCGGAAATCTTCGGCTCCTCCCGGTTCGCACTCTTTGGCACCAAACCCTCCTGGTATCCCAACTTCCTCCCGTTCTCTCCTGCGTTCTTTATCCTCTGGATCCCCGGGCTCTTCCGGCTCACCTGCTATTACTACCGCGGCGCATACTACAAATCCTTCTGGGCCGACCCGCCCTCCTGTGCCGTGAGCGAGCCGCGCAAGAAATACCTCGGCGAGCGAAGCTTCCCGCTCATCCTCCAGAATTTTCACCGCAATTTCCTGCGCCTCTCCTATATCGTCTGGGGCTTCCTCGTGTGGGACGCCATCGTCGCCTTCAACTTTGACGGCCATTTCGGCATCGGCGTGGGAACAATCGTTCTGGTCGTGAACGTTGTCCTCCTCGCCGGATACATCTTCGGCTGCCACGCCTTTCGCCACCTCGCCGGAGGCGGGCTCGACACCATCTCCGAGCACCCCGTCCGCCACAAACTCTACGACTGCGTCAGCTGCCTCAACCGCGGACACATGCGCTGGGCCTGGGCCAGCCTCATCTCCGTCGGTTTCTCCGACCTGTACATCCGCCTCTGCTCCATGGGCATCTGGCACGACTGGAGAATCCTGTAAATGACCCCCGGGAGAGCCGTATAGATGCCCGAGTTCCAGCGCTTCTCCTACGATGTTTTGGTAATCGGCGCGGGCGGCGCCGGCCTGCGCGCGGCCATTGAAGCGGCCGCCAGCGGCGTAAAAGTCGGAGTGGTCTGCAAATCGCTCCTTGGCAAAGCCCACACGGTCATGGCCGAAGGTGGCATCGCCGCCGCCCTCGCCAACGTCGACGACCGCGACAACTGGCGCGTCCACTTCTCCGACACTATGCGCGGAGGCCAGTACCTCAACAACTGGCGCATGGCCGAGCTCCACGCCAAAGAAGCTCCCGAGTGTGTTCGAGAACTCGAAGCCTGGGGTGCACTCTTCGACCGCACTAAAGACGGCCGCATCCTGCAACGTAACTTTGGCGGTCACAAATATCCGCGCCTCGCCCACGTCGGCGACCGCACCGGGCTTGAGATGATCCGCACCCTCCAGGATCATGGCATCCACTGCGGCATGGAAGTCCACATGGAGTGCACCGTCCTCGATCTGCTCATGGATTCCGGCCGCGTCGTAGGCGCCGCCGGATACGACCGCGAGAAAGGTCTCTTCCAGCTCTGGCAGGCCAAAGCGGTCGTCATTGCCACCGGCGGCATCGGCCGCGCCTTCAAAATCACCAGCAATAGTTGGGAATACACCGGCGACGGCCTCGCGCTCGCCTACCGCGCCGGAGCCGAGCTGCAGGACATGGAGTTCGTGCAGTTCCATCCCACCGGCATGGTCTGGCCCATCAGCGTCGCCGGCATCCTCGTCACCGAAGGCGTGCGCGGCGAGGGCGGAGTCCTGCGCAACAGCGAAGGCCGCCGCTTCATGTTCGACGACATCCCCGACCTCTACAAAACCCAGACCGCCGACAATGAAGACGAAGGCTGGCGCTACACCCAGGGCGACAAAAACGCCCGCCGCCCGCCCGAGCTCCTCACCCGCGACCACGTCGCCCGCTGCATCAATCGCGAGGTCAAAGCCGGACGCGGCTCACCGCACGGCGGTGTCTACCTCGACATTGCCTGGATCAAGGACCGCATTCGCAACGCCGAAGAGCACATCAAGCGCAAGCTGCCCAGCATGCACCACCAGTTCAAGCATCTTGCTGATCTCGACATCACAAAAGAGCCGATGGAAGTCGGACCCACCACTCACTACATGATGGGCGGCATCCGCGTCGACGGCGACTCGCAGATGTCCACCGTCCCCGGTCTCTTTGCCGCCGGAGAAGCCGCCGCCGGTCTGCATGGCGCAAATCGCCTCGGCGGCAACTCGCTCTCCGATCTTGTCGTCTTCGGACGCCGCGCCGGCCGCTACGCTGCCGAATTTGCCCGCAGCAACGCCGCACCGACCAGCATCAACGAAGACCAGCTCCAGGCCGTCGCCGCCGCCGCCCTCGCACCCTTCGATCGCGGCCTCGCCGGCGAAAACCCCTACCAGATTCAGTACGACCTGCAGGACACCATGCAGTCCCTCGTCGGCATCGTCCGCACAGAGAGTGAAATGGAAGAGGCTCTCGACAAGATCACACAGCTCGAAGCGCGCGCCGCTCGAACCGGCATCGGCGGCAATCGTCAGTACAACAATGGATGGCACACTGCGATGGACCTCTCCAGCATGCTCATCGTCTCCGAGGCCATCACCCATGCCGCTCTGCTTCGTAAAGAAAGCCGCGGCGCCCAGTTCCGCGAAGACTTCCCCGACAAAGACGCCGAATGGGGCAAGTACAACATTGTCGTCAAGCGCGGCGACCTCGAGGGAGAAATGCTCATCGAGAAGCGTCCCCTGCCGCCCATGCCCGACGAACTTAAAGCCGTCATCGAGGAGATGAAGTAGGAGACGACTCAATGGCCACTCAAGCAACCTTTCGCATCTGGCGCGGAGACCCCTCCGGGGGCCAATTCCAGGACTACGCCACGGGCATCGAAGAAGGCATGGTGGTCCTCGACGCCGTGCACCGCATCCAGGCGCAGCAGGCTCCCGACCTCGCCGTGCGCTGGAACTGCAAAGCCGGCAAGTGCGGCTCCTGCTCCGCCGAAATCAACGGCATGCCCAAGCTCATGTGCATGACTCGCCTCTCGAATCTCAACCTCGACGAGCCCATCACCCTCGAGCCCATGCACACCTTCCCCGTTATTCGCGACCTCGTCACCGACGTCTCATGGAACTTCCGCGCCAAGCTGACCGTCAAGCCCTTCAAGCCGCGCACACCCGACATGCCCGACGGCACCTGGCGCATGAACCAGGCTGACGTCGAGCGCGTGCAGGAATTTCGCAAGTGCATCGAGTGTTTTCTCTGTCAGGATGTCTGCCATGTCCTCCGCGAACACCACAAGCAGGACGAATTCATCGGCCCGCGCCTGCTCGTCTACGCTGCGGCGCTCGAAATGCATCCCCTCGACATCGAAGATCGCATCGCCGATCTCAGAAAGAAGCACAGCATCGGCTACTGCAATATCACCACCTGTTGCCGCAAGGTCTGCCCCGAGTCGATTACCATTACCGAGAACGCGATCATCCCTCTGAAAGAGCGCGTAGTCGACCGCTACTTCGATCCGCTCAAACAGCTCTTTCACATCATCTAGGGACTGACCGACCAGGAGGTCATCGCATGTTCACCCTCAAGCCCATCTCCCGCGACAGCATCCAGGTCGCCCTCGCCAGGGCCGAGCGTTACCGCCTTCTCCATGAACCGACTGAGGCCGAAAGTATCTGCCGCGATATCCTCGACGTCGACCCAGCCAATCGCCATGCCCGTGTCAGCCTCATCCTTGCACTCACCGACGATATCCCTCACGACCCCGCCTCTTTCGCGCGCGCCATCGAGGCCATTCCCGCCCTCGAATCACCCTACGATCGCGCCTACTATTCCGGCATTGCCTGGGAGCGCCGCGCCAAGGCCAGCTATCGCATCGGCGGGCCCGGCTCCTCGAACTACATCTACGATTGGCTGGTGAAAGCCCTTCATCTCTTCGAAGAAGCCGAGCGCCTCCGTCCCACCGGCAACGACGATGCAATTCTTCGCTGGAACGCCTGCGTTCGTTTCCTTCAGAGCCACAAGGACCTCTGCCCGAAAACCGAAGAAGCGCCGGAGCCGATTCTCTCCGAATAGTTATTGCGGCTGGTAACCGTAACTCTGGTAATCGTCACTACAATCGCAACAAATAGGTTGTCGGAATCACCGTCTTCAAGGTGACCGACGTTATATACTGAGCTCGTTCGCCGCCCTCCATGTAGCATTAGCTTCAAGGGTTTGTGCCATCTAGCGGTGGGAGCGCGGAAATCATCGACGACCGTAGAAGAGGAGTCCCCCCCCACGACGATCTCCCGACAGGGGGGAACGGCGGCTTGCGCACGCCATTCAAAGGGGAAAGCTCGTCTCCCGAGGCGAAGCTGCCCAGCGACGCCCCTACCTATATAGGGCCGCCGCCATCTGCGCGCCAAACGCCGCCTCCGTTCTCGGCTGCTGGCCGCACCATCAGCGATTCAATGTTCGGTGGCCAGCCCGTCCTCGAGCCCGGGACCATCCTCGGCCAGCGTTATGAAATCCTGTCGCTTCTCGGTGAAGGGGGCATGGGAGCCGTCTACAAGGCTCGTGACATCGAGCTGAACCGCACCATCGCGCTCAAGACCATCCGTCGCGAATACGCTGCAAATCCCGCTATCATCGAGCGCTTCAAGCAGGAGCTGATCCTCTCCACCACGGTTACGCATCGCAACGTCGTCCGCATCTACGACCTCGGCGAAGCCGAGGGCATGAAGTTCATCACCATGGAGTACGTCGAAGGCATCGACCTTCGCACCCTGATCCATGAGCGCCAGAAGCTGCCCCCGGAAGAGGCCGTCGACATCATTCAGCAGGCCTGCAAGGCTCTCGAAGCTGCGCATTCCGTCGGCGTCATTCACCGCGACCTGAAGCCGCAGAACATCATGCGCGACCCGAATGGCCGCATTTTGGTCATGGACTTCGGCCTCGCCCGCACCCTCGAGGGCGACGGCATGACCCAGACCGGCGCGCTCGTCGGCACCATGGAATACATGTCGCCCGAGCAGGCACTCGGCAAGCCGCTCGATCAACGCTCCGACATCTTTTCCCTCGGCCTCATCTTCTACGAGCTCCTCACCGGGCAAACCCCGTTCCGCGCCGACAGCGCCCTCGCCAGCCTCATCAAGCGCACCCAGGAGCGCGCCGTCCCTGTCTCCCACCACGACAGCAGCATCTCCGGCCCGCTCGACCGCATCGTCAACCGCTGCCTGGAGCGCGACGTCAACCTTCGCTACCAGTCCGCATCCGAGCTGCTCGCCGACCTCAACAAGTGGAGAGGCAAGACCTCGTCCGGGTCCATGGTAGCTGCCGCGCCAAGCTACTCCCGGCCCCGCCCGCAATTCACCCGCAGACAGCGCTGGTGGATCGGCGGGGGAGCCGCCGCACTCCTGCTCATCGCCATAGGCGCCTACGTCGCGACCCATCTCTCGCCCTTCAAACCATCCGGAAAACAGCAGGCCGCGGCGCCCGCACCCCTGGCCCTGGCCATCGTCCCCTTCCGCAATACCTCCGGAGACGCGCAGGACGACTGGATCGGCGCGAGCGTCGCCGACATGCTCAGCACCGACATCGGCCAGTCCGCTCACCTTCGCGCCGTGCCTACCGATCGCGTGCACCAGGTGCTCTCCGACCTTCGCATCGACCCCCAGACCGACCTTGATCCCGACACTCTGCGCCGCATCGCCGAATCCAGTAATGCCGACGTCGTGGTTTCCGGCCGCTACTCCCGTTACGGAGACCAGATCGTCATCGACGGCACCATCCGCAATCTCAAGCGCGACCAGACCATGCCCATCAAGGCGCAGGCCCTCCCCAAAGACCTGCCCACCGCAATCGACCAGCTCGCCGACTCCGTCCGCAACAGTCTCGCTCTCTCGCCTGACGTCCTGAAGGAGCTGAAGGCGCAGTCCTTCAAGCCCAATTCAACTTCCGTCGACGCCCTCCGTGCCTACAACCAGGGACTCGCGCTCATGCGCGACGGTAAGAACCTCGACGCTCTCAAGAGCTTCCAGTCCGCCGTGACCGAGGACGCGCAATTCGCTCTCGCCCAGTCCCGCCTCGCCGAAGTGCAGTCCGAGCTCGGCTTCACCAGTGACGCCGAGCAATCCTCGCGGCGCGCCGTCGAACTCGCCCAGAGCGAAAATCTCCCCCTCCCCGAGCAATATCTGATCAAAGCCAGCCACGCGCGCATCATGAAGAACAATAAGGATGCGATCGAGGCTTATGAAAATCTGGCCACCTCTTGGCCAGGCGACGTCGACGTCCAGTACAACCTCGGCACCCTCTACATGGCCGCCGGCGACTACAACAAGGCGCGCGCCATGTTTGCCAAAATCCTCGTCGCCGACCCGCGCAACATCAAGGCCCTCTGGGAATTGGGTGTCGTCGACAACACTCTCGGCAAGCCGGAAGACGCGCTCGAGTCGCTCAACAAGGGACTCTTCCTTGCCAACCAGGTCGACAATCAGGAACTGAAAGCGCTCATCCTGCTCTCCACCGGCATCTCTTACCGTTTGCTCAATAAGCCCGATGAGGCGATGCGCAATTACCAGGACTCCATCGCCATCAACCAGACGCTCGGCCAGAAGCGCGGAGTCGCCGCGGCGCTCGATGAAATAGCCATTGTTCAAAGCACCCTCGGAAAATCGGACGACGCATTGGCCAGCTACAGCAAGGCCCTCGCGCTGCTCCGGGAAATCGGCATGAACGAGGAGCAGGGTGACACGCTGCTTGACATGGGCACCATCTACCAGGATCGTGGCGACTACGATCAGGCTCTCGCTCATTACAAGCAGGCCCTTCAGATCCAGCGCGAGATCGGCGACCAGGCAGCCGAAGCCCTTTGCCTGACCAACATCGGCTCCGTCTATCTTGCCAAAGGCGATACCGACAACGCCTTCACCAACTACCAGCAGGCGCTCCAGCTTCGTGAGAAACTCGGCGTCCCCGACGACATCGCGCAGACGCTCGAAGGACTCGGCGAGGCCTACACCCACACTG
>Ga0335074_10004966_pt1 | contig 18381 bp, 12 predicted proteins | sample Lox_Sample_23_FD_206715 | JGI IMG/M metagenome (GOLD analysis project Ga0335074, IMG submission 206715) | Soil microbial communities from Loxahatchee National Wildlife Refuge, Florida, United States - Lox_Sample_2.3 | ecosystem: Environmental > Terrestrial > Soil > Wetlands | place: USA... | reverse complement strand
ATCGTTGCCCGCTGCCCACGGGTCTCGTTTACGACGACGCTGGCAACGTGGCGCTCGATCCCGACATGCAAATCCGGGACACCATCGCCCATTTCTTCGAGACGTTCTCGCGCGTTGGCTCGGCATGCCAGACCGTGAAGGTATTTCACAAGGAGGGCATCAACTTCCCATCCCGGCGCACCGGCGGTCAAATAACGTTGTTCCGGCCGCTGACCGCCTGGACTGCGCAACGCGTGCTCACCAACCCGCGATACGCTGGCGCCTACGTGTATGGACGCCGCCGCTATCGGCGAACTGGCGACGGGAAGAAAATGGTGCAGACCAAGCACGACAGCAATGAATGGCTTGCATGTATACCAAACGCCCATCCCGGCTACATCAACTGGGAACAATATAAGCAAAACCTCGAACTGCTTGCGTCCAACGGAAGAACATACGAACTGGCACGCAGGTCGCCACCACGTGAAGGCGCGGCTCTACTGCAGGGACGCGCGGTATGCGGTCGATGCGGCAGGCACTTCCGCATTCGATATCGCTCAACGCGAGGCAAGCAAGAAGCTTGGTATATCTGCGATCGTGGGCACGATAAGTTCGGTGAGCGGGACTGTCAATCTATCGCAGGGCCGGCAGTCGACGAGGCAATCGGGGCTCTGGTCGCCGAGAGAATGACGCCCGCCGCCGTGGAGTTGGCGCTCGAAATTCGGCGGGAGATCGAAACCCGGCGGGAAGAGGCCGACCGGCTGCGCTGCCGCGGCATCGAGCGGGCGCAGTTCGAAGCCGATCTGGCGCAACGCCGCTTCATGCTGGTCGATCCGGGCAATCGCCTGGTTGCTGATACGCTGGAGGCGGAATGGAACGACAAGCTGCGTGCGCTGGCTCAGGCACGGGAGGAACGAGAACACGCGCGACAACAGGACCAACTCCTGGTGGACGATGCGATCCGCCAGCGGCTGCTTACGATGACGACAGACTTTAAGAAGCTCTGGAACGATCCAAGTACACCGAACCGCGAACGCAAACGACTGCTCGCCCACATCGTCGAGGATGCCACGTTGGTTAAACTGCCGGCAGAAGGCATCACCAGGATCCACATCCGATTCAAGGGCGGCAAGACCGAAATGCTTACGGCCTTGAATCCCAAGACCTCAGGCCAGCAGGTGAAAACACCCGCCATGATCGTCCAACTCGTCGACAAGCTCCTCGACAATCACATCTATGACGAAATCGCCGGCATCCTCAACGAGCAGGGGCTTCGTCCTGGCGGATCGGCTCGACCGGGGCGCAGCAATACTTGCTTCACCTCATTGCGCGTTGCCTTCCTCGTCCATCGATACGCGCTGCGCTCTCGCTATGATCGGCTTCGCGACCGCGGTATGCTGACCGCAGCAGAAGCGGCAGCTCGCCTCGGCGTCCACGAGGCGACGGTTGTGCACTGGGCGCGATATGGCTTGATTACAAGGCATGCCCACAATGCGCATGCGTACCTTTACGAGTTGCCCAAGTCGTGCTTACCGGCCAAGCATAATAGTCGATGGGACCGGCTCTCAGACCGGGCAGCGGCCTTCAAAGAAGGGAAAAATCAAAACCTTCGCATCCAATCGAAAGAGGCGCAGTGTGAAGCCAGGTAGTTGGCGAACAGGCACAATCCGTCGCCGTCGAACCAGAGAACTTTAACCAGGTCGCCGCGCCGCCCGCGAAACACAAATACGTGGCCGGAGTAGGGCTGATGTTCCAGGACCGTCTGCACCTTCGCACTCAGACCATGAAAGCCGCGCCGCATGTCGGTGACACCGGCGGCCAGCCAGATCCGTGTCCCCGCGCGCAGCTCAATCACGGCTGAAGGCTCTCCAGAATCGTGCGAAGCAGGGCGCGGTCTGCACCGCGCTCCACGCTGATCATGGCCCGGCCAGGAAGTTCGATATGAATCGCTCCTGAAGGCTCTACCGGACCGGCTTCGACCGGTGCAGTCTCTGCTTCCGACGCAATCTCCGGGGCACTGGATCCGTCAGATCCAATCACGACCGGGAGCAATGCCGATGAACTACAGTCGAACCGAAGCTCTCCGTTCCGGTATGCCCGCCGCCACAGAAACAGCTGGTTCGCGTTCACGCCCTCAGCCTGCGCCACTCGCGCCACGCTGGCACCAGGCTCCAGCGTCAGCTCCACGATCCGACGCTTCTCCTCCACTGACCACCGCTTGCGACCCATACGGCAAGGGTCAGGCTTCACGCTGCGTTCACGCCAGAGGGGAACTTCGAACGCTTACGCCAAAGCAAATCAAAGGTTTCTATTGTTTCCATGGAATGACGTCTCCGGTTTCCAGTCCGAGACTCCCCTCACGTGATTACGAAAGATCGAATGATCCGACCGCTTGAGAGAAGCTTCGCCGTCATGATTTGACCTTGTACCCCAACCGTTGCGCTTCTTCCAAGAGCAGGGCGCCGTATTTTACCTGCTTCTCACTTGCTTGCTTTCCTTTCGCAGTCAATAACCCAAGACTAAATGCCAACGACCGCTGGTATGGTTTCAAACAGTCGTGCTGTTTTGCCCATTTGGCAATTGCAAACCATTCGTTCGCTGCCACTCTCTCGAAGAGTTTCGCGCATGTGTCGTTCTTTGCGCCTTCATCCTGCTCATCGCGGCTCTCGTGCTGAGCTGATCGTGCCATGTTCATAGAACTCTGTGGATCAGCAATTGGTCCGGTCGAGATATCGTGCTCCCTGCGATCAAGCGATCTATCGCCAGGCGTGCATTCGAAGAGAGTACTCTGGAATTTCATTTCTGAGCTTCGGGAATCTGCGCCACCCCTTTCAGACGAAGCTGGCCTAACACCACGCACAGCGCTTTCCGCGTACTCAAGATCGATGTCCTCGAACAACGCATCTTCAGATTCGAGGGAAGCGAGATCTTCGAATGCCTCGTCGTCTGCGTTCACCAATGCATCTAATTCGTGGACAAGAGCCATGTCGCTCGATGGGGCTTCACCGTCGTTCGCCACGGGCGGAATTCCTAATTCGATGAGCTTTGTAAAAACCGCATCCATTGCGTGATCTGGATTTCGATAGAACGCCGTACCTCTTATCCGAACAAACTTCCAACCGAGACGCTCAAGAATTGCCTGCCGTTCGACATCCTCTGCCAACTTCTCGATCGGATGGTACCTATCACCATCACACTCGAGTGCAAGACGCTTCCCGTCCCCCTCTACGACCATATCTATCCTGAAGTATCCGACCTGCCATTGGGTCTTGACACGAAAACCGGCATCTATCAATCGCTTGAGAACTTCTTTCTCAAATGGCGACTCCGCTCTCCGGGCCTCCCTATCGAATGCGCGGATCGCAGCAAGCGGGTCATTGACGTGTTGTAGCAGACGAAGACGCAAATCTCCGGATTTGAGGTGCAAGTCAGGATCAAAGGAGTGGACCACCCATAACTGGTCCCTAGCGCGGCTGACCGCGACGTTATAGCGTTTCTTCGTGAGTTCGAACGCTCCCTCGCCCGTTGTACGCAGCAGCCCTTCTTCGCTTTGGCTATCGACCATGGAAAGGAACATGATGTCACGTTCATCGCCTTGGAATTCTGAGGAGATGCCTGCCTGGATTCTACGTTTTTCCAGTTCCACACTATCAATTTCCTTGTGCAATAACGATTGGATTAGCGCCGCCTGATCTTCCTTCACCATTGAAATGACGCCAATAGTCTTTTGAGCGTACGCGGGATGTTTTGTCATCGCCTTAATCAACGCAACTATCTGCTCAGCCTCACGACGATTTGTGTGTCCTTCGCGTATTCCGTCCACTCGGTAGGAAACGCACGCGGGTTTAATATGCGTGGAGTTCGACTCTCTGAGGGGTTTGATCGCGCCCCCGTAAGAAAGCTGGTTACTAAAGGCGATGATCTCAGGGACGCATCTAAAATGTTCGACGAGACGGACCGCGTCTCCAAACGACTGCCTGGCAATATCGTAAATTGATGATTGACTGTCGAATAGGTGCGAATTTGGAATGTCCTGAAGCATTGACTTCCGCAGATTCTCCAGCAGCGTGATGTCCTTCCCAACGCCAAGCGGTGCAACTTGCTCGTGATCGCCAACAACGATCACCTGCTTCCCCATGTAAAGGGGTATCAGCGCATTTAGATCGGCTTGACTTGCCTCATCAATGATGACGACGTCAAATCGGCTAGTTGCAGGGTCAAAGTGCTCGGCTACTAGCGATATGGGCATAATCCAGACTGGAACCGCCGGTGTGCACCGCGTCATCAGCTTCCGCGCTTCGGAGAGAAGTGACTGTCGCCGATTAGCTTGTCGTGTTGACAGCAGGCGCTTTGCCGTGTCGAGCCAGCCCACGAGCGCTTGTCGCACGCTGTAGTTATGCTGAAGCCGGTCAAGTTGCTTTCCCCAAGCCCTAGAATCAATCAACGACAGCGTGAGTTCGCGCAGCACTTCCTTCTGTCTATCGATTTCCTTCTGTAGCTGATGCGCATCGAGGCGGTCGCGGTCGAGCAGCATTTCATGAAGTTGCCGCCAGGTCCAAGCCTTCCGATGATCGCCGGGCAGATGGTCGACATCGTGAGGGGCAAGCCGCTCAGCAATATCCGCAGCCCAGCGAGGAGCAGTTGCTCGAAGTTTCGCGAGCAGAGCATCTCGCTCGACCACGAGAGGTTTGATTGCGTACAAACGTCGAGCGTATTCCAGTGCGGCTGAATAGGCTTCAGCGCTACGTGCGTTGACGGCGGACACGATCAAGCCGATGCAGCCCTTTTCAGGCGAAGTCGGATCGATCTGGACGGAAAGATTAGCTACGTGGCCGAAAAAGGCCTCGCATTCCTTGATTCGGCGTCGACCAGCTTCGGCTGCGAGGTACCCCGGAAGAATGTCAACCGCGACACGCTCAATCACCTGGTATTCCGAGGTCTGACTGGGGGTGTTCGGAATCAGGGTGCAGAGTTCATCAAAATCTAAGCCTTGCTCCCTGAGTCTTTCAGCCAAAGGCATCCAAGTCGAGGAATGCCATTGAAGGCAACGACGAATCTCTCCGACTAAGGGCAGGCAAGACAATTCGGCAGACGGTCCCAGTGAATTGAAAGGCCTCTCAATATGTTGTCCTACGAGGCTGTTCCATAACGGATCCAATTGAACTCGAAGTGATTCCAACTCTGCAAGCAATCCGATGGCGTTAAAATGTTCGGCATGGCTTGGCTTGCCGGCGGCTACAGATGTTGTATTGATAAAGTGCCGCCACTCAGAGCGTGTGACAAGTTGGACAAACCCCAGCTTATTGCCGGCAGAAAGGTGCTCGCAAATCTCGACCACTAGCTCACGTTGGCGAGCCACAGGCACCGTTGTTGAGAGTTGTGCATTGTGGTGCAGCATCAGTGCGTACTTTGCGTTGGCTTGGGCTGCGGCATGAATCGTCGCAACCAACCTCTCCCAGACTTCCTTTTCGATGCCACCGTGCATACCAGCAACAATTGCGTATGGTCGCCATGACTGGCTTCTCAGATCATTCGTAAACTCACTCTGAATTGAGAGATGAAGTTGTTCTATCGCTTGGCTCTCGGCACTTGCCGCGCGCCATCGGTCACAGCCCAGCGAAAGATCACTCGACAGCAAATGCTGGTATTCCGAAACCATCGCCTGAAACTGACGCTCCGATGGCAGCTTGTCGAGTTCGGGGAGGGGACACCGCGTATCCCTTTCTTCCGATGCTGAGAAGGATTGCCCGAGTGAATAGAGCCGAGTCAATTCCGGGTCGGAATGAGGGATCGCGGCTCCGAGCGTGACCGGCGCGGGAATCCACGCTGCGCCTTCACCATATTTGGCAACAAAACGGGCGGCATCCGAGGGCGAGAATCGCTCGTCGTCTACTATAAGTTCACGATACTCATTCTCCAAGGATTCACGAAGTTTATGCTTCAGTTCAAGACATTGGTGTAAGCGGTCTTTCCGTTGACGCTCTAATCCATCGGCTCTGTTGAGTAGTGATGTGCTTGTGTCGCTGCTCAGGCGTTCGGTGATAGAGCCAATCGAGGACTCCAATTGTTTGCGAGCGTCACGATCACTTCCAAGGACCGATACGCACAATGGCTGTAGGGCTGTTGGAACATTGTCCCGGAGCACCCGCAATGCTTTGACCGTCTGAGCTGTTACAAGGATGGATTTTCCCTGGGACAACAGATGCCCGATGATATTTCCGATTGTGTGCGTCTTTCCGGTGCCGGGTGGGCCTTGGACGATGACCGATCCGCTCGTATGTAGGCGGCGGATGATTTGGATTTGCTCCGCATTCGCCTCTCTTCCGAGCAGGATTTCATCCTCACCAATAGGAGCAGGCAGGGTTTGCGGTGTTCGGCCATTGACACCGTCATTTTCTTCTTCGCCACCAATGCCTAAATTAAGCCATTCCTCCAGCGTTCCTGTTATTTGCGCAAGCGCTGGCGGGAAAACTTCGCGCGTTTCAATGTCGTCGACGATTGCATCGACGGCGTTTGCAATTCCTGCGTCACGTTTCCGAAGAAACAAAACTGGATCACGCCACATCGTCGGGATCGGCGAGACGCTTCCTACCGGTGAGTCTAGAAATTCGCCGTTCGTCGGCGATATGGTCTGAATGAGAGCCTTGAAAAAGGCTTCTGTGTCTTGCCAACCAAGCGGGTGATACCCCGCTGATTCCAACTCACTCTTGCGATTCTTGATGGCTACTGGAGAAACCTGTTGCAGGTCAACGAACAAGCCGCTATAAAGTTCTGCACTCCGCTCTGTCTCGTGAACTGTGAATTCTGGAATCTTGGAGTCGAACCGCAACTCTACCCGCTTCAATAAAACTGGGTGGCCGATAGGAACCTGACCATCGATTGCGGAGGCGGTTAGCCATGAAAGATGCCCGTCACCGATCATCAATTCGACCTCTTCGCCATCCTTTTCAATGGTTGAATAAATGTCATAGAAGAGCTCGAAGAATCGAAGAGCATGGCGAGCCCGCAGTTCTGGAGCAGTCCATGCCGTGCGTTGATCATCCCAGGTTACGAAATCCGAAGATCTCTGGTCGTCGCTGTCGAATCTCACCGTGATCGTTTCGCCGGATTCATCAACGGCATTGCGTGTCTCGGCGTAGGCTGCTGGCTTCGTGGGATCATCCCAACCGGGCAGCAGCCACGATGCTATGCTCTCAGGCGGCCTCGGGCATGAAGTTATCAATGGCCTTGTGACACGTAGGAGGGTTTCCGGAATTTCTTGTCCATCTTGCACCTGGACAGGACGGTAGAGATGCATTGATTCGTGGCGCGGCATGTCGTCGAGGTGCACGACCTTCGGATGTTCCGTCAGCAACCGGACTGGGCGAAACCGAAGCTGATTTGCCTCCCGAAGGAAGGCATAGAGCTGACGGATTCGATCCTTGACTGTTGTGCTCACAACCGAGCCCCCATCTTGCCGTCGGGCGGTCCTGGTCTCACGAGGGCGAGAGGAGACCGCTCGCTCGGCGCGTACTTGAATGCCCCCGGATATTGATAATGCCTATGCATTTAAATATATGGCTGCGCTTCGCAATGTGCACAAGAAAATAAGTCACATATTGGAGCCGTTTATGTGCAAAGGCGCGTAGCAAGATTTGCCTGACGCGAACAGTCTTTTTTTGGGGGGGGAATTCTGTCGCGCGATGGTAGGACGGGCACGGCGAACTTTCCGATTGCTCTCCACCTTAGCGGACCCTCCAATTCTCGAGCACATCGCTTGCGCACCGGCCGACGTGCGACATTGCGAAACTCACAGTCAGATGCTCCGGGGCTGGCTGTAAACAATTCTCTTTGGAGAAGCAATCAAAATCAATGACCCTAAATGTATTTACGCCGAAGATGCTTCGGTTACTCGATCGCGGTTTTCGATATCCGTGTGCGTTTTGGCTCGGGTGTCGAATATGACTGTCTTCAAAAGATCCACTCAGTCACTTCTAACATCCTGCCTCTGTTTAGCGGCTCAGTCGAGCTCGGGTTTGCCATGGTCAATAGAGCGAAAGCACTGGTGCGAAACCCATCTGCACTCGGCCTCAGCCATCCGGAATATTTCACTCGATAGTGCTCCCGATCCGCCCGGCAGGTCTTCAGCAACTCAAAGCATTTCGAAACAGGTCGGAACCTAGGTTGCACCCTCGCAGTCGTGTGAGCATATCCCGCCACATTCGAGCGACCCCACTGGCACTCCGGGCAACATTTCGTCAATGGCCGAAGAATCCTTTTGGATCATGAAGGCTATACTTTACGAGGCCCTCCTTTCTCGAAGCCGGCTGCTAGGAGAACGCTATGGGGTTCTTTTCCAAATACTTCGGAAAGCGCTCGATACAGAGTGGTGTCGTCGAACTGCCAACGACATTGAGAGCGACCGGTGAAGCACTCCCAGCCGATCCGGCGATTCCCGTAAAGATGGAAGCCAATGAAGTGAGTTTTTCGTCGTCTCGATCCGCCGATCCCGTCAACGGCGCGGTTCGCGCACTCCAGCATTGGCGGCACTCGGAAGAGTACCAACTGATCCTCCTGTACTTCACTTCTCCGACCGCGATCGGGAGTCTGCCAAGGTCGTATAACTGGCAGGAAATACTTGGCGAGTCACTGGAATTGGCTATCCGCCGTCTCATCACCGACGGGGGACTCCGGGAAGTAACAGAGACAAAGTGGCGGATCCTCCATGGGCGGGGAGCTTCCGAATTGAAGGAACTCTGCCGTTCGAGCCGGCTCAGGGTCTCAGGTACGAAGGAACAATTGGCTGAGCGCCTTACTGAATTAGACCCAACCGGTTGTTCCCTTGGGACTCAGGAAACACTTCTTATCTGTTCCGACGAAGCAGTCCATTTCATCGCATTGCATCGGCATGCTCTCGAAGCTGCAAGAGGTGATTTGCGCGAGCTGTGGGGCCTGTTTTCGTGGAGCGAATTTCTGGCAGAAAAAGAGATGTTGACGCGTCGATCTGCGCAGAAGGGGTTCAGTCGACCAAGTGGGGATGACGTGAAGTGGTCCCTCCTCAACAAGAGAGTGTTAGAGCATACAAGCGAGCGCAATCTCGGCCTCGTGAGAAATATCTATTACGCGATGGCAGGCTTCTTGGAACGTCGAGACAAATGGGAGCAAGCGCTTCAGATGTTTTTGTTGGTGTGTGCTTACGACCTGAACGGTTCCTCGAACTACGGACGCATATCCACTGATATGTTGAAAGAATTTCCGCCTTTTGATCTCAGGTTTTCCTCCCTGGCTCCAGCAGTCGTCGCAGAGATGCAGACAATCATGGAGAAAGTTCCATTGACGCTAATCGAAGTTTCCCATATGTTTCGAGTGACAACAGCGAAAACCGCCTTCCCATCACCTCCCGAGCAGAGTTGGTCCATATTGGCATTGGCGCTTGAAGGGAAGATCGACTTGAATCAGCAGCCCGAGTGCTTCATGGAAATTCGAGATCGGATGTCCAATAACAGGGAGCACCGAAATCAGCACTAAGGAGTGCAATTGTCTACCGCAAGAGCGAACATGATGGTGGTGGGTCGGGCGGGGTAGGCACTGTGATAGCGGGAGAATTCCGATGAAGGTAGAGAGAGACAACGTGCCGCGGGAAGAGGTGATTCGCTTTTATGCGGCCTATGACCTGCGCAAGAAAGGCGGGCATCCGTTACCACCCGATATTGACGGATGGCCCTGGGATGATCCTCGTGGGCTCGATCTGAGCTTAGCTGCAAACGGGCTGAAGAGGGGCGTCTTGGCAGCCTATAGGACCTGGCAGTTCGTGGAGTTTGGGTTGCTCGACATTCTTGAGTGCGCAGTGTGGAACGGGATCTTCCCGAGAGAGCCGCAAGCTCTCTCCCAGCTGACTCTTCGCGGTAAAGTGAGCGATTGGTCTCCGGACAGGTATGCCGAATGGTGGCAGCCCGTTCGCAGCGGATCGAAGTTTGGGGTCGATTCCGCGCTTGTTTTGCGTCCTTCGGTAAGAAGCGAGCTACCTGCCAAGTGGTATTTCGAGGATGGTAGCGGTCGCGCCCTCGCATTCCTCCAGTGGAGTCTGCGGAGTGGAGATGTTGGCCGCACTATCTGGGCATATCTTGGATGCGAGCCCGATCCCCGCAGTGAATTCATTCGTTCAAGGCCTGAACTCAGTGGTGTGTGGCAAATGGGGGAAAGAACCTTTGGTTCCAGTTGATGGAGCTAATGTAGCACAGGACTTCGAATTCTGTCGGGAACTCGATTTCGGAACGGGGCCGTGCAACGCCACAGATCTGGGAGGACCTGCACACGCGCAAGTGCACCATCCATCCAGCTTCTCTCTCCAGAAGTGCCGCGACTGGTCAGTGATTCTGCGTCCTTTTGCGTCCAGGTATCTACGGCAAATGAACGGAGAGCCCAGAGTTAGGCCCTGGAGGCAGACTAAGAGCTGTGTCAATGCCGGTGTGCGCTCGGAGATCGCGAAGTAGGGCCTCAGCGGAGATTCTTTGACCAATCTTCTGCTCTGACTCAGCGCGTGCATGCTCCGCGATCTTTGCGCGATACACAACGACTTCGGGCACTCCCTGTTGTATGGCGCGCAAGCAGATTGCACGAATGTAAAAACGATTAAATTCGCCTTCAGCCAGCATCTCGTGGGCGTTGACACGCATTACCGGAGGTTTGGAAAATCCACCCGACTTCAGTTTCCGGGGTTTCTCATGCGCGTTGAGCCAACCGCGAACCACCGCTGCGAGTGTTACATCGCTCCCATCTCTGGCTGCGGCCTTGATCAACTCGGGGTAGATCTGTTGACCCTGCGGATTGAGGTTGTCGCTCAGATAAAGTAGCCCTTCTGAAAGGTCGCGATCAATCTCCGCCAGCATGAGCCTCCTGGTATCGGCATCAAGGTTCTTATACGTCAGTCCCATGAATATCTCCTCTTCCAAACCACTGAACAAAGACTCCTCAGTGACCTCAATCAGACTCATATGTTCGATTGAGATTCCGCATATGACCTTGCCCAACAAAGTGCATTCACCATTTTGACCTGATCGACGGTTCGACATGATGCATCGAGAAGTCGCGGGTTTGCGATGATAACAGCAAGGCATTGCGCTCTAGAGATCGCGACATTTAGTCGATTGCGGCTGAATAGGAAGTCCAAGCCGCGTGGAGCATCATCGTAGGTCGAGGTTGCAAAAGATACGATGACCGCAGGTGCCTGCTGTCCTTGGAATTTGTCCACCGTGCCAACACGTGCCCCTGTTGGGAGGAGTTCGCGCAATAAGTTGACTTGCATATTATAGGGAGAAACCACAAGAATATCTTCCTTCAAGATATTAGCCCTAACGCCATCGCGGTTGACCCATGATTGTAGAAGTAGCTGGTTGAAGAGTCTTCTGACTGATTCGGCCTCCGCCTGGCTGCGCTGCGCGCATCCCTCATGCTCAACCTCCAAGAAGCAAATACCCGTTGGCTTAAGTTGCCTGGCGGTCGATGTCGACAATACAAGATGTTGATGGTCGTTACCGTCCGCGGCATGCAGACGGGACTCATAGAATGCGTCTGAAATAAATCGACACACATCGCTGTGCATCCGCCTGCTCGTTCCGAGAAAGATGCCGCGGTCACTTGGAACAGTGGAATGTTCCCCCATTAAGAACTCTAGTACCGAAAGTCCGGATTCGCCCGGATGTACGCCCTGCGTAGGCTGGGCGAGTTGCATGGAATCGCCAACGAGCACAAGATTTCGGGTGCTCGTTCCAATGGCAACGACGTTCGCCAAAGACATTTGGCCGGCCTCATCAACAAAAAGATGATCAAGTTGTTGGTCGTACTCAGGCCGAGCAAATAACCATGCGGTACCGGCTACGAGATTAAACGGTGCCAATGAATCCGGGTTTTTCAGTGTATTGGTGATTTCAGGTGCCAGAAAGAACTGATCCTCCGCGGAGCACTTTTGAATCCCGCGAACTTGAACCGCCTTTTCCCGGCCTACTTTGACGATTTCAGCAAGAAGATTGCCGATAGCCTTGTGAGAATTCGAAGAGACTCCGATCCTCTTACCTTCACTGATCAAATGGATAATGGAGTGTGCCGCGGTGTAGGTCTTTCCTGCTCCTGGAGGTCCCTGAATAATAAGCGCACTATCGTCAAGTGAGGAAAGTATGCGAATCGAGGCACTCAACTCGTCTTCTCCCTCACTTACTAGGCGTGAACCGTTCGACTGAATCGACGACCGAGGTTGCTCGCGCCTTAGTACCGCGATGATCGCACGATACCGCTTAGCTCCTGCGATAATGGAATCAGCAAATCGGTAGATGGCCTCTCTTAACACAACAGCATCAATTGGTCCTGTAGGTATGATCGACATCGAATCCGGCAATGGGGGTTGGCTCGCGCCGATTTTTAAATGAACGACGCTCGCCTCTTCATCTAAATACACGATCGTGCCTGCAGGCTTCAGCGTTGTAGAGCAGAGACAACCGTCACCGACAGAAAATTTGAAGTCCTGCGGCGCAAAGCGATAACTGTAGACTATGGATCTCTTATCCTTGTAGGGAGCCGTTGAGGTGTCCCTATAGAGCCCACCGATACATTCGGAGTCGTCGATCAGTTCCTCAGTTGTGCTGTCCCTTCTATCAAACATCGCCCAATATTGAGGTTTGGCTTCGCGCCGATGAAATTCCAATAGCTGAGAAATGAGCTCTGCAAATGGGCGATCCGTTGAGGAAACATTCGCGAGAAGACGCGTAGTATAGTCGTTGACTCGCATCTCGGCATCTGTCTGACGCTTGGAGGCTTCCTCATCTCGCTGCAGCCCGGTGTCTTCCTTCCAAATGGCTCCTGCTGGTCTGAGCAAAAGTAACCATTCATGTAGGCGCTTTGTAGATCGACAATCCTGCTCGTTGTAACGCTCTATTTGATCTAGTAGTCGCTTCTCCTGAGTCGCGCGCCACTCTTCGTACACCTCAATACTCTCGCCGGCAGTCGTAACGTCACCTTCGCGCTTTTCGGCATAGAAGTGCTCCAAGTTCTTAATGGAGTATCGAGGTTCGGAGACCCTGATGCCTTCGCGGACCACACGGTAGAGATCGACAAAACGCTCCCTCCTCAAAAGATCGTCGACTTCCGCTTCCCTGGTTCCGTGTAGAATAGATAGCCGCCGCATGGCGGTCACCTCGTAAGGCGCGTAATGATAGATGTAAGCGGTTGGATGCGCGGCGATATGCTCGGTGAAGAAGTCGACGGTCCTTTCAAACGCTGTTTTCTCCTCGGATCGATTGTGACCCCAGAAAGCTTGAAACTGGCCTGCGGCACTTAAACCGTGAAATATTCCAAAAAGGTATTCAAGCCCACCCGGAACGAGCGGGTCTCCTTCCATGTCGAAATATAGATCGTGCTCGTCGGCAAGAGGCAGCCGATCAAATCCCTTTCCTCGCTCAATCGGCAAGATCTCGTATTTGTTGTTGCCAGTGTTTTCCTTGTAAGTCTGCAACTCAGCTTGTGCGCAAAGGCGCTCAATGATTCCTGGCTGCATCCCGGTAATGCGTGTGCCTCGACCAGCGCTCGCAAGAGCATCGATTGTCGAAATTCCGGATGCGCGCAGAGCGGCAATCTGATTTGATCGGATGTTGGCGACTAGGCACAGATGGCGTGTGCGCTGCCACTCATCTTCGCAGCGCGTTATCCACCGACACATCGCACAGTGGCCACAAGGCTCCGGCATCGTTGGTGGCAACGTATCAACAAACAACTCGAGGCGTTTTTGAATTTGGATTGTATAGTATTTCGAATCTAGCGAACGAAAAGTCTCCCGGCGTCCATCGCCCAGGATCAGGTGCGCATTTACCGGCAGGAGTTTCTGAACATCGAAGAGAAGCATGTTGTACAGCGACAATTGAAGAAGATGCTTAGGCTGCGCGGTGCGTGCAAGTTTCGTGTCGACTACTTCATAGCTGTAATCACCAAGATCGGACGGTGCAGGTGTCTTTTCCAGAAAATCCGCGATACCTAGCCATCTGTTCGTGGATAGTACCGCTTGATACACAATGTCGGCACCTAAACGCATTGCCGCGTTGGTACTATATTGTCGGTCCCGCCAGGATACGCCAGACAGATCAGCCACTTTCCGGCCGGAGGAGCGATACTGCTCAAGCACGGCTGCCTCGTGGTCAAGTCCCTTTCGTCGAAGGAGGTCTGAAGTGGAGTCTTCAGGGGGTATCAACCCCTCCTTGGCTACTCGCACGTCCAGCAATGTTGCGTGGTTGCATCCTGCGAAATTGACAATGTCGGAGGCAGAGAACTGCAAAGCGGTGTCGGCTACTCTCATCAGAATTCCTCAAGTCTGCCGTTGCATGGATGTCTCGTCGGGTTCTCAGAGATCCATCACCGGAAAGGCGACCTGGATCGTCTTACGGCTGGCACATTTATTCAGTGTCGATTGTCCCACCAAATGGTGGATCAGCGCCCAGTATTGGTATTTCCTTGGCTGTGATGATTTAAAGGACGCTTTTTCAAGAGCATCTCGAGAAGACTTCATCTTCCCGTCCTCGCCGGTCTGCTTCCAGTACTCAATGGAATCTGACGCGGTACTCGAACCGTTGGCCATGACGCGATGCGATTATCATTTTTATTATCAGTATCTTATGTTGTATTATCGCGCACAAATCACTCTATGGGCAGCATTTAGTGACCTGCAATGACATCAGTTAATTCACAAATATGTTGACAGAGTGATGCCATATTGTTATATTTCATTGTGCACAACTAGTGCGTGCATAGGAGGGAATTGTGGCAAAGACCCAGAGAGTAGTGTTCAGCTTTGACGAGCGGAGCTACGACAGTCTTCAACAAATTAAGGATCGAGGCCGCTTCTCGTCCATGGGAGAGGCCGTCCGCGAGTCACTCCAGATCAGTCGAGCTTTGCAATCGCAAGCCTCGCAAGGATTCAGCGAGATTGTGGTTCGAAATCCGGAGACAAAGGAAGAACGGGTAATCGTAGTGCCAAATCTTCAGACCGCTGCGAGGTAGTCAGTCATGGACACGGACGGGGATCAGAATCTCGGTGAACGAGGGGCTCCCGAGGAAATCGCTCAAGCTGCTGCAGACGAAGGTGTTATAGAAGGCGGGAGCGTCTCGGACTTCCAGGAGTACAAATGGGAGCCCGAGAAAAAGCACAGGGCAGAAACTGCAAGGTACCTGGCCTACGGGCTTGTCGGGATTCTTGCGTTCACGATTCTGATCCAGTACGGGATGACGGTTCTCCTGATTTGCCAGAATCGGGAGAGCGGAGTCGCTACATTGGACAAACTCTTTTCGACTCTCCTCCCGGTGCTGTCCGGGCTGGTGAGCGGGGCAGCAACCTACTACTTCACAAGAGAGAAGGACGCATGATACCCAGCCAGCAAGCTACATTGACAGTCGACCAGAAAGAGGACAGTACTCTTTCCGGGACGTTCCTGAATGGCTATGAAGTGCTTAATCTGTCGGAGCTTCGCTGGCCGGTTCGAGTGATAGGCATCGAGATAAAGGGCCAGCCTGCTGGTGATGATGATCGAGGCCGGCTCAAAGATATTGTCTGGAAACTGCGCGGCGCGAATAAGTCGCAGTGTCCTGGCCTTGGCTTCGTGATTGACATAGATAAAATGCGCGTTGCGATTCCTGCTGCCTGGCAAATTCCACTTCCAATTGAAACGAGCGAGTATCGCGTGGCGCTATCGTGCATGATGGATGCTGATAACGAAACTGCGCTCGGAAGAACCATTCTGGCTGGAATCTTGAGAGAGGCAGTCAAGAACACTTTCAAAAGTCAGCTTCTGCCAGAATTGGGTCCACTTTGGCAAGATTTCGATTCGTTCACGCAAGCCCCGCCCACGGCCGGCGCCGGGGATTATCTGATCTGTCGGCGGTTTACGGCACAGGTGAAACAACTGCGTGACCAGCGCATGGCATTGCAAGTGGTCGTAGGCTCAACTGCACTCGACGGCAAGACGTTTGAGCAACATTACCGTGATGGCACAGTGGCTGACCTCATGACCATGATCAATGCCAAGCGAGCCGGTCGGATGAATCGAGACAATCGCCCCGTTAGTATTCGGGTCGTGCAGCAATACCTAGATGGCGTCACTGTGAAAGCGTTCGACCTGGACGATATCGAGGCACTCGAATGCGATTCAAAGCTAAGGCCAGAGCAGCAGCGTGCCAACGCTGGGCGAACGATTCGGTGTCATCAGTTCGGTAGGCCCCCCATCGACGTACCTGCGGGGGAACTTCGGCTGATATTGGATTCCCAGATCTTGGGTGAAGACCATGGAGAAACAATAATAGCGCCCGAAGAGCGCCTGGTTTGGATGCAGCGCGTGCGGAAGTTACTCGATGGCGTAGGTGTGTTCGGAAAAACTCTTCGACTGAACGCTAATTTACTTAGCGTGGACGAATTCGGAGGAGTTTCGATTCTACCGCCGAGAATACGAGTCCGCGGAGAAAACGGTAGAGAGGTCTACATCGAGCCACCTGCCGGCTTCAGCGAATCCGCGCTCTTAAGCCGTGGCAGGCAGCGCGCCGATCATATTCGGCACCATGGCTTCCTGGAATTGCGCCCGGTGAATCCTCTGCTTGCGTGGCCAAGGCACCTAGGCGATGAGCGAGCAAGGCGAATCCAATTGGAGCTGGACAATATCTGCCGAGGTCAGGGCATCAGAGCCAACTTTGCTGTGACCCTTTACAGCACAGTTGAGGACATATACCAAGCGATTGAGAAAGGTAAGCACGATGCTCTGCTTGCCGTGCTACCGGAAGGCTCCAGTGCACCGCAAGATCAAGGCAACATGCACGAGGCGATAAAACGGCGGATTCAGATTCCGTCTCAGTGCATCCAGCACAACCATACGCTCCCCGCGCGACTCGCTAAAATGAGCCTAAAGGACGCAATGAAGTCCGATGCTCAGTGCGTTCGACGCGCCCGGCGTATGTATGAAGGGTGTCTATCTGCTTTACTAGTCAAACACCACTGTTTCCCATTTGCTCCTGAGGAGCCATTCCACTGCAACGTGCAAGTTGGGTTGGATGTTGGCGGCGTCCATAGTTCTCACGTGATGGCGTGCTTAGGATATGGCTTTACCACCCCCAAGAGTGGCCTATTCTTTCTTCCAGAAGAAATCCCCGTCGAGGTCCAGAAAAAGGAACCGATTCCTACAAACTCGCTTTATGTCGGATTGCTTGCTCTTTTCGCGCGCGTCCATAGTGAATTGACGTCGATCGGACGCTCGCCAGATTTCAATTCCGTCCTCTTTTATCGAGACGGGCAACTGCTCGGAGACGGGGATGAATGGAATGAAAAGGACGCTCTAGTTCGGTTGCACAGTGAGTTGTTGAGCCGCGGATGGATAAGTGAAGACTCCACCTGGACTGCTGTCGAGGTGCTCAAGTCTGCCGAGAACTGGCGGTTCTTGAGGAGGGCTGGGATTCGAACCCTGAATCCCATTGTGGGTCAAGTGTGTTTCCCCTTCGCTGATCCCATGACAGCAATTGTCGCGACGACGGGGGTTCCCTATCTGACTCAGGGAACGGCGCAGCCGCTCATCGCACGAATCACAGATATTCGAGGAAAAGCAAACACGGATCGGGTATTGCGAGATTTAGTTTGGCAAGCCGATATGTGTTTCACCAAGGTTGATATGGGGATGAGCCTACCATGGGTTTTACAAGTTGCTGATCAAGGCGCCCTTCAGCTATCCCGCTCATATCAGATTACTGGCATCACGGTGTGAGAGCGATATCTGCGGCGATGGTCGCAATAACCTCTTTTTCCCAATTCGAGTAACTCTCCTCATCAACTTGGTTGCGGACACGCCAGGCTTCCAACAGAAGTGCGACGCCAAGCTCGCATCTGTCGGGCGATAGAGATCCCGGACCATCTTGAGAAAAATATCTCCAGTCACGAATGTCAAGGGCCTTGCATGTTGCAAATCCAGCATCCACCGCAGCGTCAATCAGCTCCTTTGGAGCCAATCGGGCCAACTTGTTCGGGTAATGTTTCGAGTGTGACACGCTTAAAGCCTCCAAGGCGCGCGCATGTGCATCGAGTTTCAATAAGGGACACGCACCCAGTATTGCCAAGATACGCACACAATATGGTGGATGGACAGTGCTGATTTGAAAGAAATCAAGATTCTCTCGTTCCACCTCGTCCAAGAATGCGCTAAGGTATGCCGGTCCGCACGACCAAAGAGCAATGATGTCCATTGCAATTTCATGCGCCCAGTTACCCTGGTCGAGTGTAGGCGTCCAGTATTGCCTCATCTCATCTAAACCGACGCGGGCGACAGTGCGTGCGAGCCCTCGATCCGCTATCCCCTTCAGATTCAAGGCATGAAGAACGCCGTCCAGACGCGGCTTAAACTCAGATGGAAACAG
>Ga0335074_10004965_pt1 | contig 18383 bp, 14 predicted proteins | sample Lox_Sample_23_FD_206715 | JGI IMG/M metagenome (GOLD analysis project Ga0335074, IMG submission 206715) | Soil microbial communities from Loxahatchee National Wildlife Refuge, Florida, United States - Lox_Sample_2.3 | ecosystem: Environmental > Terrestrial > Soil > Wetlands | place: USA... | reverse complement strand
TCGTGTGGTCGAGCTTGACTGAGCGTGGGCGAATCTGTATACATATCTCTTGGACGGGCCGCTGCGGTTGCGCCGCACGCGGGCTTTGACGACCTTGGCGGGAGGATCGATGAGGGTGAAACGCACGATTGCTGCGTTGGCTGCGCTGACGGTGGCGACGCTGTCCGGCACGGCCGCAGCCGACGCCGTTCCGCAGCCGCCGATACAGGTCGCCATAACGACCGCCCCCGGCGCGCGCCCGGCGCCGGGGTACTTCTTCCTGGACCCGTACCAGGTCGTCGACAAAGGAAGCAGCGGGCCGATGATCATCGACAGCCAAGGCCGGGTCGTGTGGTACCACCCTTTGCCGGCCGGCGTAGGCGCGTCAGATTTCCAGGTCCAAACCTACGAGGGCAAGCCTGTTCTTACCTGGTGGCAGGGGACCAGTGGCAATCCCGCATTCGGCGCGATCTCCAATCTTGGAATCGGCCAGGGCGAGGATGTGATCATGAACAGCCACTACCGGATCATCCGCGTCCTCCACGGCCTCCCAGGCCTCTACCCCGACGCTCACGAGTTCCAGCTCACCCCCCAAGGGGACGCCCTCGTGACCGCGTACAACCTGGTCCCAAATCAGCCGCTGACGATCACCGAAGCGGGCGAGACCATCCGGGCCGGGAGCATCAACGTCGTGGACTCGCACGCTCTCGTGATCGATGTAAAGACAGGGAAGGTGCTGCTGAACTGGGACGCGCTCGCTCACGTGCCGCTCACGGCCTGCGAGCTTCCACCCCAAAACCCATGGGACTACTTCCACATCAACTCCATCAGCCTTGCTCCTAATGGCAATCTGCTGATCTCCGGTCGCAACGTCTCGGCGATCTACGAGGTCAACCCCCATATTGGCGCGATTGTCTGGCAGCTGGGAGGCAAGGGTGGAGGCTCGTTCACGATGGGAGCGAACACTACGTTCGCCTACCAGCACGATCCACGGTTCACCAGCCCCACTCAGATCTCCCTCTTCGACGACGAGGCCTGGAACCCATTCGTGTCGACGACAGCCTCTCGGGCGGAGTGGCTCAACCTCGATTTCGCGACCCACACCGCGACTCTTGCGCGGCAAATCGAGAAGCCGACCCGTCAGGCTGAGTCGTGGTCCCAGGGAAACGTCCAACCACTCAGCGGCGGCGGGGTTGTCGTCAGTTGGGGGAGCGCCGGGACGTTCTCGGAGTACTCGCCCTCTGGGAGCATGACGCTTCTTGGCCAACTTCCCGCCGGGCCCTTAACCATCGTCGACGGGATCCCTGTAAAGGATGACTGGAACTCCTACCGCGTGTTCAAACAACTGTGGACCGGGACGCCATCAACGCGGCCTACGATCGCGACCGCGAAGTCGAGCACCGGTCGATGGGTTGTCTCCGCAACCTGGAACGGCGCGACCCTCCTGCGTCGCTGGCGGGTGCTGTCGGGCAGGACTCGATCCCGGCTGAAAGCCCTCGCCACAGTGCCGTGGAACGGCCTCACTACCACAATTTCATTCACCGGCCGTCAGCTTCGGTACGTCGCAGTCGAGGCGCTTGGACCACGAGGAAGGCTCCGACATGGCACCTCCCGCGTCGTCAAGCTCTAGCGTCTCGCCCCTTAGCTCGAAAGTACGCCTCACACGAGCGGTCGCATCCGTCCCGCCGGTGGCGCCGTGGCGGACCTCTTCTCCCTCTCCTCTTGGTGGTCCGCGATGGCAGCCATCTCTGCCGGAGCGTCGCGGTCGGGGGCGTAGGTGACCGAGGAACAATGCGCGTGAGCTTCCAAGCCGAACGACGTCGGAAGACTCGACCAACGGCCACGCCTGGGAACACCGCGCGGCACACATTCACAGCGACGGAGATTATTGAGCGTCTGCAGCAGTGGACTCGTCAGTACGGCGAGCCGCCGCGGTCGATCGATCTCGAGCCTGCTCGCGCCCGACGGCTACGCCAGGGTTGGCGAGCCGAACGCTTCGAAAACGGAAACTGGCCAAGTGCGCGCATGGTTGCAACACAGTTCGGATCGCTCAACGCGGCATTGGCGGCGGCAGGGATCGCCATCCGACCCGGCCCCGTGAAGGTCGCGTCCAACCTAGCGGGACCGCGCGCCGTAACGGATGCAATCCGCGCCTGGGTTCGTCTTTACGGCGAGGTTCCGACGCTCGCAGATTGGGACCCGGCACGCGCCCGCCGATTGCGCCAAGACTGGCGGATCGCTCGCTACAACCACGGGGACTGGCCCAGCGCCCGCGCTGTTCAAGCCCGGTTCGGATCGATGAGCAAAGCGATCGAGGCGGCGGGCCTGCCACGCAGACCGATCGGAAGCCACGGCGTATCCCGGGTCGACGAACGCCGGACCTGGCGTCAAGGCCTAGTCGAGGTTTTGGCGAGGGCTTACGCAGAGCAAACCCCGGACCCGGATGCATTCGTGACGGCGTTACGTTCGCTGGCGCACGCTCGGCAAGTCGGCGATCCGGCGGCGATGCACAGCGCGCTTATCGAGATAGCAGCCCGTGCCCTTGCCTGGGCCGAACACCCAGGGGGCGGTCGCCGGTTCTTGCATGACGAGCACAGCACATGCTGATCGCGCCGCTCATACCACGAGACCGCGTTCCTACCTTCTCGTCGGCTGACCTTGAGAGCTCCGCGCGGGGCCCACGGGCTTCGACCGGCACGCCCAATCATTACGCCTGAACTGGCCGCCCGACGTCGCCGGCCTGAGACCTGTGTAACCGGGCATAGGGAGCCACACTAACGACGTGGCGGCAAATGCATGCGCCAACACGAATGCAGAGCTCACCGCGCCCCGATCTAAGCATCCCCGGATTCGCCACCAGCGAGACCAGCCGCGTCTTCGGCTCGGCCATCGTCGAGACCGTTGACCAGGAGTAGCGCGTTCTCATGAATGCAGGGCACGACCCACCGTCGGTTGCTGGACCGCTCTTGGACCCGCAAAGTTCAGGAGCAGGCCTGAGCCGGCGAGTCCGCCGAGACCTCGTATGCGCGGAACTCGGGTACCGACAGAGCCGAGTGCTTGCAAGATTCGCGCTGGCACTCGCGGCGAAGCGGAAGCCGGGGAAGAGCCGGGTCAGCTTCTGCAACGGAACGAACTCGGCCGTCTCACCGAGCTCGGGCTTCGCTTCCGTGTTGGTCGCCGAAGCGGGCACGCGCGTATGGTCGAAACCTCGACGGGCGTCACCGTGCAACGCACGACCGCCCACACGTCGCTGCAGCATGTTGTGTCGCCGCAACGGCCCATCGGCAGGACGGGCGACGCTCCCCTTCACACGGCGACGGGCGCTCGTGCCGAACCACCAGGCCGGTCGCAGTTGACAGGCTCGACCAGGTCCGCCGCGTGAACCTCATCGAGCGAAGCGAGATCAATGCGGGAGCGAAGCGGTCTCCATCGCGCGGACAACAGCGACGCGCGAACCCAGCCACGCTCTTCATTGCCGCCGTTGAAGTGCGAGCACCTCACCCGGACGAACCGGACCGATTGCGCGCTGCAGCGCAAGCCGCGGGCACGGGAGGTCGGCAGACGGTGTGCAGCAGCGGAAACGGACGGTCCGCAGCCGAAGCTACGTCGCGGAGCCGGCCTGCATCGGCGCGGCCTGCGCCAGCCCGCAGCACTTCTTGTACTTGCGACCAGAGCCGCACCAACACGGCTCGTTACGCCCTGGAGGCCAGTCGACGCCGTTGCCCAGCCGATAGCGGTCGGCCGCATAAGCCGCCCGCGCGCCGTCCGGATCCTCCCCGCGCTCATCACACCACTTGACGAACTCCTCGATCACAATCGGCGCGACGGCGCGCACGTGAACACCATTGGTGCGCATCCGCTTGATGTGGCCGTCCATCCGCCGGCAGTAGTCCGCATGGGCCACGCCGGCCCAATCTTCGGCAAGGCTCCCCCACCGCTCGATCGCCTTCTCGTACTCGCCGGCCGGAAACCAGGCCATCGCAACCGCGAGATCGGCGCCACCATTACGAGGTTCCTCCCCCACTTCGGGCGCCGCCAGCCACTGGTCGGCGCCGAGCGACACCTCCGACCACGACGGCTGGGCGCGACGCGGATCGCGCCACTGGGCGATGAACCCGTCGGCCTGTTGCTCGAGCTCGTCGAGCTCGAGCCCGAGCGCCGCCAGACTCTGCCGGCGAACGTCCGAGAGCTGCGCAACGAGGCCTTCCGGATCCCCGCTCCGGATCGCAACCTCGATCCCGTCGGCGAGCCACTGCACAGCAAAAGCGTGGTTGCCGACCTCGCTGTAGGAGAGCCCAGCCGCGTTGTACAGCCAAACGTCGTCCGGATCTTCCGCCTTCAGTTCCGCCCAGATCCTTGCCGCCTCCTCGCCACGCCCCGCCCGCAGGTGGAACTCGGCAATGTCCGAGCGCGGGTCCGGCCTGCCGCCCCAGCCATGCTCGATCGCGGTCTCCAAAGCCGCGATCGCATCATCGTGCCGCCCGCGGACATCGAAAGCCTTGGCGAGGTCCGCGTAGCACTCCGGCAGCCGCAGTCCGCCCTTGTCCGGCGCACGCGCCAGGTCATCGAGCAGCGACCGCGCCTCTTCCAGCCTCCCCTCTGCGAGTGCGACCTCGAACGACATCCACGTACGAATACAGCACCGAGCGGTCGCGATCCAGCTGCACCGCCTGTGACAACACCCGTGACAACACCCAACGCATCCATCCCGTCCAATCCGTCCACGGAACCTCGCAATTTGGACGATTTGGACGCCCCTGGAAGCATCTACACGCGCCATACAAGGTTGAGGGCCTTGTGGACTGAATGGTCCGTGGAGGTTCGAGTCCTCTCGGGCGCACTGGGACGGCCCGGTCAGCCGGCGCGGCTGCACAACGCATCCGTCCCGCCTGTAGATGTTGGTGCGGGGTCTCCGGCCGTCAGCCGAAGCTCTTGAGGAGCCGTAACGTCGCGGTAGCGTTCTCGGTTAGGCCTTCATCGACGATCCCGACCTCTTCGATGATCCCGTGGCGGACCTTGAGGATGCCGTGGCTAGGGCCGTTGGGCGTGAGGTACCAGTCGTTGAGCCCGATCCTGAACCTGCGCCCGATCCCAAGCCGCCGGGCGACGCTCGCCAAGCGGGCCCCGGGTCGCACGCCGTCGAGGGCGTAGTGAGGGTTGGCCGTCAGCGCGAGGATCACCCGCCCCACCACATCCTGACGCTCGGCAGGTGAGAGCGTGGGGAGCAGCGCGGGGGACGGGTAGCCCACTCGAATGCCGGCCGGGGTCAGGCAGAAGAAGTCCATGTAGCGCCGGCCGCGGGTCGAGTAGGTCAGCAGACGGCGCGCGCCGGAGCGCGTCATCCCCAGCGTCAAGGGGCCAAGCCCCGTCCCGGTGAGCCGGCCGAACGCCTGCGGGCACCCGACGGCACCCGAGGCGACCGGACACCATGCGTTGGCGGGCACGCCGGAGCACGGATGGGGCATCGTCGGCTGCGCCCGCGGCAGCGACATGTTGACGTTCGACGTATATGGGTAATTCGCGCCGACCCCGCTCGGGCAGGTCCCCAAGTAGCGCGAGCCACAGGCGAGCTGTACACCTACCGGGCCGGCCAGCGTCTGCCCCGTGTAATCCGACCCGCACTCGTCATCGTTGTCGATGTGGGCCGGTTGGCTGGTGAGGTCTCCATCTGTGTCAACGTTGTTGTGGAAGCAGTTCCCGTCGGTGCTCGAGTTCGGCGTGTCGCCCGAGATGTCGCCGATGTCAGCGTTGCCGTCGTTGCCGTAGTACCCGTCATGGGTGAACGTATTGTTGGCGATCTCGTTTCCGTAATCGTCGTAGTAACAGACGTCGTTGCCGTCCAGCGAGACGTAGGTACCGCCTACACAGCCCGGACCGACGTCATCCGGAGGTGTCTCGGTATCCGGGTAGGGGGCGAGCAGAACCCCCCAGGCGCCGTTGTCGACGAACCGGTTGTCGGTGACGACGTCGTAACGCCCGCCGTAGATCGAGAAACCGGTGCCGGTAACGAGGTTGTACTCGACGCCAGAGACGGGCACGTTGGCGTTGTTGTTGTCGTAGACGAGGTTGTCCTCGAACACCCAGCAGGAGTGGATCGACTGGATGTTCGCGGGCGGACGGGGGTTGACAGCATCATTCAGGCACTCGCCTGACTGCGGCGACGGAGCGTCGTCGTCGTTCTGGCTGTTCGTGTCAAAGCCATCCCGGTTGTAGTCGAACACCGAGTCCTCGATCACGATGTTGCCGGAGTTCGTGCCCGAGTAACCCTCAGCGTTGTCCTGCCCGAGATCGTCGTCGAGGATCACCCCGCAGTCGGGGCAAGCCCCCACGTAGAAGCCGGAATCGCTCATGTTCGACCCGTAGTCGTCGACGAACACGCCGGGGCCCACGGCGGTGTTCGACGAGTAGATCCCGTACGCCGCCGACGGCGCGTTCGCCCCCGCCCAGTAGGTCGACGTGGCGGTCAGGTAGTCGCCACGGAACGTCATATCAGTGTGCTTGCCCGAAGAGCCGCCGCCGTCCCACCAGATCTCGTCGCCGCCGGCGACGGGGCCAGTCAGGTCGTTGCAGTCGCTCAGGTTCTCGATCGTCACGCCGCTGACCTTGTCGACGACGATCCCATCACGCCCGGCGCCACCCGGCCCGAAGTCCTGGTCGGCGGTCTTGCTCGAGCACAGCGGCCCGGACTTCGTCCCATCCAGCCAGACTGTGTTGCGGTCCATCCCGCGGATGTCGATGTCAGGCGTCCTGATCAGGAACTCCGAGCCGGACCGGTCGTCGCCCAACGCCCCCGGGATCACCTGATTGACCCGCTCACGGTAGTCACCAGGCCCGATCAGGATCCAGTCGCCCGGCTTCGCAGCGTTGATCGCGCTCTGCAGGTTGCGGTACTGACCCGGTATGCCGTGATAAGTGCCGACCAGCAGAGCACGCTCACCCGGACGTGCCCTGGGCTGGCGCGGTATCGGCACCGGCTTGACGGATCGTGGCATCGAGTGGCCGGGCCGAGCCGGAGCGGCCATGGCGACCTCGCCGGCCGCCACGGCTCCCGCCACGAGCATGACCGCGATCACGGTAAGCATCGCCCGAGGACTCGGACGCACTCCGACACTGCGTGGGTTGTTGGTCGGATCGGCCGCGTTGCGCGGCGGACCGGTCCTCGCTCGCTTGATGCGCGGCATGCTATGAACCGTCGCCCGCCGCAGCGATAGCCCCGGGGCCAAAGCTCAGATGTCGCCTGGTGTCCATTTGGCCCCAATCGAGATGCGTGCGGGAGCCCCTATCCCCGGGGGGCTTCTCGCCATAGATTCGGGAGCCAGTGGGCCGGAAGCGCGCGACCAACCGCCCGCCCACCAGGACCACTCAACGGTCCACGGTCAGCGCACCGAGCCGCAAGAGGCCCCGGTCGTCCGCCTCCCCCAAGAAATCCGCGGCGGGAGCGACGGTCATGAGGAGCGCCCGCCAGTTTCGCCCTCGCCGGACCCCAGCAAACCCATCTACGCCCGGCGTTTCGGGTTGACGGCCTTGTCGACTGAATGGTCCGCGGAAGCTCGAGTCCTCTCCGCGCAAGGGAAGCCCCCGCTCGTCGGGGTTTTCATGTTCTCAGGCCGTCAACGCCTCCAGCTGCTCGGGGCCGCGAGCCCGGCTGCCGACAGACCAGTCTCCGACGCCAGATCAGGACCCAGGTCGGGCAAGCAACTTGATCCCGCTGATCGCCAGATCTGTCCAGTCGTAACGGGCTAAGGGCGAGGCGATCATGGTTGGCCAGCTGATCAATTCGATCCGGACAACATCGAATCCGCTGGCCAGGACCGCACGCTGAAGCTCCGATACCGTGACCCGGTTCAATTGCCGGAACTCGCGGGTCATGTAGTCGGCCCACTCCTTTGGCTGGCGATCATCAGCAGCGACCTGTGAGATCACGTCATCCTCGTGCGCGAGAAGATGATGGAAGTCTTGGTCGAACCATTGCCAGAGGTGCGAACCCTTGGCTGACAGATAGAACGGCCACAGCTGCAGAAAGAAATGGCCGGTGGGCCGGACGATCCTCCGGATCTCCCTTAGCACCGCCACCGGATCGGCAACGTGCTCAAAAGCCGACCACGAGTAAACGAAGTCGAAGGCGGCGTCTTCGGCGGGAATCGCCTCCGCCGTCGATTGGCGGAACTCGAAGCCTGAGGGCAGGTCCGCACTCTCGCCGACAGCAACGCTGTGTTCGAGCAGCTTGTCGACGTCGACCTCCTTGATATCGAAACCGACCAGGCTGCGCGGCTGAACGCGGCGATGCAGGCCGAGCGCCATGCTGCCCTCCCCACAGCCGAGATCAGCGACATCCTTGGCGCCGAGGTCTACAGCACAGGCGTCACAGAAATCTACGATTTGCCCGGCCGCCTCGTGGTACTTCTCCCAAAACCACTCCAAGCCAGTAGGAACGTCGTTCGCCAAGCCGGGAGGAACGTGGTTCGGCGCAGTCGCATCGTCGTGGCGGTGTCGCCGTCGGAAACGCGTCATTTGCGCGCCTGGCGCCGTGAGCCAGCGCCGTCTTGCGCCGAGGCGCGGATCAGCCAAAGTGACAGCCGCATTCCGGTCACTGCCGGGGCGTAGCGCCAACGTCCTGATGCGAGGGGCGCTGTTTGCCGGCGATCGCCGTCGCACGCCGAAGCGGTTTCGTGAGTCGCCAGCTGCGACTGCCGGCAATCACGTTGAGCAGGCCGTTCAGACGTTCGAGCTCGGTCGTCTGGCGCTCGACCTGCTCGGTCAGCCGCCGCACCGTCTGGGCCATATCGCCTTCTTTGAGCTGCGCGCCGCGCTGGGCTTCGCGGAGCTGCTCGCCGAGCGCTCTTTGCTGACCTTGAAGGATTCCCACGTTGCAGGCGACAGCCGCGTACTCGCGCGGGTCTCCGAGATCAACGGCCTCGAGCTGGTCGGCGGTAACACCGACCTCACGCTTGCGCATGACCACGAAATCATGCGCGAACCAGTCATCGGGGCAGTCGAAAAACTCCAAGATCTCGAACGCTCGGCCCCAATGTTCTCGGACCCACCAGTCCGCGAGCAGGGCACTCGGGCCACCTACCTCCCACCCCTTTTGAAAATCGATGCTCGCCATCCCAATCCGATCGTCCCAATCGACCCCGACCAGGCGCGCAGCCGCCACGGGTCCCAGGACGCTGATGACCGCGATCGCGCCGGGGCGCATGACGCGGTGAAGCTCGACAAGCCAATGGCTCCATTGATCGGTGATATGCGAGAACACCGACATCCCGTACACCGAGTCAAAGCGATGATCGGGCTGAGCCAGCGGAGGTGCTTCATTGCACACGAAGAAGCTGAAGGGCGGTGACAGCTCCGAATTGGCCCAGGCAATGGTGTCGGCGTGAATGTCGCAGCCGACGAACTCCGCGCGTTCGCCATCTGGAAGGAAAGCCGAGAGTGTGCGCCCACAGCCGCAGCCAAAGTCGAGCACCGATTTCCCTTCAAACGACCAGTCCGAGGGGAGCAGCGACTCGAGGATCCGGCGTTGCGTCAGGCCGATCTCCAAGTAGTTATCGCACGTGCCACCGATTCGAGCGACCAATTCGGGTGGTGGGATGGGTGGTGCCTCGGTCAACGCGCCCAGTCTAATCACCGTCTGAGCGCCGTCTGAGCACCGTCTGAGCGACTTCCCTGCGGGGCTTGGTATTCCACGTCTACAACCCGTAACCCGAGGAGGAAGCGATGAAGTACGTCATGCTGATCTATCAGGGCACGGCGCTTGAGGAACAGGCCGCGCTGCCTGAGGAGGAGCAGAAGCAGGTCTACGCCGACTACCAAGGGATCAATCAGACGCCGGGCGTCACCCCCGGGCTGCCGATGGGCCTGCCCGAGAACGCCACCACCGTGCGGGTCGAAGGCGGCAAGACCCTGACAACCGACGGGCCGTTCGTCGGGACGAAGGAGGCCGTCGGCGGTTGGTTCATCCTCGAGGCCGACGACCTCGACGCGGCCATCGAGGTGGCCGGCCGCGTCCCCGCAGCACGCTATGGCGGCGCCGTCGAGATCCGCCCCTCGGAGGTGTACTGGTAGCGACGCTCGAACAGGGTTCGCCCCACTGCTACCTGCTTCGGTCACTTCACTGGCTTAGAGAATCGGTCCCCTGTGAGGTGGAGCTGCCCGTGGCCGAAGGACCGTCGCCCGTGAATCCGCCCCCCGCGTCGCTGATGCTCTCGGCCTCCAGGAACGTGGCGGAGTTGCCTCCCCCGCCGAAGGCGATCGTCCCATTCGGCGCGAACAGCGCTCCGATGAAGGTGTAGCCGCCGTTGCCGAAATTGGTGGTCGTCCCGCTCCCCAGGAGGTAGAACAGCGGGTAGGTGCACCCGCTGGTCGTTGTTGTGCACTCGTAGGCCTCAAAAGTGCTCGAGGTGCCGTTTGCGAATGACGCGCTCCCGCCGATGTAGGTGGATTGGGTCGTAGAGCTTGACCCGCCGGCGAGCGTGATCGTCCCGTTCCACGTCGAAGGGTCAGCCGGGTTAACGCTGGTCCCGGTGCCGTACGCGCACCAGATGCCGACATCCGCTTCAGGCACGGTTGTCGGCACGGTCACGTTGGTGTTGGTCATCGTCGTGTTGTTGCCGCAGTAGCTCGGAGTGCCGTCCGGGCCCGTACACGTTGTGGTACACGCCGGCAGGACGGTCGCGTAGTTGATCGGCCAGGTTGTAATGGGCGCTTCACCTACGTCGGTGGAGCCATACGTCGCGCCGGTGGCGCCCGTGCAGCCGGTCCCCCAGGACACCGGGCCCGCGAAGTCGTCCCCGCCGTCGCTCGTGCCGGTGATGTTGCCGTTGGCGTGCACGCCACCGCTGAAGGTGTCGCCGCCGCCTCCCAAGGAGATCGTGCTATCAGAGCACGTGGTGGCGTTCGGGCCGCCGGCGAAAATCGAGTAGCAACCGCCAGCGGTTTGGAGCGAGCTCGTGCAACCGTCCGACCCGGGCGCGTAGGAGGCGACGGAACGCGCGCTCACCTGACGGTGAGCGAGGCCGAAAAGGCCGGCGAAGGCCGTCGGGGCTGTGGCCTGGGTGGTCACCGTGACGGCACCGGACCCGTAGGTGATGCCGCTGATCGTCGCAGTGTTGGCGTTAGCAATCGAAGTAGCGACACTTGAGGCATGGGCCGTGTCGGTTGTCGACACGCACGTGTCACCGGTGGAGCCGGAATCGGCCAGGCAGTTAGCGGCCGCAAGCGCCGCGGAGTCGGCCGAGACCTGCGTCTGGTTGTGCTTCTGGTACCAGCCGGCGACATCGACCGAGAACGCGCCCATCGCCAAGGTGACGGTCATCGCTACCGTCATGAGGACCAATGCCTGCCCTCGCTCCTGCCGCCTCATCCGGCGTGCCATGCGCTGCATCTGTGGCCTCTCTGCCGGGCGTCATGCCCGAGCTATTGGAGTCGGAGGATGCCCGAACCTCTCAGGGCCACAAGAGACCAGTTTCAGGCGTCAGTTGTGCAGGGCGCCCGCGTCAGTTGTGCAGGGCGCCCTTCTCCTGGCGGGCGCCTCTGACGTGGCTATCGGCAGAGCATGGCCAGATAGATAGTTGACTCCACAACTACATCGGACTGCTTTTGGTAGTTCGGCCCTGACGCATACGCGATCCCCCAGTATCCGAGCGCAAACTCGGGATCCGCGCTGACCGCCCGCTCGAAGCAGCGGACGGCCTCCTCATGATGGAACGCGTAGCTCCACACCAAGCCGCGGTTGAACCACAGCCCGGCCTCGGGATTCGAAGTCGACGTTGCCCGGCTCAAGCCTCCGAGGTCGAACGGGTATGGCGTCGCGCTAACGCTCACCGGCAGACGGTCCGTCCATAGAGGTTGGTGATGAGTGGAACCTACCCAGGTCCGTGCCACACCCGGCGAGGAGCATCGGCCACCGAAGCAGCCGCTGCGATTCAGCCGATCCGCATCGAGAGCTCGACGTCGTCGCCGAACGGCACTGACACGTACCCGTTGGTGAAAGCTCGAACCCGCTGCAGATACTCGGGGCACCGGTCGGCGTTGTCTGCAACGAGCAGCGCGCCGGGGTGCAGGCGTTCCTCAAGCAGCGTCAGGACGGCTGGGTAGAGGCCCTTGGCACCGTCGAGCAGCACGAGGTCGATCCGCTCGGGCAGATCGTGCGAGAGCGTTTGGAGCGCGTCGCCCTCTCGGAGCTCGATCAGATCGGCCAGTCCGCCCATAGCGAAATTCTCGCGCGCGCGTGCGGCCTTGGACAGTTCGAACTCGGTGGTGACGATCCGTCCGCCGCCGTTGTCCCGGATGCCGGCCGCGAGGTGCAGGGTGGAAATGCCGAACGAGGTGCCGAACTCAACGATCGAGCGCGCCCCGGTGGAACGCACGAGCATGTAGAGCAGCCTGCCCGTATCGCGGGAGACGGCCAGGTAGGCGTCCCTCGCAAGACCGTAGAACCTGCGGTAGTCCGCCTCCACAGCGCTCGCGCTCAGGGAGACGCGTTCCTCTGGGGAGAGCTCGGCCAGGGCGGCCGTCATCTCCGGCGAACCCGGTGCCTGCGCCTCGGCGAACAGACGGTCCAGCAAGGGCGCGAGCGGGGCCGTGGTCAGCGTTGTCATGCTCACTCCAAGTTGGTCGATTGATGTGTGCGTCGAGCGGGACCGATGACGGCGGGTGACTGGTGCCCCAGCCGTGCGCTCCATCTTTCCTCGACGTGCCCAAATCTCCAGAACGACAGCGCGGCGGCCCAGGTGAGGATGAACATGCCGACGATCACGAACCCAGCGGTGTTGATGTTGAACGCCGCCATGTAGTTCCAGAAACCGTTGTGCAGGCCGCCGAACTCGGTTGGGAGTAGGCCGAGGACCTCGATCGTGCCGATCACGAAGCAGATCGAAACCGACAGTCCGGTGATCGCCAGGTTGTAATAGACCTTGCGGACGGGGTTGAAGAACGCCCAGGAGTAGGCGAAGTTCATGAACACGCCATCGAGGGTGTCCATCAGACTCATCCCGGCCGTGAACAGAATCGGCAGGCAGATGATCGCGTAGAACGGCAGGTGCTGGGTCGCGAGCAGCGCGGTGGTGGCCAGCAGCGCGACCTCGGTGGCGGTGTCGAAGCCCATCCCGAACACGACCCCGACGGGATACATCTGCCATTCGTGGGTGATCGCCTTCATCCACTTGCCAAAGAAGCGGTACATGAACCCGCGGTTCTGGAGCTGGCGCTCGAGCTCGGCGTCGTCGTAGCTCCCGCGGCGCATCGAGCGGAACACGCGGAAGATGCCGGCCAGGATGATGATGTTCAGCAGCGCGATCAGGTACAGGAACGTGGCTGAGACGACCGTTCCGAACACTCCGCCGAACTGCTCGAGGTTGGAGTGGTTGTTGGAGACCGCGCCGTAGACGGCCTTCTCGGCGACGACGATCCCGACGCCGATCGCGACCACGATCGTGGAGTGCCCGAGCGAGAACCAGAACCCGATGCTCAACGGACGCTTGCCCTCGTTCATCAACTTGCGGGTGGTGTTGTCGATCGCCGAGATGTGGTCGGCGTCGAAGGCGTGGCGTAGCCCGAGCGAGTAGGCCAAGCCCGCAACGCCGATCCCCAACCCCTTGTAGTGAGAGGGAACGACGAACAGGACGAACACCGCGAACCCAACGACGTGCAACCCCAAAATCGTCAGAAACATGAGCCCTGCCCGTACACGTTCGCGCGGCGTGAAATCCCTGGCGACCTGCACGACGTAGGAGAGGATCCCGAACCGCCCGTGCACGGCAGCCGACCCTATATCACCTCCTTAGCAAGTGCAACCTGGTTGTAATTAGGCGCACCAGCGGGCAAGCTCACATTCTGAGATGCAGATATATGCATGATACGCTTCGCGCATGGCCCAGGGGCACAGCGTCACTTCGGGTACGCCGGTCACGGCAGAGCGGGCGGAGTACATCGCGCGGGTCATGAGCGCACTCGGGACAGCCAGTCGCGTCCGGATCCTGGGACGGTTGCGCGAGGGGCCGTGCAACGTCGGCGAACTCGCAAGAGCAGTCGAGATGGCGCAGCCGGCGGTGTCGCAGCAACTGCGGCTCCTGCGCGATCTGGGACTCGTCGTCGGCATGCGGACGGGCCGCTCTACGACGTACAGCCTGTACGACTCGCACGTCGCGATGCTGCTCGACGAATCGCTACGACACATCGAGCACCTGGCGACCGGCACCCCGGACACCATCTGGCCCATCCTCGCCCCACCAGACAACGGCACGACAGGAGCAACGATGACGGAAGACCACACCCACCAAACGCCGCATGTCCACGAGCACGGGCATTAGTCAGGAGTCATGACCGACGCGCCCGACACTCCGCGGCTGACCTTCACCGACCTCGCTGACGCAATCCAGGCGCTGCGCGCACGCGGTCTGCGGCTCACGACACCGCGGCGGATCGTCTTGGAGGCGCTGTTCTCGGCAGACGGGCCGGTATCGGCCGAGCACATCGCCACCACTCTGACGCTCGACGTGACATCGGTCTACCGCAACCTCGAAGCGCTCGAGCAGCACGGACTCGCGCGGCACGTCCACCTCGGACACGGCCCGGGGCTCTACGCGCTGATCGGCCGTGGCGAGCGGGAGTTCCTCTCCTGCGAGCGCTGCGGCGCGGTTCGCACGCTGACCCCAGAGCAACTCGATCCGGTGCGTGAGCAGATCAGGCAACTGTTCGGATACGAGGCCCGATTCACCCACTTCGCGATCGTGGGACTGTGCCCCGATTGCGCTCGCGAGCGTCTCTCCGGGCCACGACGAGCGGCTGGTCGCCCCGGCGATCAGCCGCCGGCCGATCAGCCGCACGGCAACAGCCACGAGCACAGCCACACTCACCAGATCCACGCTCACCCCCGCTCCCGCAAGCAGGACGCCAAGCAACGCCACCAGCACTGATCGCGCGATCCGCTCAGCGCGGACCTACCAAAGCGAAGCCGGGAGGGCGCCCTAGGAAACCGGATCCGGTCTCCTACTGTACTGTGTGCGTACATGTGGGAGCGGGAGCCCCAGGACGGAACAGCGCGAGCTGTCGGCGAGTGGCAGGCGGGGGTGCCGCGCGAGCTGCCGCGGGGAGCCAACGCCCTCTCTCCTGAGCTGGTGCTGATCTCCCAGCGCGGGCGCTTGCTGGAAGCGGTCGTCGAAGCCGTCGCCGAGTTCGGCTATGCGGCCACGACCGTGCAGGAGATCACACGGCGCGCACGAGTCTCGCGGACGACCTTCTACGAACAGTTCGCGAACAAGGAGGAGTGCTTCCTCGTGGCTTATGAGGCGGGCACGCGGGCGCACCTGGAGCACATGAGGAGGGCGATCCGCCGGACCGACGTATGGCTCGCGCAGCTGACCGAGGGTGTGTGGGCCTACGTCGAGCTGCTCGCTGGGCAACCTGCCTACGCGCGCACGTTTCTGCTCGAAGTGCACAAGGCCGGAGACCGAGCACTCGAGCGGCAGCGCATGAACCACGGGCTCTACGCCGATCTGTTGCGCGAATGGCACGGCAGACGCCCGCCGGGCGCCGGTGCCCCGGTCAGCGACGAGTTCTTCGTCGGAGCGGTTGGAGCGATCAACGAGGTGATCGTCGATCGACTGCACAAAGCCGGCGTCATCGGGCTGGCGGACTTGTCTCGGACGATCACGCAGATGCTGCTCGCGCTGCTGAGAATCGAGCAAGTGGAGCGGTGAGTGCCGGCCGCCGTCGCGTCGCTGTGCGTGCGTGTCTGATCGCGAGCGCGCTCGCGATCTCGGCGGCGATCGCGCTGGCGGTCGCCGAGGTGGCCGTCGCGCGAAGCGCGAATCCGCTGTCTGCCGGGGCGCTGTATGCCGACGTGGTCCACTACGCGAGCCTCGGCGACCATCAGACCGGCAGTACGAGTGAGGCGGCGACACAACGCTGGATCGAGACCCAGTTCTCCGCCCTGGGGCTGCGCACCGGACGCGATCCATACCGATTCTTCGCCTTCAATCCGGGCGTGGTCTCGCTGCGGGTCGCGGGCAACCCGGTCAGCCCGGTCCTCCCCTACTTCTATTCCGGTACGACATCGGCCGGCGGCGTGAGCGCCAAGCTTGTCGACGCCGGTCTCGGCACCTCGGCCGAGGTCTCGGCGGCAAAGGTGGCGGGCAAGATCGCGGTGATCGAGGTGCCGGCGGTGAAGGACTCGATCGACCCGACGTTCGCGAACGCCGTCACCGCGCTGCGCGCGGCGGGCGCGCTCGCGCTCGTCGCGGTCACCGACGGACCCGGGAACCTTCCGTTTGAAGAGGACGTTGATTCGCGTGCCGGGATCATCGGGCTGCCCACGATCTTCGTCGGCAAGCAGAGCGGCGCCGGAGTGATGAGCGCCGCCGACGCCGGGAAGACCGCGACCGTAACCCTCACGGCCGGGGTCGGGAGCGGCTGCGACACCAACGTCTGGGCGGTGCTGCCGGGCCGGGACCCGCAGAGAACGATCGTCGTCGCGACTCCCACCTCAGCGTTCGACGAGGCGGCGTCCGAGCGAGGTAGCGGGGTCGCGATCCTGCTCGGCCTCGCGCGCCACTACGCCGCGCTGCCGCTCTCGCAGCGGCCGCTGACGATGGTGTTCGCGGCGACAAGCGGGCACGAGGTCGGTTACCTCGGCCTGCCCACCCTGATGCAATCTCACCCAGCGTGGTTCGCCGACGCCGATGCCTATGTGCATCTCGGAGCCTCGATCGGCGCGCTCGAGGAGGATGAGATCGACGGGCACACGGTCACGCCCGGCGGTGGCGACGCGTCGCGCGATCTCTACGTATCCGAGAACCCATTGCTCGAGTCGATCGCGATGAGGGCGTTCGCCGGCGCTCAGCCGCTCGGGAGCCTCCCGCCGTCAGTCGAGGATCCCGGCGAGCAGGCCTACGCCTACCACGCCGGAGTCCCCATGATCTCGGTGAGCGGGGGGAGCTACTACTTCCACACCACCGGCGATGTGCCGTCGACCGTGGGGCCGAGCGTCCTTGCCGCGATGGCGACGGGCTTTGAGGATGCGATTGACGAGATCGTGACCGAGCCGGCCGGCGCGATTCGCTCGGAGAACTCTCTGGCGGACTCGCTAGGCGCGCACCAGACGCCGAACTCGACGCCCGGTGGCGGTAGCGTCGTGAACATAGCCGCGGACCTACCCGAGCCGGTCGCAAGCTGCCCGGGCGGAGCCTGGCGCCCACCGCCTCCTCGGTCGGTACGCGCCTCCGCCGCACGCTCGGCGACCGCCGCAGGCTCCCCCGGGGTCACGGTTCCGCCTGCACTCAACCCGACCTCGCCGGGCGCGGTAGCCGACACGCCGCCGCCGGTCTATCCGTGGGAGGGTGCCTTCCGCAGCCAGGACGTGACCCTCCCCTCGGCGGCCACCGGCGCGATTCTGTTCGGCGTGCTGTTCGAACCGGCCCACGTGAGCCGTGCGGAGGACGGCCGGCTCCCCGCGGTCGTGATCACGCCCGGAAGCGGCCCCGGCCTGCAGAGCATGTACCAGTGGTCAGCACGCGACCTGGCGGGCCACGGCTACCTGGCGCTCACCGTCGACCCTCAGGGCGTGGGCCGCTCGCAGACGTTCGGAACCGCGCCCTGTACTACGTCTGGCTGTCCTGGGGTCCCCTTCCAGCAGACCGGCAACTACGAGGACGCGACGACGAGCGGGATCGATTTCCTGCTCTCGCACAGCGATCCGGCGCGGGCGCTGCTTGATCCCAACGAGATCGGCGCCGCCGGCCACTCGCTGTCGGCGCGAGCAGTGAGCTACCTCCAAGGTGTCGACCCCCGGATCAAGGCGATCGTGGCGTGGGACAACCTCTCTTCCAACCTGCAGGGCGACGCGGGCTCTCCCAGCGGCGGCGGCGACGCCGGTTCCCTCATCGGCGGCGAAATTCCGGGCCCGGCAACGGCCGTCATGCCACGCGTCCCGGCGCTCGGCGAGGCATCCGACTCCTACGGTGCTGACGACCCAACAGACAGGAGCCCCGAACAGAAGAAGACCGCGTATGCGGTCTGGCGCAGCGCCGGAGTGCCGACGATGGAGACCGTGTTCAAGGGTGCCGGGCACCTCGACTGGGCGCAGACGGCCAACAACTCCAAGTCGGACGAGGCGTCGCTCGAAGCGTTCGAGTACTACACCCGAGCGTGGTTCGACCTCTACCTCCGCCACGACCGCGCCGCAACCGCTCGCCTACTGGCGCGCACGGTCGACGGCAAGGCACTCGCCACGCTCCTCAGCTCTCAATTCCTCTCGGCGGCGTTCCTCCCCGCCGAGCACGTCGACTGCCCCAACCTCGTCGCAAGCTGTGCGCCCGCCGCGTCCAATCCGCCGGTGCTGTCCGGTCTGAAGCTCACTCCGCGGCGCTTTCGTGCCGCTCGCCGTGGCGGAAGCCTAGCCGCCGCCG
>Ga0335074_10004964_pt1 | contig 18383 bp, 18 predicted proteins | sample Lox_Sample_23_FD_206715 | JGI IMG/M metagenome (GOLD analysis project Ga0335074, IMG submission 206715) | Soil microbial communities from Loxahatchee National Wildlife Refuge, Florida, United States - Lox_Sample_2.3 | ecosystem: Environmental > Terrestrial > Soil > Wetlands | place: USA... | reverse complement strand
GTGGCACCTGCTGATCTCCCCGGCCAGATCGGGTGCCCGGTGCTGGTCGCGGTCAAAGCGCAGCACACGCCGGCGGCTGCGGGACTGCTGGCCGGGCGCCTGGACGGCGACGGCTTCGCCGTGTCAATGCAGAACGGGCTCACCGAGCCAGTGCTGGCCGCCGCGCTCGGACCGGACCGGGTCGTGGGAGCGGTGGTCAACTTCGGCGCGGACGTGCTCGAGCCCGGAGTCGTGCTGCGCGGCAACCGCGCCACGTTCATGATCGGCGAACTGGACGGACGGATCAGCGAGCGGGTATCGGCGCTCGCCGCCGACATCGCCGATGCCCGGGCGACCACCAGCATCCTGGGCTACACCTGGGCCAAGGAAGCTTACGGGGCGATGCTCTTCGCCACCGCAGTCAGTGACCTGCCTATCCACGCGGTGTTTGCCGACGCTGCCTACCGCCCGCTGCTGACCGCCGTGGCCGCCGAGGTCCTCGCGCAAGCGCCGGTCCCGGCTCTGCCGCTGGACGGATTCGACCCTGCGGATCCCGGCGGCTCGCTGGACCGGCTGGCTGAGTTCAACCGGCAGTCCGCCAAGACCCACTCGGGCATCTACCGCGACCTCGCGATACGCCATCGCAAGACCGAAGCCGAAGCGATACTCGGCCCGCTCGACGGCTTCTTGCTCCGCCGCATCGGGGATCTCATCGCCGCGATTGAGCGCGGGGACCGCGCCTGCTCGCGAGCGAACCTGGACCTGCTCGCCGCCTTCGAGCGGCTCGACCGGCTGGGGAGGCCGCTGAATGCGGTCGTTTCAGTAGCGGGAGCGCCGTCCCGTTCACCCGCCGGGCCGCTGGCCGCCCAGCCAGTCGCGATCAAGGACATTGTCGCGGTAGCGGGCTTGCCGACGCGCTGCGGCAGCCCGGCCAGCGATCCCGGGCCGGCCACGGCCGACGCCGAACTTGTGACACGGCTGCGCGCCGCGGGCGCGGAGGTGTTCGCTACCTCGCAGTGCCTGGAGTACGCGGCCGGTTTCGCGCACCCGGCTATCGGTGACACCCGCAACCCCCGCGATCCGTCGCGTACCTCCGGCGGCTCATCGGGCGGCTCGGCTGCGCTCGTCGCGGCGGGTGTGTGCGACCTGGCAATCGGCACTGACACCGGCGGGTCGATCCGTATCCCCGCTGCCTACTGCGGCATTGTCGGCCTCAAGCCGACCTACGGCCTGGTGCCGCTGGACGGCATTTTTCCGCTGTCGCCGAGCTGCGATCATGCCGGGACGCTCACCGCGACTGCCGCCGGCGGCGCCGCGCTGCTTGCCGTCGTGGCCGGCCTGGCCACGCCGCCTGCCGAGGCGCTGGCGGCCGCATCCGGCGCGAGGATGGGCGTGCTGGCTGCGCAGCTAGCCGATCCGTCGGTGACCACCGGGGTCCGCAGCGCGCTCGATGAGGCACTTGCCGCCCTCGATGCGGCCGGCTTCCCAGTCAGCGAGATCCGCCCGCTATGGGCGGACGAGCTGCCGCGGCTTGAGCACGCCCTGGCGGTCATCGTCGGTTACGAGGCGTGCCGGGTCCATGAGCACCGCGACACCAGCAAGTACGCCGACGGAACCAGGGCACTGCTGGACTTCGGCCGGTCGGTCACGGCGGCCCAGTACGCCGACGCCCTGGTCATCCGCGCGGAGCTAACCGCCGCGATCGACGCGAGCCTCGACGGTGTCGACGTGCTCGCCGGGCCGGCGGTGGGGTATTGCGCGCCGGAAGAAGATCCGCCGTTCGGCGTGGGTGACGATAACGCCGAAGGCCGGTTCACTGGCCCCTACAACCTCTCCGGGCATCCGGCGGTCTCGTTGCCAGTGCCCGTTTCCGGCCTTCCGGTGGGTTTGCAGCTGGCCGGCCGGCGGGGGAGCGACCTTAACCTGCTCGCGATCGCGTCAGCCGCGGAAAGCGCGCTGGCAGGAACAGTGTGAACAGATTGGCCGAAGCGAAGGAGTAGCAATGCCACCGACCGTAACGCGCCGCAGTATCGAGCTGGCCGGGCTGACGGTGCCGTTCGTTGAGGTAACCGGCTCGCAGGACGGTCCGCTGCTGACTGTCATTGCCGGCGTGCACGGTTGCGAGTACGCGTCGATGGACGGCGTGCGGCGCTGGCTGCGCGGGCTGGAGACCAGGGATATCCGCGGCCGGGTCCGTGCCGTGCCGGTGCTGAACGTGACGGCGTTCGCCGCGCGCACGCCGTTCGTGGTGCCGGAGGACGGCAAGAACCTGAACCGGTGCTTCCCTGGCGACCCCGCGGGCACGCTCGCCGATCGGCTCGCCTACGACGCGTTCACGCAGCTCATCGCTGGTTCGGACGCGTACATCGACGCGCATTGCGGCGACATGGTGGAGGCGCTGCAGCCGTTTGCACTCTACGAGGCGGGCTCAGCGGAGGGCCGGGCGCACCAGCTGGCCACTGCCTACGGGCTGCCGTACGTGATCCGGCAGGTGGCCGGGCCGGACCGGGCCGTGTCCGGCACCAGCAGCGGCGCCGCTGCAGCAGCCGGGATCGCGGCGATTACCGCGGAGGCAGGAGAGTGCGGCCTCGTGCAAGAGCATGCGGTGGCGATGCACGTGGCAGGCCTGAACGGCGTGCTCGAATCCCTCGGCATGGCCGAACCGGCTCCCGGCGGTGACACCTCGCGGCCGCAGCAGACGCAGCTAGGCCGGTTCCTGTGGCTGCGCTGCAAGGACGCTGGCTGGTGGGAGCCGGCTGTCGGGGCAGGCGGGTCAGTCGCAGCCGGCCAGGTCATCGGCACAGTGAGCTCGCTCGACGGATCTGCGGTGCTCGAGGAGATCATCGCTCCGGCGGACGGAGTGATTATCTTCCTGACTAGCTCGCCGGCGGTCGCTGCGGACGGGCTGCTGCTCGGTCTCGGTGCTAGCTGACCTCGCGTTACAGCGCGCGCCCGGTCACTTTGTCGACTTCTATCCGGACAACGATCCGGACCGCGCCGGGGCGGTCCGGCGCCGGGTCCCTGCCGTCATATTTCCAGGACAGCTGGGTGTCCACCTGGCGGCCGACGTCGTGCGTAATCGCTGACACCCGGCCTCGCAGCTCGACGTAGTACTCCGGGTCGTCCGAGTCGATCACGGTGATGCTGACGCGCGGATCGCGCACCACATTGCGGTGCTTCACCCGGCCCTCCACGGTGGTGAACAGCACGCCGTCGTCGTCGCGGCCGATCCAGATCACCGAGGTCTGCGGACTGCCGTCGGCGTTAATCGTGGCGAGAACGGCGTAGTTCTTGCCGTCGATCAGGGCGAGCGTCGGCTGCGTCAGCGAGATCGTCATGGCCGAACGGTAGCAGCGCGGCCTCGCTCCGGTTCTTTTTCAGGGCTGCGCTCCGGTTCTCTTTCCGGGCTGCCAAGCCCGTCCAGAACCGGCAGCGCGATCAGCGCGAGACCGATGAGCGGGAACACCGCGCACATGACGAGGAAGATCGACCCGTCAACGGCGGCGGTGAGCTCGTGGCTGTAGGCGATTGCGGCCAGATCTCCGTGCAGCAGAGAGCGCAGCCCGGCGATACCGAAGAACTGACGCTGACCGTGGTAGAGCCAGTCCCGCAGCCAGGCTTCCTTGAGCGTGAGCGCGGTGGTGCCGGTACCCAGGGCGCTGACGAGCAGCGCGCCGACCAGGTTAGTGAGCAGCCCGGCTCCCAGGATCTGGCGGGCACCGGCGGCCGGTGCGGTTGCCGTGCCGGCCGCGGTATATCGCCGGTGGGCGACGAAGGCTGCGGCAGGCGGCGCGAAGATCACGAGGAGCCAGGCGAGCGACACGAGCGGGTCGACATCAGATCCAGGCAGCCACGGATTCGTGGCAGCCTTGCTGAGCCCGAGCGGTGCCACCGCGTAGACAGCAGCGCCCACTGTGATGCCCCCAATCGCCCCGATGCCGAGCGTTCCCGGCGCGACCCGTGACCGCTGCGAGGTTAGCCAGAGCACGGCACTCACGCACAGCGCGATGATGACCAGGAACATGAACCCGTCGAATGACTCGGTTCTAGCGACCCGGTGCTCGGTGTTGACAACCGCGTAGACGCGCAGGTCAAGGCCTCCGCGCGGCGGCACGTCACGGAATCCCTCGATGACGTTCCTGGCCGGGATGAGAGCGAGCACCGCGGCATACGTACAGACCCGAAGAGCTCTGGCTGTCCGGCTGCGGCTGACAGGCCCGAACAACCGGCGTGCCAGCAGCGGCAGCCCGGCCAGTACCACGATCACGGCAACCACGAGGGCCCGGTGATTTGAGATGGCTAGATAGGAGGGCGGGCCCGGCCACGCCGCCCAGGCCGCTGCTCCTGCCGCCACCGCGAACAGCAGCGCTGTCCCGATCCTGCGTTGCATCAGTGCCTCCCGAACTATGAGCTGCACACCGCCGGCGCGCCAGGCCAGCCGACGCCATCCCGGCGGCACGTCAGGGGATTCAGCCCAGACCGCGTCAACCCAGTCACGCCGCGCGGCCGGAACTATCTGCAGCGCGGCGCGCCGCATGGCGTCGCCCGCCCGGCCGAACTCGCTCATGGCACCGCTCGCGCTGTCGCACCGCGCTTCGTGAGCGGCGCTCGCGCCCGCTGCCGCGCCTGCGACTCGGCCGCGGCCGCAAGCGCGGCACCCGCTACGGCAATCCCGTCGGCGGTCAGCCGGTACAGGTGCCGCCGCGGCCGGCCCGGCTGAGGCTCGTCCTGCCAGCACGCCTCCACCAGCCCCCGGTCGGCTAGCCGGATCAGGATCGGGTACAGCGTGCCCGACTTCAGGCCTGTGTGCTTGGCCAGCGCGTAGCCATGCCGCCACTCAGACGGCTGGTCAGACAGCGCCGCCAGTACCGACAGCGTCTGCGCCGAGAACCCGGAACCTGTTGCCACGCCACGAAACTCTACATAGGTAGACCACTCCCGTCAGCGTTTTCCCGAAACCACGCCGGAGCCGGAGTTCGCGGCCATCTGCCGGCCGGATCAGGCTGTCTGGATCCCGGGCAGCCACAGGCCGGGCTTCAGTTCGCGGCACCGGCCGGCCTGGGCGTCATCCGGTCACTCTCTGCGTCACGGTCCTGGCTGGTCGGCGACGCCGAGGCTAGTGCGCCCGACTGGGCCGGGTCTACGATCTTCGGAGCGCAGCTGTTCGCATATTCCCGCCCAGGGGGAAGTCGATGCCGCTCTACATGTACCAGGCCTCCTATACCGCCAAGTCGATGGCGGATCAGCTGACGGCACCGCAAGACCCGGTGGAAGTGATCCGGCCGATCCTGGAGGAACTGGGAGCCACGATGGTGGTGGCGGGCTTTCCGTTCGGTGAGTACGACGTGGTGGTCGTCTATGAGGCACCTGACGACATGACCGCTGCCAGCGTTGCGATGGCAGTTGCCGCGGCAGGCGAGGTCAGGTCGGGCAAGACCACGCGGCTGCTCAGCGGGCAGGAGTGGCTCGAGTCGTTGCGCAAGCGCAGGATTGTCACCAGGCGGAAAGCGCGCCAGCCGCACGACAGCCAGTCGGGCTAGGAGACGGAACTGAGGTTGCCTAACCCGCGGGCCGCTCTTCCACTGGCAGCCCCAGACCGCGAAGCAGTTCGCCCAGGTTGCTGAACTGAGCCTCGTCTGGGAGCGAGGACACCAGGTCGACGAGCCGCTGCCCGGAATCCTGCCCGTCCAGGGCCGCGAGCAGGTGCGACCGGGTCGCCGGAAAGCTGGTCCGGTTCAGCCGGCGCGCCAGTTCGCTGCGCAGCTCAACTGCCTGCCAGTCCTCCAGCGGCCGCGTTCCGGCGAACCTGCCCTCCGGAGCCCAGACTGCCCCTCCGTCCGTCTCCGCCGACTCCGGGTCAGGCCATTCGTCGCTGCGGGCTTCCAGATCGCTGCGGTCCTGGCGCTTGATCGCGTCGTCCTCGACTGGTCCGTGCTTCGCGCTGACCTGTTCGCTCATCGGCATACCCTCGCTTACCTGGACAACCCGGACCGGGTCCGGGTTGGCTGGCGGTTAGCCAACGGCTCATCCCCGCTGGCAGCTCGCGGAAACGTCCCGGCTCCGTCGCCTCGCCGCTAGGCGAGGCGAGCGGCCAGCAGCCGGTACAAGCGCGGGAAGCTGGCCTTCACCCGCGCCGGAAGCGTCAGCCATAGCGGCACGACAACGTCGTCACGGCCGCGGCAAACGGCGTCCACGATGGCCCGGGCCGCAGCCTCTGCCGTTATCAGCCGCGGGTACCGTCGCTGGTACGGCTCGTTACGCCGCTCGAAGTAAGCGGTGTCGACGACGCCGGGACTGATCAGCGTCACCCCGATGCCGGCTGGCCGCAGTTCTGCGCGCAGGGCGTCGGCTAGGCAAGACAGGCCCGCCTTGGTAGCCGAGTACCACGCCTCGCCGGGCACGCCCACCAGGCCCGCCACGGATCCGACGAATACCAGCCGGCCGCGGCCGGCCTGGAGATGGGGTATCGCCGCGCGCGCGAGCTGAGCCGCCGCACGCAAGTTGACGTCGAGCAGCAGATCGATGTCGTCCTCGGTCATCGACGCAAATGCGCCCGCCCAGCCGATGCCGGCATTGGACACCAGCAGGTCCAGCCCGCCGAGACTGGTGACTGCAGCGTCGATGGTCGCTCTGGCGCATCCCGGCTCACGCAAGTCGCCGGGCAAGCACACTGCGTTCGTGGCCGCGGCGACCTGCTGAAGCGCGGCAACATTGCGGCCGGCGATTGCGACCCGGCTGCCGCGGGCTGCGAACGCCCTGGCGGTAGCAGCGCCTATGCCGCTCGACCCGCCGGTGATGACAGCTCGCAGTCCGGCCAGGCCTCGCGCTCCTGCCACGGTCATCACCTCCGGGACAGCGGGAGATGGACGTACAGCTCTTTCCGGTCCGGCGTCGCCACCGGCTGATCCGCTGGCGGCGGAAGCTGATATTCGACCGGTTCAAGGTGCTCTGCATATTGTCGGCCGGCGTTGTACACCTTGTCGAACTTCCAGATCATCCTCGCGAAGTTGGTCTGCCCGCGGAGCAACTGCCGGGCGACGATGCCGGCGGTCTTCGCCAGCGCCGCTGCGCCCAGGTGCTTGCGGGCCAGGACCGCCTGGGTCCTGACGAGTTCGGAGTAGAACAGGTCCAGCGGCAGGCGGGTCGGCAGCACGGCATGCTGCACGTCGAAGAGTCGGTAGTCCAGCGTGGTCAGACGGCGCGACTCGGTGAGCCAGGTCTCGGTACCGGGATAGGGCGTCTGGACAGTGATGTTGACGATTTCCGGCACGCTCATGGCCCACTGCCGGACGAACGCGAAATGCGCCTCATCCCAGTCCGGGTCGGCGATGATGTTGATCGCCACCGACAGGCCGATGGACCTGGCCACCTCCAGGGCCTTGTTGTTGACCGACGGCGTGGTGCGTTTGCGGAACGCGGTGAGACCTTCTTCATCGAGCGCCTCGAGGCCGAGGAACATGTAGTTGAGCCCGAGCCGCTTCCAGCGCCGGAACACTTCCTCATTGCGGATCAGCACGTCACAGCGAGTCTCGAGGTAGTAGTCCTTACGGATCCGGCGCTGCTCGAGTTGCCGCGCGATCTCGTCACCCTGCTCTGCCTTGATGAATGCGACATCGTCGACTATGAACACGCCCGGTTCGCGAATGCGGGTCATGTCCTCGACGGCCGCCTCGGCTGACAGGCGGCGGTAGCTGCGCCCGTAAAAGGTCCACGCGCTGCAGAACGAGCAGTCCCACGGACACCCGCGGGTGAACTCGATCGATGCGGCCGGGTCCATCACGCCGATGAAGTACCTACGCCGGCGACCGCCAAGATGCCGGGCCGGCAGGTGATCGTCCAGGCCGTGCAGCATCTTCGGAGGGCGGCCCGGCCCGTCTGCAGTGACGGCGCCGGGTACCTCGGCCAGCGCCCGGTCGGGAATCGCGGCGAGCAGAGCCGGAGCGCTCGTCTCGCCCTCGCCCCTGAGCACCACGTCAATCGCTCCGTTCGCGTGGCCGAGGACTTGCTCGGCGACGAACGACACGCTGTGCCCGCCGACGAAGACGACGCAACCGGGCAGCAGTACCTTGATCCACTTGGCCAGGTCCACGACCTCAGGAACATTAGCCAGGTAGTTGAGGCTGAAGCCGACCGCGTCAGGCCGGAAGTCGGCGACCTGGCGCCGCAGCTCTGCCTGGCGGTAGACCTGCAAGTCGATGAGGCGGACGTCGTGACCATCGGCCAGCAGCGCCGATGCCACCCGCTCAACGCCGAGCGGCTCGAGCCGCAAGAAGATCTCTGAGTACATCAGCGCGCTCGGATGGACTAGCAGTACACGCATGAACTTCGTTTCCCTTCCTGAAGCCGTCAGTGAGGCGCGGTCGCGCGACCGCGGCGGCCAAGGAAGCGAATGAACTCGGCACCCTCCCGCAGCCTCCGGCCAGCCATGCTCGGCTGGCGGACCATCTCCGCCGACAACTCGGCGAGCTTGGCGGCCCGGAAGTAGAACCGCTTGTAGAAGTCGTCGACAGAGTCGAGGATCTCGGTACGCCCGAGATGCGGATAGGAGAGCGCTGCCAGCTGAGTACCGGCGTCGCTGACCAGGGCGGGGTCATCGTCGTCGGGCAGCCACCCGTTGTCTCTCGCTCGCTGGTACAGCTCGGTACCAGGGTAGGGAGCCGCTACCGAGACCTGGATCGTGTGCGGATTGACCTCACGGGCGAAGCGGATCGTCTCCTGGATGGTCTCCTTCGTCTCGCCAGGCAGGCCGAGGATGAAAGTTCCGTGCACGGTAATGCCCAGGTCCCGGCAGTCGGCGGCGAAGCGCCGGGCCCGGTCGACGCGCAGGCCCTTTTTGACGTTGTTCAGGACCTGCTGATTGCCGGACTCGTAGCCGACTAGCAGCAAGCGGAGCCCGTTGTCGGCCAGGACCTCGAGCGTCTCCCTGGGGACATTGGCCTTTGCGTTGCACGACCAGGTGATGCCGAGCCGCGCCAGCCCGCGGGCGATGGCCTCGGCCCGCGGCCGGTCGTCGGTGAACGTGTCGTCATCGAAGAACAGTTCCTTCACCTGCGGGAACAACTCGATCGCGAGCGCTGCCTCGGCCAGTACGTTTGCCACGCTCCTGGTCCGGTACCGGTGGCCTCCCACCGTCTGCGGCCAGAGGCAGAACGTGCACCTGGACCGGCAGCCCCGGCCGGTGTACAAGGACACGTACGGATGGCGCAGGTACCCGATGAAGTAGTCCTCGGGCCGCAGGTCACGCTTGTAGACCGGGACCACGAACGGCAGGCTGTCCATGTCCGTGACAATCTCGCGGCCAGGGTTGTGGATTATCCGGCCGTCTGCGGTTCGGTAGCTGATGCCGTCGATGGATTGCAGCGGACGGTCCTGCGCCACCTCCGCGATGGTGAAGTCGAATTCCTCTCGCGCGACGAAGTCGATGGCGGGTGACGCCCGCAACGACGGCTCAGGCTCGACCGCCACCTTAGGACCGACGAATCCGATCAGCAGGGACGGATTCGTTGCCTTGAGCGCCTCGGCCACCTTGACATCGCCAGCGAAGGTGGGCGAGCTGGTGTGCAGGACAGCCAGGTCGTGCTTACCGCCGAGCGGGGCCACGTCGGCGAGGCTGAGACCCGCAGGGGGAGCGTCAACCAGCACGCTGTCCGGCACGATCGCGGCGGGCTGGGCCAGCCAGGTCGGGTACCAGAATGACCGGATCTCGCGCTTGGCCTGATAGCGCGCTCCAGCGCCGCCATCGAACCCTTCGTACGATGGAGGATTCAGGAACAGTGTGCGCATGCCGGATGTGCCCCCTGTCATCGGTAGCTGTCGTACTGCGGCGCCAGCGCAACGACCCGGCCGGCTGCCTCGTCCCGGTCACTGGCCCGTACTGCGACCTGCGGCGCGGCCACCGCATCCCCGTCTGCCAGTAGGTCGACGCCGATCTGGCGGAACGCCGCCGCATACGCGGGTTCCCAGCGCGGTGCCAGGCCAGACCGCGGCGCCGGCCTCGTCGTCCTGCCGAGCAGTGCCAGTGCGCTGGCAGTGACCCCGGCAAGAGACGGGCCGCAGACCTCCGCGGCGCCCGTTTCCAGTTCGTGCTGCAGGTTGTCCCGGCCGTGCCCTGGCATGACGTCCAGCAGCAGCAGCGGACGGCCGACGACGCGAGCTTCGCTGCACGTCACGGCACCCGGCAGAGCAAGAACGACGTCGGCCGCCGCCATCAGTTCGGGCACCCGGTCGGTGAACCCGAATGGCACGATCCGGCGCGACGTGCGGGCCAGCGCACGCAGTTGCTGCTCGATCACCCGCTGGCGCCCGGCTACGGCCAGCACGTGCACACCCGCCTGCGCCAGCGCGGCGACGCTCCGCACCAGCGGCCCGAAGCCCCAGCCGCTGTCGATCACCAGCAGGCACGGGTCGCCCGGCGGAATCCCGAGCGCTTCCCTGGCCTCCGGCTGCGACGGCGCCGCGTAGAAGGCGGGACGGACCGGCGCCGGCACGACCGATACCGCCGCCCGGGGAAGGAAACGGCGGACCGACGCGGCCGCAGCCTGCGACGTGACAAGGAACAGGTCCGTACCGTCGCACACCCAGATGCGGTGCAAAGTGACGTCAGTGCACAACACCACCGTCCGCCGGCCCGGCGTCCTGGCCTTGAGCTTGGCGGCGGCCGATGCACCGGTGGCGAAGACGCTGAGAATCAAGTCGGCGGGCCGCTGCTCGAGATCCGCCGCGAGGGCTGGTACCAGCCGGCCGGCCGCGCGCCGGCCCATGAAGTCGGCCAGCTTGCTTCCGGTCCGAAGGTGGGCGAAGTGCAGCCCGTCGTAGATTCCCGGAACCGACACAAGGCTGCCGAACAGTCGCTCGCCGACCGCTCCGGCACGCGGCCCGAGCAGCGCCATGCTGTCGAGGCTCCGGGTGCGCCACCCCGACCGCTCAAGCAGGCTGGCGCAGCCACGCATCATCATCTCGTGCCCGAGACCCAGCGACCCGGATAGCACCACTGCCTCCGGCACCACGTCACCCCCGTAACGCGTACGCGAACAGCCTCAGGTATGCCCCGGCGCGGGCACGTGACTCCTGCCCGCGCGATCCTGTTGCCGTCCGGCTGGGGGGGTTAAGTGCGGACTTCCGCCGGCCTCAGGCAGCAGCGAACCGGAAGCCAAGCCCGTGCTTGCGCAGCACGACCCGCAGCCACAGCGCCGAGACTGCGGCGCCTGCCACGATGAGCGCAACCGTGGCGACCGTCGAGATGACCAGGAAGGTCGAGGTCGGCTGAGTGGCCAGCAGGGCCGCCAGGAGGAGTGCCAGCAGCAGGAAGATCGCCGACCAGAGCCAGGTCGCTCCCTGGAAGAAGCGGTGCAGGCCGGGATGCGGAGTAGACGGCTGCCTAAGGGCCACGACCTCAGCGGCCAGCCGGGCAATGAGCGGTTTCGGCCCGCTGGCCGTCCGGGCGAACAGCAAGCTCAGGCACAGATTCCCGGCAGGGAAGTGCAGCAAGAAGATCCACAGCTGGCCGGTGCCGATTGCTACCGCGGTCTGCAGCGTGAGCAGGATCGCGGAGATGATCACCAGGCTCGGGACCGACCCGCTGCGGATCTTACGCACGGCCGCGGTGATCCACACCACCGCGACGCCGGCCAGCAGGCCAGCGTCCCGCCCCCAGAGCCAGGCACCGAGCGCCAGGGCCAGGACCGGCAGTCCCGCTGACTCGATCAGGCTCCAGCCCGTGGTACGCACCAACTGGGCTGGGCGGGGCATTTCCAGGTGGTCGGCCATCACGTCAGCTTAGACGGCCACCCTCGCCGGATCGGTTCCCGGCTCGGGTGGCCGTCTCGAATCGTGGCTAGAGTTCCTCGACGATCCAGTCGACCATGACTGCCAGCAGGCAACATGTCCCGGCTAGAAGCAGTCCGATGCGCGCTTGCTTCCCCACAGGATTTCCCCCCTGAGCCGAACCGATGATGGCTGGGCATCCCCCGCGCCATCCGGTTCAAAACTGCGCCCGCCAGCGTGTCGCCTGGCGGAAATGTGATGCAGATCATATGAGGGAATTTTGGGCGTTTCCCACCCGCCTGGCCGATTCCCGTACTTCACTTAGGTCACAGAAAGCACACCCAGGCGTGCGTGTGATGGTTGCCCTGAGTAACGCGTCGCCCTGACCCCGCGTCACATCCTCGTGCTCTTCTGCTCGCCGGCAGTTGCTCGTAGGCCGGAAGTGTCCTGGGTGACACAGAGCGCACGACCCAGGGCCAGTCTTGTCTTCTCGTCGTACATCACGGCATCGTCCCCGTCACGCGGCCGGCCGCCACCATAGTTCCGATCGCGTCAGCCCCAGCCACCGGCGCAGGTCCTCCGTCAGCATTCCCGGCATCACCGGCGCCGGCAGTCCGTCCCGGCTTACCCTCGGCGTCGTGGCCGCGTCGGCGGCGGGCGCGGCAGCAGTAGCCGCCATCTCGATCGGGGTATCGGTGGGCGCCGTCCCGCAGCAGCCTCGCCAGCTGTCGGCGGGGGAGCTAGCCGCGGCGCCCGGGCTTTCCGCCGCCGGGAGAAACCGGACTGGTCACGGCACCGTCGATTCGGGGGGTTCAGCCGAGCCGGACCGCATGACGAGCCGGTCACCGGGTAGCAAATCAGGATCATCACGGTCGTCGGGGACGTCGAAGTCGGGGAAGCCAAGCACTGCGACCGGGCAAAAGTCCGCGGCCGTACGCTCGACCGCAAAGTCCAAGCCTGCCAAACCGTACATTTTCTACGACTCGACTGAACCGCAAGCCGTCCCGGCCGGGGCGGAGGTCGCCACCTACGCAACCGGAGCGCGCCCAGTCCCGACCTCCGCGGTGGCCGGGCGGAAGAACGTGCTGTGGATCGACACGCTGGGCACGGACCCGTCAGCCCAGGCCCTTGACGTGGAGCCGGGCTGCGCGTCCCCATCCCAGGTCCCTGGCTGGATCTCGGCGAAGCTCAAGGCTCACCCCCATGAGCTCGCGATTATCTACACCACGCTGTCGGAGTGGTCGCAAGTCCAGGCGGACGTCGCCTCGCTCCCGTCATCGATGCGATCACAGATCCGGTGGTGGATCGCCGACCCGACCGGGACCCCGCACATGGTGCCCGGTGCTCAGGCGACCCAGTATTACTGGGGATCGAGCTACGACATCTCGCTCGCAGAACCTGACTTCTAGCGGCAAGGCCCGCCGGATCTCTTGACGTCGGCAGGGCTTTGCGTCCAAATAGCCTCCATAGCGATCAGCGGCACAGCCGACGCCAGAGGAGGCAATCCGTGTCACCGGATAAGGAAACGGGCTATCAGGAGATCCGGTACGAAGTTAGCGACCCGGTTGCCACCATTACGCTGAACCGCCCAGAGGTGCTTAACGCCTGGACGGACCGGATGGGCTTCGAGGTTCGTCATGCGGTCAGTCAGGCAGAGTCTGATCCCAGCGTCGTCGGGATAGTGATCACCGGAGCAGGACGCGGGTTCTGCGCCGGTGCCGACATGAACCGGCTGTCGGCACTCAGCTCGGGCGATCGCAGGACGGAGACGCCGGCCGACGATCTGGCCTCCGACCCTGGTGACCCGGACTTCGGCGACGACCTTCATCTAGGGACCTATACCTACCTGATGTCAGTTCCGAAGCCGGTCATCGCGGCCATCAACGGGCCGGTGGCCGGCATGGGCGTGCCGATCGCGCTGGCCTGCGACCTGCGGTTCATGGCCGAGGATGCGATCCTGATGACCGCATTCGCGCAGCGCGGGCTAATCGCGGAATGGGGCATCAGCTGGATGCTGCCCCGTCTCGCGGGCACAGCGGTGGCACTGGACCTGCTGTTTTCCTCCCGCAAGATCTCCGGCACAGAGGCGGCCGCCCTGCGCGTGGTGAACGCGGCGCTGCCACGGGCCGACGTGCTGTCGCACGCCCAGCAGTATGTCCGCGACCTGGCGGCAACCTCATCGCCCGCTTCGATGGCGATCATGAAGCGCCAGGTCTACCAGCAGGTGCACGCGGGATTGCTGGCGGCCGAACGCGAGGCCCGCGGCCTGATGATCGAGAGCTTCGGCCGCTCCGACTTCCGCGAAGGCGTGAGCTCGTTCGTCGAACGCCGGGCGCCACGGTTCGAGCGGCTGGCATCGAGTGCCGTTGACATGCCGTCAGGATCAGCCTGACGCAAGTGACGGACGTCATAGGCTAGTTCTTATCATTTCGGGCATAGCCGGACACCCGTCTAGCGTTCACAACTTGTAACCGAAAGCACCCAGCACGTGACCGTTGCCCCCGAGGCAACGTATCGCCTTGCCCCGCGTCACCATGCGTTCCCCGCTGCCGCCATGCCTTAGGCCGGCCGCGCCCTGGGTGCCCGCCGAGCGCTCCCCTCGCGCCCGACGAAAGGCTCGTCTTGCGTTCCCGTTTCCTTCCGGCAGGATCAAAGTCCCGCATCCACTGCGCAGGCCGTGCCGCCACCCGGCCTGCCCGTCTGCGGATCGGGGCCGCCGCCGCCACAGCAGCGGCGATCGCTGGCGTGGCCGCGACCGCGGCGGCCAGTCCCGCCTACGCCGCCACCACCACCGCCAGCTTCCATGCGGCGGTGCCGGTTAACGCAGGACCGGTCAAGACGGCCCAGCTGCTAGCCGACCCGGCACTTCACGGGGCCGGCCCGCTCGCCGCTCCCGCCATCCACGGGCCGGCGCCGCTGGCGACCGCGGCGATCGGTGGAACGGGCAGTGGCGGCAGCCCGCTGGCCGCCCCCGCAGGCGGGTCGGCCAGCCCGCATCCGCAGGCGGCTACCGCTAGCCCAGCGCAGCCGCAGCCGACCGCATCGCCGACGCCGTCGAGTCCGGGTTCGCCGGGCCAGCAGTCAACGACCGACAGCCAGTCCGGGTCGTCTCAGCAATCGGCCCCGCAGCGGCCCTACGAGTTCTACGACTCGGTGACCCCGTCAGCAATCCCTCCTGGCAAGGTCGTGGCCACCTACGCCAGCGGCCCGTTCGCGGTCTCGCAGGCCCAGGTCGCCGGCCGGCCGCAGGTGCTGTGGATCGACACCAACGGAAGTGACCCGAAGGCCGATGTCCTGGACGTCGAGCCGGGTGACGCCACGCCGTCGATGGCCGCGTCCTGGGCGTACGCCAAGCTGCACGCCGAGCCGAACTCGCTAGCCTGCATCTATACGATGCTCTCGGAATGGCCCGCCACGCAGGCTGCCATCGCCACGCTGCCGGCCTCCATGCAGTCGCACATCCGGTGGTGGATCGCCGACCCGAACGGGATCCCGCATATCGTGCCCGGCGCGAACGCCACTCAGTGGTACTGGGGCTCGAGCTACGACATCTCGTCGGCGAACTCCGGCCTGTAACCGGTCCGTCGCCAGCAAGCTACCGCCGGCTCGCGCTTCGCGCGCGGGCCGGCGGTTTCCATGTGCCGGTCAGGCGGAATGCCGTTCCGTAAGCGGCACGGCGCTCCGGATCCATCCCGCGTTTCCTGCCCTGAGCTGGCCGTCGTGCTCCGGGCAGAGCATGGCGACGCGCGCGATCGCACCCATGGTGATCTGCCAGGTCACCGCACCGAGGTGGGTGCACGGGGTGTGCCAGCTTGTCACGGTCATCATGTCCGGGCAGACGATCTTGCGTCCGGCCCCGCACATTCCGGTGAAGTCATTGCAGCGCACGCAGAAGCCCAGCCGCGCGCTGACCGGATCGTGGTTTGCTAACCCGCAGTCAGGGCAGGTCCAGCGCCCGGGCCGGCCGCCCGGCGCGGATATGTCGCGGCCGCGGCGGAAGATACCGCGCCTGGCCCGTCCGGGACCGTCGGTGGCTGCACGCGTGGCATTACGAGACAATGGCGACCCCCGCCCTTCGTAACACCGCCTCTTCCCCCCACAGGTCAAGGCCAGGTGATAGCGACCACGCTACGCCGCGCACCGACTCCGGCGCGTCATCTGAATGATGTACCCGGATATGTAATAGCTGGCTAGATCAGTGCTGGCTAGATGAGGGCGAGCGCGTCCAGGTCGATCGCATGGCGGGCATGGCGGCGTGCCATTGCGGCGAACATCGCATCGCCGCGATCGGTCTGCTGCACCATCACCGCAGCGATGATGTCCATCACGATGCCGCTGAACGCGTGGCGGCGATAGCCAGTCCAGCAGTCGTCCCAGCTCATCTCGGCACCGCGGCTGGTCAGCACGGAGTGATAACGCCGGACGAGCGCTTCCTCGTACTGCCGCCGCGTGGCTACCGGCAAGCTGGATGCCAGGAAGTAGGCCAGGTCGGCCGTTGCAGCGCCGAAGCCAGCCGTCTGCCAGTCGAGCACGACCGGTCGCTCGCCCCCGAACAGCAGGTTGTCGGCGCGGAAGTCACCGTGCACGATCGTCCGCGGCTCGTCCCTCGCGGCTAGATAGGCAGGCGCGCGCGGCAGGAAATCCTCGATGAGACTGAAGGTGCCTGGCTCGAGGCGGTCTGCGTACCGCTCCCTGAAAGCCGGGTACAGGTCGGTGATCACGGCGGCGAGCAGCCCCGCTGCCTCGGGGCCTGACCTGTTCAGCCAGGGTAGTGCGGCGAGCTCACGGCTGTCCCAGCCGGCCGCGTGCAAGGCCGCAAGCTCGCGGATTGCCGCGGCGGCGGCATCCGGATGCAGGCCAGCCAGCTGGTCGCCGGGCAGCGCGGGTGCCAGGTCTTCAAGCAGCACCACGTAGTCGTCGGGTTCGGCGTCATAGGCGGAGTAGTAGCACTCGGGCAGCGCGACGGGCAGTCCCGGCGCGAGCTGGCTGTAGAAACTCGCCTCGATCTCGTAGGTGCGGAACGCCCTGGCAGCGTTCCGGCTGGCCGCATCCGCTGCGGGCACCTTGGCGATGATCGTCGGCGGCAACGCGGCCGGACCGTCGTAGCTCAGCAACAGCCGGTAGCTATCGGAGACCTGGCCCGTGCCGACCGGCACTGCCTCGACGGCGGTCACTGCCCAACCGCCGAGGTGGCTGGCCAGGGCACCGGTCAGGAAATCGGCCGTGAGCTCCTGGCCGCCGCGCACTGCGGCGGTCACTGGCCGTCTCCGCCTTGCTCAGCCAGGTACGACCAGCCGTGCTCGTCCCAGCCGGGCGGCTGATTCCACTCTGTCCAGCCGTAGCCAGTCCGTCCGTCGTCAGCCGTGAACTGGCATAGCGCTCGCGGGAAATGGGCCACCTGGCCGTCTGGCGAGATCATCGCGACGGGAGCGAAAGCCAGCGGGACCGCAGTCAGCGCTGCGCCGGACAGTCGTAGCCGGGACCGCCGCGGAAAGTCGTCAGCGCCGAAGTCGGTGTGCGCGCAGAATCCGCTCAGGTGGCTTAGCTCGCCGGCCGGGGGTACCGCGAACGACGGCCAGCTGATCGGGAATCCGATGTTGGCTTGCATGCCGTGAAATGCAGTGCCGTCGTCCAGCCGGCCCGAGGTCCACAGCCATGAGATGCGCCACCAGTCTCGCTCTCCCCAGCTATGGTCGCGCTCACCGAAGCCGCGGATAGCCGTCTGCACGCCGTCGACGCTCACGGTCCCGGTGACCTGGCAGGGTATTTCATAGCGCGGAAGGTCCTTGTAGGGGTAGACGCCGCCAGCCGTGACCCACTCAAGGTCAAGAACGAGGCGGACCTGGTCGGCAGCGTCGAGGCCGGCGTACGCGGCGGCGGGCTCGGGGAGTACCGCCGCCGCAGCGTCGAGCCCCACCCGGGCTGAGCCGAACGGCTGGGCAATCTCTTGCGTCGCGGCGATGCAAGCGGTCCGAAGTTCCGTGCTGCCGCTCGCCGGCACCGCCGCCGCGTTATCGGCGACGAGAATGGCCGGTTGTCCCGGCCGCACCACGCAGGCCCAGTACCACGCCCGGTCCCAGTTCGGGTACAACCCGAGCCGGACGTAACCGCCGACGGATCCGTCCGCTGCCGCGAAGTCGTAGTAGAACGACTCGTTCCATAGCAGCTCCGGACCGGGCTGGTGTAATAGCTCGTCAGTCGCCTCGAGCTGCCAGGTCCCGTGATCGACGATCTTCACCATCGGCAGGCCTCCCGCTGGCTGGGATAGCGTTGCGTGGAGGATCGCACAGCAGCAGCCGCACGTCCAGGCTCAGAGCCAGTGGGTCACGCGCTAGCGCGCTCGCCGACAACAGGGAGACGAATGGATCTCGGGCTGACCGGGAAGTCCGCGATTGTCGCCGCCGCCAGCAAAGGACTGGGAAAGGCGTGCGCCCTCGCGCTGGCGCGAGAAGGCGCGCAGGTCGCGATCTGCGCTCGTACCGAAGCTCAGCTGGCGGCGGCCGCTGCCGATATTAGGCAGGCCACCGGCGCCGACGTGCTGACCGTGCCGGCCGACCTCACCAGTGGAGAAGATATCCGCGCGGTAGTCGCGGCGACAGCCGAGCGCTACGGCGGTGTCGACATCCTGGTCAACAACTCTG
>Ga0335074_10004963_pt1 | contig 18387 bp, 13 predicted proteins | sample Lox_Sample_23_FD_206715 | JGI IMG/M metagenome (GOLD analysis project Ga0335074, IMG submission 206715) | Soil microbial communities from Loxahatchee National Wildlife Refuge, Florida, United States - Lox_Sample_2.3 | ecosystem: Environmental > Terrestrial > Soil > Wetlands | place: USA... | reverse complement strand
CGGCGCGCGCGGTGGCGTCCAGCGCGGCGACGGCCGGCGCCGCCGCCGCCTTCAACTCGTCGAGCATCTCCACCGACAGCGCGGCAAAGTTGTTGACGAAATTCAACGGATTCTTGATCTCGTGCGCAATGCCGGCGGTGAGCTGGCCCAACGCCGCCATCTTTTGCTGCACAACCAGTTGCTGCTGCGTCGCCTTGAGATCGTCAAGCGCTTGTTCGGCCGCGTCGCGCGCCGCACGGATTTCGCTTTCCGCGCGCCGGCGTTCGGTCTCCAGCTTCTCCCGTTCGATCAGGCTGTCGCGCAGCAGGCCGAGCGTGCGCGACATCGCGCCGATCTCGTTCGGACCGGCGGGCGGAATCGGCGCATCGAGGTTGCCGTGGGTGATGGCGACCATGCTGCGGTTGAGCCGCCGCAGCGGCAGCGTGATCGAGCGCACCACCAGCGCCGTCAGCGCATATGCAATCAACAGCGCGGCAATGCCACCGGCGATCGACCAATCGACGGTACGCCGCGCCTGCCGGATCGCTGCGTCGCGCGTCGCCACCGCCTGCTGTTCGAGCCGATCGACGATGTTGTTGATCTCGTCATCGACGCTCATGACATGCGACTGCGCCTGCGCCATCAGCGCGTTGCCGCCGGCGCTGTCGTCGCTTGAATAGGCGTCGGCGGCGCGATGGGTCAGCGCGCTCATCGCATCGACCTCGCGCCCGACGGCGGCGACACCGGCGGGATCGACCGCCGCGATCTTCTTCAGATCCGCGTCAAGCCGGGCCTTGGCTGCGTCGGCGCGGCGCTGCGATTGTTCCAACTGGGTGACCGCAGAATCGGTTACCCAGTATTTCAGATCGCCGAAGTGCCGGCTCGCCATGTTGGCGTTGCTGACGACCGAAACGAGTCGCGCCTCCGCTGCCAGACTCTCGGAGTCGCGCGCCGACTCGCGGATCAGCAAGCCCAACGAGACCGACAGAAACGCCAGCAGCAGCGCCGAAATCGAGATCAGCCGGGCGCGGATCGACAGCCGCGGCATCGCCGCTTCGTCCGGCACAGCCGCGTTTTGTCGTGCGCCGGCGGGCGGGCGGGCGGCGCCGGCACGCAGGTTTGCCGCACGCGCACTCGCGCGGCGCCGCCGTGCTGCACTAAGATCCATCGGCCGGCCTCCGACTCCGGATTATGCCGATCGCCGTCCGCTCGGCAACAGGCCAGCGGCCATGACTGGCTCGCGGATCGCGCCAATGACCGTTTGACTGCGATCTCACATCAAGTGGACGATCAGGGCGGCGGCGGCGATGCTGCCGACAAGCACGAGCACGCCCCGGCTCGCCCCGGCGAGGCGGGGGGGTGGCGCGCCGTTCGACAGGCGCTTTGTCCCGGTGATCATCGGCCACAGGAGGTTCTGTCCCTTGATCGCGGCGTAAGCGATAATCGCCAACACATGCAACGCGATCGCGGCGAGCAGCGCGTCCCACAGCAGCGCGTGCGCCGCGTCGATCGCATCGGCCACCGCCGCCGGTGTGACCGCCGTCAGCGGGCCGACATCAGCGACATCGCTAGCAACATAGATGCCCGTCAACGTCTCGCCAAGCAGCAGCAGCAGCAGCACGACGACCATCCAGCCGCCGGCCGGGTTGTGCCCGGCCAGCGCATCGGGTTCGCGGCGCAGCGCATGCCGCAGATAGCGCCACGCCGCTGCGGGGGACGCCAGAAAGCGGGCGAAGCGCGCCGTGTCGCTGCCGACGAAACCCCAGATCACGCGAAACAGCAGCAGCGCGAACAACGTGTAACCGAGCCGCTCGTGCCAGCCCATCCAGTCGAGCCGCCATGTCGCGTAGGCACCCGCCACCAGCAGCACGGCCAGCCAATGGAACAGGCGGGTCGGCAGGTCCCAGACCCGGATCGACCGGCGGCCGTTACGCATGCGCGACAGCGAGCCGTGCGCGGCTGCGAGATAGTCTCTGGCTGAAGCGGCGGCGGTGACGCATTGCGGACAAAACAACGTAATCGCGAAGGCCGGCCTCGCTAACCCTCCTCGGGAGGCAGCGTGAACAAGCGCTGCATGCGGCCGAAGCCGCGAATCTGGAAATGACCCAGTTCCCACATCGGGCGACCGAGGCGCTCGGCGAAGCGTTCGGACATGATCAGATCGCGGTCGAGCTCGCGGCAGAACCGCTCGATGCGGCTCGTCAGGTTCACATCCGGCCCGATCACCGTAAAGTCGAGGCGGTCGCCGACGCCGATATTGCCATAGGATACGGTGCCGTAATGCAGCGCGACGCCGCTTCGCAGCGGCTCGTCGTCGGGGCCGTTGCGGTTGCGTCCGGCGAGCGCGAACCGGCCGTCGATCGCCGCGGCGAGCGCCGCTCGGCAGGCGTCGCCGGCGCCGTCATCCGGCCGTTGCCGGAACATCGCGAGGACGCCGTCCCCCATGATCTCGACGACCTCGCCGCCGTGCTCGTGCACCGGCGGAATGATGCAGTCGAAATATTCGTTCAGCATGCGAATCACGGCGCGCGGGCGCAAACGGTCCGACATCAGCGTGAAATCGCGCAGATCCGTCAGCATGAGGGCGGCGGTCACCGTGCGCACGTCGCCGCGCCGCACCTGGCCTTCGAGGATGAGCCGGCCGGCCTCGGCGCCGATATAGGTCGTCATCATGTGCGCCATGAACCGGCGCAGCGCTTTGACCTCGACAATCGCCGACAATGGCGGCACCGAGGCATCGAGCCAGCGCAGCTCGTCCGCGCTAAAGCCGCCCGGCCGCGCGGTTGCCCAGGAAATCGCGTTCGGCAGTCCCTGGGCATAAACGAACGGCGCGATGGCGTAATGCGTGTAGCCCTCGGCGCGCAGTTCTTCGAGCAACGGGAACGGCAGCAGCCCGTCGCGGTCGAGCCGCCAATCGAGCCGCGCACGCCCCTCGGCGACGGCGCGCACCGGGCTTTCGATATAGGTGGCGGTCTTCTCGATGCCGTGATCCATGAAGCGCTCGGCAAGCGGCGCGCCGCGTTTCCAAATGCGGGCGATGCCGCGGTAATCCGGGTGGAGCGCCCGCAAATGCAGCGTTGAGCGATCGAGCGGGACGCCGGCATCGACAAGCCGGCGACAGAATTCGTCAAACAACACCGAGTTGTCGGTGATGAAGCGGGCCTCGCGGACCAGCCAATCGCCCAATTCGAGCGCCGCCAGACGCGTCGGCGCCGCAGCCGCCAAAGATTGCTCGAGGATTGTCATGTCAGTCGTCTGTCAGCGCGGCACGCTCGCCACCGGCGCCGGCGCCGCGTCGAACGGCGCCGCGGGCAGCGCTCCGGCCGCGGCAAACGGCGTCGGGTTGAAGCTCGGGGCCGGCGCGGCCGCCGCCGGCGACAGCGGGATTGCACCGGGGCCCATCGCATTGAGCTGCCGGTTCACCTGCAATCGCGCCGGACCGAGCCCGGACGGCGCCTGCAGCGAGAGATCGTGCTGCGCCTCCAACAGCTGAATGCGGTAGTTTTCCAGGATCTGCTGCTGCACCGGGCTCCTCGCGGTCGGGGTCAACGGCCTTGTCGGCTCCATCGCATAATAGGGCGTCGGCGGAACGACCGTCGCCATGCGGGCGAAGGCCGGCGGCAATGCTGCCGGCAACAGCGCGACAGAAAGCGCGATGCGCCACATTTTCGTCATGTCGGGTGCCGCTGTAGCCGCGGCAATAGCCGTTCGATTGAGCACGAGACGCCGCACGCCGTCGCCTGCGGTCTAGCGCAAAAAAAGCCGGCCGTGGGCAAGCCGGTAGGCAAGCGAGCCCGGCGGCGCGCATTTCTGTATCCCAAGAATGACGAAACCAATGCCGAACACAGCCCCGCCGCCGAGAATCGCCAGCATCGGCACCCAGAATATGCCGGGGTTATTCTCGGGCGCAAACAGCAGCAGAAAGAAGGCCGGCACCGAGACGAACGTCATCACACCGCCGATAACGATCGGCAGGAAATCTCCGCGCCCGGAGGCAAAGCGCCACCGACGCCCTGTCATGCCGCGATCGCCCGATCGCAGGCCATGGGCGCCTCCGGTCAGCCGGCCGCGACCGGCAACGCGACAAATCGCGTGCTGCCCCGCGGCTGCTCGATCCGCACCAGCACCATTTTCTGCTTGCCCTTCCTCGCCGCAGCGGCAAGCGTCGGCACCTGCTGCGGCGTCGCGACCGGCGTGTGCCCGATGGCGATGACAAGATCGCCCGGCCGCAGGCCTTCGGATGCGGCAACGCCGCCGGCCGGCACTTCGGTGATGACGACCCCGCTCGCCGAATCGGGCAGCGCAAATTGCTTGCGCAATTCGGGAGTGAGCTTTGCCAGCTTCAGGCCGAAGGCATCCACCGTGACGGGCAGTGTCGGTGGCGGCGGTTGCGGCGCCGGCGGCGGCTTGCGATCCGGATCGAGCGCCGCCGCCTTCAGCTCGATCTGCCGCTCTTTGCCGTCGCGCCAGATCGCCAGGCTCACCTCTTTGTCGGGCGGCGTCGCGGCAACCAGCCTCGGCAATTCGCGGCTTTTCTCGATCGGCTGCCCGTCATAGCTGAGGATCACGTCGCCCGGCTGCAATTTCGCCTGCGCCGCCGGACTGTCCGGATCGATCGCCGCGATCATCGCGCCGCGGCTCCTGTCGAGTCCAACGCTGTCCGCGAGATCGGCGCTCATCGGTTGAATGCGGGCGCCGATCCAGCCGCGTTCGACCTTGCCGGTGGCGATCAGCTGCTCGACGATCGGCCGGGCGATTGCCGATGGCAGCGCGAAGCCGATGCCGATCGAGCCGCCCGACGGCGAATAGATCGCCGTGTTGATACCGATGACCCCGCCCTGCAGGTTGAACATCGGGCCGCCCGAATTGCCGCGGTTGATCGACGCGTCGGTCTGCAGGTAGTCGTCGTAGGGGCTGGAATGAATGTCGCGCGCAGTCGCCGAGATGATGCCGGCGGTGACCGTGCCGCCGAGCCCGAACGGATTGCCGATCGTCAGCACCCAATCGCCGACCCGCGCCTTGTTCGAATCCCCCCAGCGCGCGGCGGGCAGCGGCTCCTTTGGATCGACCTTCAGCAAGGCCAGATCGGTGATCGGATCGCGCCCGACGACCCGCGCCTGCAACGAGGTGTTGTCGGAGAGCGTGACAGTGATGTGCTCGGCGTTGGCGATGACGTGGTTGTTCGTGACGATCAGCCCGGAGGGATCAATGATGAAGCCGGAACCGAGCGAGGCGATCTGCGCGCCGGACGTCCCCTGCCCGCCGTTCTCGCCAAAGAAATCGCGAAAGACTTCGTCGAGCGTCGTGCCGGCGCTGCTTTGCGGTGCCGCTGCCGCCGGCCTGTCCTGCGGCGGCGCCGCCTCGGTGGAAATATTGACAACGGTGGCGACAACTTGGCTGGCGAGCTTGGCGAACACGTTGGCAAAGGGCGTCGGGGTCGGCGGCGCAGCTGCGGCCGGTACCGCGGCCGCCGGTGCGACGCTCGCGCCGGCATTCGGCGTCCCGGCAGCGCCGGGATTGGCGGCAGCCGGGGCCGTCCCGTTGCTGCCCGGCGCCGCCGTGCGCGGCTGCCGGTTCGGGGTTGCGGCCGCCGCGTGCGGCGGCTGCGCCAGGCACGGCGCGCCAAGCACCGGCAACAACACCAACGAAGCTGCGACAACGGCGCCCCGCCGGCACAACACCTTCACGCAAACTCTCCTTTGCAGGAAAAGCAGCAATCCCCGCCAACCCTTCGGCGTGAGAGGCCGGATAGCGCTGGCCTTTCCGCTACGGTCGATATGAAATGGCATTGCGAATGGCAAGCGCAATCGAGTGATGCCCTTGAGCACGCCTGATCGTCCCGGCAATGCTGCTGCGCGAGAATTGCTGCGCGCGTTGTTCGACGCTGCGCTCGCCGCCGCCGACCCGGCGCGGGCGATCGCGGCCCATCTGCCGCAGCCCGTCGCCGGACGCACGATGGTCGTCGGCGCCGGCAAGGCGGCGGCGGCGATGGCGTGCGCCTTCGAAACGCTGTGGCCGGGGCCGCTCGGCGGCATTGTCGTGACGCGTCGCGGGCACGCCGTCCCGTGCGAGCGCATCGCCGTGGTCGAGGCGAGCCATCCCGTGCCGGACGAAGCCGGCGCCGCCGCGGCACGGCAGATCCTCGAACTGGCGCACGGGCTGGGGCCACAGGATCAGCTCGTCTGCCTGATTTCCGGTGGCGCTTCGGCGTTGCTGGCGCTGCCGGCGCCAGGGCTTACCCTCGCCGACAAACAGGCGGTGACGCGCGCCCTGCTGCGCTCCGGTGCGACGATCGGCGAGATCAATTGCGTTCGCAAGCACCTGTCGGCGATCAAGGGCGGCCGACTCGCCGCCGCCGCGGCGCCGGCGCGTGTCGTGACGCTGGCCATTTCCGACGTGCCCGGCGACGATCCCGCCGTGATCGGCTCGGGGCCGACCGTTCCCGACCCGACCAGCTTTGCCGATGCGCGCGCCGTGCTCGCCAAATACCGCATCGGTGAACCGGCCGGCCTCGTCGCCCACCTTGCCGCCGCCGACGGCGAGACGCCGAAACCCGGCGACGCAGCCTTCGAGCGGACCAGCTTCGTGCTGATCGCCAGCCCGCAGCAGGCGCTCGACGCGGCCGCCGACGTCGCGCTCGCGCGCGGCGTCGCCCCGATCGTGTTGAGCGACCGCATCGAGGGCGAGGCGCGCGACGTCGCAGAGGTGCATGCTGCGATCGCATTGCAGCTGGCCGCGGGGCGTTTCCGCGTCGGGCGCGACATCGTGCCGCTGCCCGCCGTGCTGCTGTCGGGCGGCGAAACGAGCGTAACGGTGACCGGCCGGGGCCGCGGCGGCCGCAATTGCGAGTTTCTGCTGGCGCTCGCCGCGGCGCTGCGCGGCGCGCCGGGCATCGCGGCGCTGGCTTGCGACACCGATGGCATCGACGGAACCGAGGATAATGCCGGTGCGATTGTCTGTCCGGATACGATCGCCCGCGCCGCCCGTCACGGTATCGCGGTCACCGAGGCTTTGGCACAGAATGACGGACACGGCTTTTTTGCCGCCCTTGGCGACCTCGTCGTAACCGGTCCGACCCTGACCAATGTCAACGATTTCCGAGCAATCCTCGTCCATCCGTCCGCGTGAGCCGAGCGAACGCCCGCGCGGCCGCAACCGGCCGTTCCTGCGGCGGCGGCGCAGTGCCAAAATTGTCGCGACGGTCGGGCCCGCGTCGAGCAGCCGCGAGCGGCTGCGCGCCCTGTTCGAGGCGGGGGTCGACGTGTTCCGCCTCAATTTCAGCCACGGCACGCACGAGCAGCACCGCCAGGTCTTTCACGAAATCCGTCGGGTCGAGGCGGAAACCGGCCGGCCGATCGGCGTCCTCGCCGACATGCAGGGTCCAAAGCTGCGTCTCGGCAGCTTCGCTGACGGCCGCGTCGAATTGGCAGCGGGAGCGGCGTTCCGCCTCGATCTCGACCCGGCCGAAGGCGATGCCGGGCGCGCGCCGCTGCCGCACCCGGAGATCTTCGCCGCGCTGCAGCCGGGCACCGATCTGTTGCTCGACGACGGCAAAGTCCGCCTCAGGGTAACCCGATGCGGCGCCGATTTCGCCGACACCGAAGTCGCCGTCGGCGGCAAGTTGTCGGACCACAAGGGGGTCAATGTGCCGCAGGCGGTGTTGCCGATATCGGCGATTACCGACAAGGACCGGGCCGATGTGTCATTTGCGCTGAATGAGGGCGCCGACTGGGTGGCGCTGTCGTTCGTGCAGCGCCCGGACGATGTCGCCGAAGGCAGGAAGCTGATCGGCAACCGGGCCGGCCTGCTCGTCAAGCTGGAAAAGCCGGCGGCGATCGGCCGGCTTGACGAGATCATCGATCTCGCCGACGCGCTGATGGTCGCGCGCGGCGATCTCGGCGTCGAAATGCCGCCTGAAGACGTTCCGAGCGTTCAGAAGCAGATCATCCACGCCTGCCGGCTGGCCGGCAAACCGGTCATCGTTGCGACCCAGATGCTCGAATCGATGATCGCCGCGCCGACCCCGACGCGCGCCGAAGCCTCCGATGTCGCGACCGCGGTCTACGAAGGCGCCGACGCGGTCATGCTGTCGGCCGAAACCGCGGTCGGACAATACCCGGTCGAAGCGGTCGCGATGATGGACCGCATCGCACAACGCGTGCAGCAGGACCCGCTTTATTTCGCGACGCTCGACGCCGGCCGCATGCCGCCCGAGCACACCAACCACGACGCGATCAGCGCCGCCGCCTGTCAGGTCGCGGCGACGGTCGGCGCCGCGGCGATCGTCTCGTTCACCAGTTCGGGAGCAACCGCGCTGCGCGCCGCGCGCGAGCGCCCGGCGGCGCCGATCCTCGCACTGACGCCGAACCTGTCGACGGCGCGCCGCCTCGCCCTCTTATGGGGCGCGCATTGCGTGCATCAGACCGACATCCACAATTTCAACGACATGGTGCAGAAGGCGGTGCGCGCCGCTCATCGCGAGGAGATCGCTGCCGCGGGCCAACGCGTCGTCATCACCGCCGGCGTGCCGTTCGGCACGCCCGGCTCGACCAATGTCCTGCGCATCGCCTGGATCGACCGATAGGACCAGCTCACCCAGCTCACATTGACTGGAATCGATCCGTCTCGGCATGCGCGGGCCGGACGAATGCCGCGGCGTCAGGGATGCGCGCAGGCGGGTTCTTGGTTCAACCCATGACAATCTCGGCCTCGACCGATAGGATCGGGTGCGGCGCACTGCTTTATCGACGGGTCGGCAGGAGGGCAGCGTGGCGACAGCAGCGCAGATCGTCGAAATCCGCCCCGGGGACCCACCCTCGCCGGCACGCTTCATCAACCGCGAGCTGTCGTGGCTGGCGTTCAACGAGCGCGTTCTGGCCGAAGCCGGCAACCGCCGCCATCCGCTGCTGGAGCGGCTGCGCTTTTTGTCGATCTCGGCAAGCAACCTCGACGAATTCTACATGGTGCGCGTGGCGGGGCTGAAGGGGCAATACCTCGCCGGCATCACCAGCGTCAGCCAGGACGGGCTGACGCCGGCGCAGCAGCTCGACGCGATCCACGAGCGCGCCGGCGCGCTGATGGAAGCGCAGCAGGTGACCTGGCTGGCGTTGCGCGAGCTGCTCGCCGCCGACGGTGTCGCGGTCATCGACCCGATCGATCTCGAACCCGGCGACCGGGCCTGGCTCGAACAGCGCTTCATGGCCGACCTGTTCCCGGTGCTGACGCCGTTGGCCTTGGATCCGGCGCACCCCTTCCCGTTTGTTGCCAATCGCGGTTTCGGCCTCGCATTGCAACTGGAGCGGGTCGGAGACAACGTGCGCCTGCAGGCGCTGATCCTGATCCCGGCCTCGGTCGACCGCTTCATCCGCCTGCCCGGCACGCGCATCCGCTTTCTGCCGGTCGAGCAGACGATCGCGCTGTTCCTCGACCGGCTGTTTCCTGGGTTTGCCGTCGTCGCTCAGGGCGTCTTCCGGGTGTTGCGCGACAGCGAGGTCGAACTGGAGGAAGAGGCGGAAGACCTCGTCCGCCTGTTCGAATCGGCGCTGAAGCGACGCCGCCGCGGCCATGTCATCCACCTCGCGGTCGATGCGCGCATGCCGGCGAATTTGCGGCGCTACCTCTCGGAGCATCTCGCGGCGACGCCATCCGACGTGTTCGCGAGCCAGGGCATTCTCGGGCTCGACGACACGGCGCGGCTGATCGTCGCTGACGAGCGGCCGGACCTCGTCTTCACCCCCTATGTCGCGCGGTTTCCGGAGCGCATCCGCGACTTCGGCGGCGATTGTTTTGCCGCGATCCGGCAGAAGGACATCATCGTTCATCACCCGTACGAAAGCTTTGACGTCGTCGTGCAGTTCCTGCGCCAGGCGGCGCGCGACCCGGCCGTTGTCGCGATCAAGCAGACGCTCTATCGCACGAGCGAGGACAGCCCGATCGTTCGCGAGTTAGCGGAAGCAGCGGAGGCCGGCAAATCGGTCACGGCGATGATTGAATTGAAGGCGCGCTTCGACGAGGAAGCCAATATCCGCTGGGCGCACGAATTGGAGCGCGCCGGCGTGCAGGTCGTCTACGGTTTTCTGCGTCTGAAGACGCACGCCAAAGTGTCGCTCGTCGTGCGCCGCGAGGGCGGCGAACTGCGTTCCTACGTGCATTTGGGCACCGGCAATTACCACCCTTACACGGCCAAAGTGTACACCGACCTGTCGTTTTTTACCTGCGACGAGGCGCTGTGCCGGGATGCGGCGCGGCTGTTCAATTTCATGACCGGCTATGCCCGCCCGGCGAGCCTCGAAAAGATTGCCGTGGCGCCAATCAACCTGCGCCGGCGCCTCGCCGAATTGATCGAGGCCGAGATCGCCCATGCGCAGACCGGCCGGCCGGCGCAGATCTGGGCAAAGCTGAACCAGCTCGTCGATGGGCCGATCATCGATCTGCTCTACCAGGCCTCGCGCGCCGGCGTGTCGATCGACCTTGTCGTGCGCGGCATCTGCTGTCTGCGGCCGGGCGTGCCGGGCATGTCGCAGAACATCCGCGTAAAGAGCATCATCGGGCGGTTTCTCGAGCATGGCCGCATCGTCTGCTTCGGCAACGGCAACCGGCTGCCGTCGGACCAGGCGCTCGTTTTCATCAGCTCGGCCGACTGGATGCCGCGCAATTTTGACGGCCGCGTCGAGGCGTTGGTGCCGATCGAAAACCCGACCGTCCACCGGCAGGTGCTCGACGAGATCATGGGCGCTAATCTCCGCGACACGCTGCAGAGCTGGAGCCTCGGACCCGACGGCACGTACAAGCGCGTCGCCGCCGAGGAGGAGGACGGGTTTTCCGCCCACACCTATTTCATGACCAATCCCAGCCTGTCCGGGCGCGGCACGGCGTTGAAGCGCCGCAGGCCGAAATTGGCGGCGCAGTGAGAAAGCGCACCGATGCCTGACCGCAACAGCGCCGCTGTGCCGCTCGGACGCATCGCAGTCGTCGATCTCGGGTCGAATTCGCTGCGCCTCGTCGTATTCGAGCGGCTCGGCGCGACATTGCTGCCGTTGCTCAATGAAAAGGTCATGTGTGCGCTCGGCCGCGGCATCGCCGCCAGCGGCCGGCTCAATCCCGATGGCGTCGCGCTCGCCCTTGCCAATCTGCAGCGGTTTGTCGCGCTGGCTCGGGCGCTCGAGGTCGATCACCTGGCGATCGTCGCCACTGCGGCGGTGCGCGAGGCGAGCGATGGCGCCGCCTTTGCCGCCGCGGCGGAGCGCGAATGCGGCGTGTCGGTGCGCATCGTCGAGGGGGGCGAAGAGGCACGGCTGTCGGCGGCCGGCGTCCTGGCCGGCATTCGCGACGCCGACGGCATTGTCGGCGATCTTGGCGGCGGCAGCATCGAACTGGCGCGGGTCGATGCCGGCGCGGCCGTCCCGATCGGCGGCGGCGTCACGTTACCGCTCGGGCCGTTGCGCCTCGCCGAATTCGCCGACAACAGGAGGGTGCTGGGCGAGATTGTCGATCGCACGCTGGCGGCCGTGCCGGTGCTGCGCGATGCCGCGGACCGCACGCTCTATCTGGTTGGCGGCGCATGGCGCGCGATCGCCCGGCTGCATATGGAAGTGACCGACTATCCGCTGCACGTCATTCACGAATACGCGATCCCGCGGCGCCCGGCAGAGGAATTCCTCGACATCGTCGCCGGCCAGTCGCGCCGCTCGCTGGAACGCATCACTTCGATCAGCCGGCGCCGGCTCGATGTCGTGCCGCTCGCCGCCTTGATCTTGAGCCGCCTGATCGCCGTCGGCCGGCCGGCGCGCGTCGTTTTTTCCGCTTTCGGACTACGCGAAGGCTATGCGTTCGGTCTGTTGCCGCGGGACCCGGCGGGCGACCCGCTGCTCGAAGGGTGCATCGGCATGGCTCGCACCCAGAGTCGCTGGCACGGCGAGGACGGTGAGCGCCTCGCGCGCTGGATTGCGCCCGCTTTTCCGGGTTGCGCCCCCGATCGGCGGCGGCTGCACCGTGCCGCATGCTGGCTCAGCGACATCGCCTGGACGGAGCACCCCGACTACCGCGCCCGCCATGCTTTCGACCGCAGCCTGACAATGCCGCTCGCCCAGCTCGATCACGGCGAACGGGTGTTTATCGCTTCCGCGCTGCACACCCGCTATGGCGGCGGCGCCGACGATCCGGTCAAGGCCGCGACCCACACGCTGATCGACCCGGCGGCCGCGACCGAGGCGCGCGGCCTCGGTCTGGCGTTGCGGCTCGCCTATACGTTGTCGGGCGGCGCGCTCGGGCTGCTCGACCGGGTGCAACTGCGGGGCGAGGGACAGAGCCTGCTGCTCGACCTGCCGCCCGGCGGCCTGTTTACCGGCGAGGCAGTGCAGCGCCGGCTCGATGCGCTGGGCCGGGCGCTCGGCCTGGAGACCCGCTCGGCGCAGCGGCGGAGCGCCAGCCCGACCCCGGCGTAGCATTTCGCCGGCGACAGCTCGTCCGCGGGCATCGCCCCGCTTGGGCGAAGCGTTGACCCCAGAGCCGGTCGCTCCCGCCCTATGCCGGGAACGACAGAAAGCACTTGTCCGACGCGAGGATGTAGGTCTCCATGTAGTCCTGGATGACCGGCTTCCGATCGAGCGCTTCCATCGCGCCGATCAGCGCCATCCAGTTCAGCATTTCGTGCTGCCCGGAATGTTCCATGTCGGCCAGCGAGCGCTTGCGCCAGGTCGCGTAATCAGCCTTCTCGACCGCGTTGAACAGGATGCGGTCGCCGTCGTGGTCGGGCCACAGATAGCCGTTTTTCGGGCTGAGGAAGCAGTGCGACCACGACGAGGACGCGATCAGCGCGACACGATAGGGTGACTTTGCCAGCACCTCGGCGATCGCGGCGCCGACATCCATGCAGCGCCACGGCTGCGGCGACGGCGGATCGCCCGATTCGCTCTCCGGCTGCTGCGGATCGTAGAGATGGCCGAACGCGCCATGCGCCTTGATCAGGTTGCGGCCGTAGCAGTTGATCGCAAACGGTACGACCGGGTAGGGGAAACCTTTGCGATCCCAGTCGAGGTAGAGGAACGTGTTGGTGAAGGCGTGCGCCATCGGATGGTGAAGCGGCTTGTACGCGTAGGCGAGGTCGATGCCCTTCTCGATCAGGCCGGTGGCGATGTACTTTGCCGCCTCGCGGTGGCCGCGGACGGGCAGTCTCCAGTCGCCCGGCTCGTCCCAGCGGTTGGGTTTGCCGCCGTTGCCGTTGTGCCACGGCTGCAGATCGAAATTGTCGTCGTAGCCGAGGATCGCGAACGGCGGAACGATGTCTTCCTTGAAGTTCTCGTACTGGTCGTCGCCCCAGACGAGCACGAAATCCGGATTGAAATCATCGAGGATCTTGCGGATTGCACGAAAATCGTTGCCGAAGCGTTCGCCGCAGCGATTGGCCGCCGACAGCCCGTCATCGTTGCCGAGTTCGGCCAACAATTCGGCCGGCCAGTTGGCCGGGTTTTTGTAGTAGGGGTCAACGTTCGGCGCGTTCAGCACGCGCTTGAACACGTCGGTCAGCGATGCGTTCTTGCCGCACAAGGTCGGCCAATGGGTGCAGCCGAGCCCTAGAATTTCCGCCATCTGCGTTCCTCTGCTATCCGGGTTGCGTGTCGAAAACCTTATCGCCTTCTGGAAGAAAAACCCAGGGCTGCTTATTGCGCGTCCAGAAATGCACGGTCGGCCGCAGCCACGAGGTGTCGTCGAGCGTCCCCGCTCGCACGATGCGTACCGGCTCGTCGGAACCCCAGCCGGCGAACGGCGCGCCGCTGAAGCACGAGCCGCATTCCGGACAGAGCCATAGCACGCCAACCCGGCCGCTGTCAGCGGTGCGCTCGACAAGGCGCGGCTCGCCCATCGTCAGCCGGAAGGCGCTGTCGCGCACGACGATCGACAGCGAGAACGCGCTGCCCGTGGCGCGCTGGCAATCGGTGCAGTGGCATGTGTAGGTTGCCAGCGGCGCCGCCGTAATCTCGTAGCGCGACGCGCCGCACCGGCAGCCGCCGGTGATCGTCGCCATCGCCGTCCCTCAATATTGCCCCTTCGGTTCGAGGCCAAAGACGTGTTGGCCGTACATCGTGCCGCAGGCATCCCAATTGAGGCTGAAATGGCGGGCGACGGCATTGGCGTCGCGCCAGGCGCGCTGCACCGGGTTTTCGAGATGCAGCCCGTAACCGCCGGTCGAGGCGTTCAATGCCTCGACCGCCTGCACCGCAAGCCGCGTCGCATAAGCCTGGTTGCGCCGTACGCGGATGCGGTCGGCGACGGTAACTTCGTCACCCCGGCGCAATTTAGCGAGCGTGTTGCGGATATCGGTCATCAGGATCAATTCGGCGGCATCGACCGAAGCGGCCGCATCGGCGATGCGCAATTGCACGGTGGCGAATTCTCGCACGCGGATGCCGCCGCCCGCCAGCGCTCCGCGCGTCGTACGGCCGCTCGTCATGTCGAGGTAAGCGTCGAGCGCGCCGCGCGCCGCGCCGATCGCGGTCGAGGCCAGCATCGAGGCGCCCAGCGTCAACAGCGGGATTTTGTAGAGCGGATTGTCGTGGTGCCTGGCGCCCGAAGTGGTGCCCGCCCGCGTCTCGGAGAATTTCAACACCCGGTGCTCGGGGATGAACAGGTCGTTGACCGCGATGTCCTTGCTGCCGGTGCCGGCGAGACCGCAGACGAACCAGTTGTCGATGATCTCGCAATCCTCGATCGGGAACAGGAAGAACGCACCGTCGTAGGGCGGCTCGGCGCCGGACGGCTTGATGAACGCACCGAGCTTGCCCCAGGTCGAGAGGTCGCAGCCCGAGGCGAATGACCAGCGGCCGGTCAGGCGATATCCGCCGGGCTCCGGTACGGCGATGCCGGTCGGCGCAAAGCAGGCGAAGGTGAACGGGTCGGCGTCGTTGGCCCATACCTCGCGCTGCGCCTCGATCGGCCAATGCGCCATCGAGATGCCGTTCGACACCGCGCCGTTGATCGTCCAGCCGGTCGAGGCGCAGGCCGCCGAGATCGTCAACGCGATCGTCAACGCGACCTCGGCATCGTATTCGAACCCGCCGAATTCCTTCGGCCGGCAGGTGCGCAGGAATTCGGCCCCGCGGATCTTCTCGACGATTTCCGGTGCCAGCCCGCGGTTCTTCTCGGTCTCTTCGGCCCGGGCGCGGATCTCGGGCGCCAGGGCGCGCGCCCGTGCGATCAATTCCTCGGGGCTCGGCATCGAGAAATGGTGAACCGCTGCATTGGTCATTTGCTGCTGCCTCGATACCGTCGTGGGGGACAATTGTAACCCCGATCTTCTTGGAATCCCAAGCACAGCGCCGCATCTCCCGACGCAGGTCTCCCTTGCACCGGCGCTCGCGCGTGCCGCCAATTCATGCCGGCGCCTTGACGGCAGCGACGGCGTCCAACCCCTCCTGCCGCGCCGGGAATGGATACGGGCCGAGGCGCAGAAAGATCGTACAGGTCGCAAACAGCATGACTTCGTAGACGATGAAGATCGGCAGATACGAATGGAACCAGTCGAAGCTGAAGCCCGACAATGCCGGGCCGACCCCGGTTCCGACATTGAACAGCGCAAACATCAGGCCATAGACCTTGGCGTAATCGCGCAACCCGAAATAGCGGCTGACAAAGAACGCCATCAGATCGACTTCGGCGCCGATGCCGAGGCCGAGCGTCACGGCGCCGGCCGCCGGCACGATGCCGCGGGCGCCGCTGGCGAGCAGGGCGATGCCGATCATCGGCATGACGAAAAACCCGATCGCGACATAGGCGCCGCGAAACCGGTCGAGGCACCAGCCCGACCCCGCGCGCCCGAGCAGGAGCGCGATGCCGGCGCCCGACAGCGCGCCGACCGCTTCGGGCAGCGGCACATGCCGATCGCGCAGCAGCGGTACGATATGGGTCAGCGTACCGTTGATCGCCATCACATCGAACAGGAATGCGATGCCGAGAGCCCAGAACAGCGAGGAACGCATCGCCGCGGCGAACGGTGTCCCCGGCAGCGCCAGGCGGGCGGCATTGCGCCGGTCGCGCTGGACCGCCCCGGCGCCGGCCATCCCCGGCGGCTCGCGCACGAACAATGCGACGGGAATGAGGGCAAAGATCAGCACTGCCGCCGCCATGCCGACGTAAGCCATGCGCCAGCCGAAAGCGCCGATCAGCCGCTCCGCCAATTGCGGCATCAGCGCGACGCCGAGACCCACCCCGGCCATGCCGATGCCAAGCGCCAAGCCGCGTTGCCGGTCGAACCACTGGGCGGTCACGGTCGAATAGGGGATCGGTCCCTGCACCGGGCTCAACAGCCCGGCGACCGCGAAAATGAGATAGGTGACGACAAACGGCGAGGCACGGAGAAACATGAAGGAGGCGATCGACAATGCGAACAGGATGATGCCCGGGATCATGACCCGGCGGACACCCCAGCGGTCGAGCAGCGCGCCAAAGAACGGCGACACGATCGCGCCGAGCAGCGCCTGCAGCGTCACCCCCGACGACAACAGACCGCGCCCGATATGCAGATCTGCCGTCACCGGCTTGATGAATACGCCGAAGGCAAAGACGTTGATCGGACCGGCGCCGACGATCAGCCCGAGCACCGTAGCGACGACAACCCACCAGCGATTGGCAAAGAACCTCCGCACGCGCGTCTCCTCGTTTTCGTTGGAGGGCGAACTTAGCGGATCAGCCGCCGGCGACCGTCGCGAAATCCGCATGGCGCCATGCGGCGGCGCCGCCGCTGTCGCCTATGACCGGCAGAGGAGACTTATCCGCCGCGGACGCGCGGCATGATCAGCGTCGGCCACGGGTCGGGCATCTCGCCGACCGGCACTTCGATCAAGGACGGGCCGCGCCGCTTGATCGCCGACGCCAATTCGCGGCGCAGCTGCTCGGGGCTGTGCGCCCGCACGCCGGCGATGCCGTAGCTCTCGGCCATCTTCGGAAAGTTCGGATTGAGCAGCTCGGTCGCGATGAGCTTGTTGCCGTAATCCTGCTTCTGCATGCGGCGGACATTGCCGTAAGCGCCGTCGGCAAATACGATCGCAATTGCGTCGATGCCGTGCATCGCGGCGGTCGACAACTCCTGGACGTTGTACATGAAGCCGCCGTCGCCCGAGACCGATACAACCGGCACGTCGGGCCGCGCCACTTTGGCGCCGAGCGCCGTCGCATACGAAAAGCCGAGCGTGCCCTGATAGCCGCTGTGGATGTAGGTGCGCGGCTGGTGGACGGGAAACGCCAGCCGGCCGACATAGCCGACCTGCGTCAGATCCTCGACATAGATGCCGTCATCCGGCAGTTCGGCGCGGATCGCCGCCAAATACTCGCATTGCGGGCCTAGCGTTTCCTGCAGGCGGGCGGTGGTCTTCGCCTTCAGCGCGTCGAACTCGTCGCGGCGCGCGGCCCGCTCGGTCGGCGGCAGCGCCCGGGCAAGCGCCGCCAGCGCGTCTCTGGCGTCGGCGACGATGCCGATCGTCGGCCGCGCGATGCGGTTGATCTCGACCGGATCGAGGTCGATGCGGATCACCTTGAGGTCGCCGTCGAGGCCCCAGCGGGTCTGCGGCTGGTTGAAGCGCGTGCCAACCGCCAGCACGACATCGGTCCCGCGCCATAATTGGTGACCGGCGAGCAGGTTCTGCGCGAGATAATGGCGGTCGCTGACGATCCCTTTGCCGCCGGTATAGGTGACGACCGGCGCCTGCAGCCGCTCGGCCGCGGCCAGCACCTCGGCGCTTGCCTCGACGGCGCCGCTGCCGACATAGATCATCGGCTGCTTGGCGGCGGCGAGCAGCGCGGCCGCCCGCTCGATCAGCTCCGGATCGGGCTCCGGCCGCGCCGGCGGCGCCGCCGGCGACGGCAACGCGACCTCGCTCTCCAGCGCCATGATGTCGAGCGGCATTTCCAGCGCGACCGGCCGCGGCCGCCCGTCGGCGAACTGGCCGAACGCCTCGTTCACGCGTCTTCCGGCCTCGCTCGGATGGTTGATGCGCTCGGCCCACTTCGTCAGGCCGCGCAGGATCGCCAGCTGGTCCGGCACTTCGTGCAGAAGGCCAAAGCCGCGGCCGATCAGATTGGACGGTATCTGCCCGGAGATGCACAACATCGGCGAGTTTGTCGCATAGGCCGTCGCGAGCGCCGCCGTCGTATTGAGCAGCCCCGGCCCGGGCACGACCGCATAGGCCCCGACGCGGCCGCTCGCCCGGCTGTAGCCGTACGCCATATAGGCGGCAGCCTGCTCGTGGCGGGGATGGATGACGCGGATCTTGTCGCCGGCGTCATAGAGCGCCACGAACAGCGCATCGTTCTGCACGCCGGGCAGCGCGAACAGCGTATCGACCCCATGGCGGATCAGCGCCTCGACCAAGGCCCGGCCGCCCGTCATCCGCGCCATATCGCCCTCCGCGATGTCAA
>Ga0335074_10004962_pt1 | contig 18388 bp, 14 predicted proteins | sample Lox_Sample_23_FD_206715 | JGI IMG/M metagenome (GOLD analysis project Ga0335074, IMG submission 206715) | Soil microbial communities from Loxahatchee National Wildlife Refuge, Florida, United States - Lox_Sample_2.3 | ecosystem: Environmental > Terrestrial > Soil > Wetlands | place: USA... | reverse complement strand
GGCCGGGGGCGCTGTGCAGCCGCCGGGCTCGCATGCAGGGGCAAGCCCGCTGACGGCGCGGGTCAGCAGATCGTGCAGGGCGGCACGCTCCGCCGCGGTCAGCGCCTTGAACAGGTCGTCCTCGACCGGGCCGAGCTTGTCGTAGGTCTGATCCAGTTCGCCGGAACCGGCCGCGGACAGTTCGACGATGTGGCGCCGGCGGTCGGCGGGGTCGCGGCGGCGGGTGATCAGGCCGCGCTCCTCAAGCTCATTGAGCAGGCCGACGACGTTGCTCGGGTCAAGGCTGAGCGCCGCGCCGACCGCATGCTGGCTCATGGGGCCATGTTCGCCGAGCAGCTTGAGCGCGATGAGGTGCCGCGAGCGCAGGCAGCCGGACATGCACGCGTCGGCGGTGCGGCGGCCGACCCGGGCCAGGTGCTCGATGAGGGGCAGGATCTGCTGGCCCCCCGCCGCCGTCGCTTCCGCCATGCTGTAAAGAGTACCGTTTACAGTCAATAGTTTGCGATGCACCAATGATTTGTGTTAGACATGGCATTGAGGCGGACGCGTTCCGCCCGGCCGTCTCGCCCTTCGTCGTGTCTGAACAGGGAGCGTCAATGTCGAAACTGCTGGTCATCATCGGAAGCACGCGCCCCACGCGTTCCGCTGATTTCGTCCTGCCGTGGCTGACCGGCAAGGTGTCGGAGCACGAGGCCTTCGACGCGGAGATCGTCGACCTGCGGGACTGGCCGCTGCCGATCTTCGCCGAGCACTTCGGCACGATCGGGGACTTCAGCGACCCGACCTACTCCGACCCGATCGTGAAGGCCTGGAACAGCAAGATCAAGAGCGCGGACGCCTACGTGATCGTCACACCGGAGTACAACCACAGCGTCCCCGGCGGCCTGAAGAACGCGATCGACAGCGTGTGGGTCTCGTTCGGCTTCAGGAACAAGCCGGTCGCCTTCGTCAGCTACGCCGGCGGCCAGACCGGCGGCGTGCGGGCCATCGAGCACCTCGCCCACGTGTTCGTTGAGGCAGAGGCGGCGCCGATGCGCAACAGCGTGGTCATCCCCTTCGTCCGCGAAGCCTTCGATGAGCAGGGTCAGCCGAAGAACCCGGCCGCGAACGCCGCCGCCGACGTCATGCTCGACGACCTCGCCTGGTGGTCGGCCGCACTGGAGAAGGCGCGAGCGGAGGGCGAGCTTGCGCCTGGCAGCTTCCGGCTCCGGGCGGCGACGGCCAGCAAGTAACCACCTGAGTCGGCGCACCGGAATATCCGGTCGGTATCGTTCCGCCCGCCACACCCTGGCGGGCACAACCTTCCTTGATAACAGCAAGGAGCGCGGCGCTAGCCTGCGCCCCGCGTGCGGTGCCGGGCCGAGACGGGCGCGAGCGCCGCGGTCAGGCGCTCGCCTGGGCCGGCCCTTCGCGGGTCCAGCCGGGGGCCACGACCCGGACTTCCAGGTCATGGGGGTAGATCTCCTCGCCGCAGTGACGGCAGACGACCGCGGGGTCGAGTTCGTGCCCGCACACGTGGTCGAACACGGTTGGCGGCGAGTCGACCATCCACTTGTCGCCCCAGCCGCGAAGCGCCGTGAGCACGCCGCGCAGTTCCTGGCCCGCCTCGGTGAGTTCGTACTCGTAGCGCGGCGGGTGCTCGCTGTACTGGCGCCGCGCCAGCACGCCCCCTGCCTCCAGAGCCCGCAGCCGCGCGGCGAGGCGGTCGCGGGGCGCGCCGGTGTTCCGCGCGATCGCGTCGAACCGCTTGTTGCCGAAGGCGATCTCGCGCACGGCGAGCAGCGCCCACTTCTCGCCGATCAGGTTCAGTGCGGCTGCCACCGAGCAGGGGCGGCCGGGTAGTTCCTCGCGCATGCCAGTAAGACTACCTTAGTTGCGTAATCAAACCCACTCGGGCTACGCTCACGTCAACGGCAACAGGTTGTGTTTTCAAACCAACCGTGATCCCATGAGGTGGCACGTGACGGAGAGCGTGGCGGGCGGCGGAGCCGGCGAAATCGCCGAGGAAGTGCCAGAAACCAGGATGGTGACCGTGACGGGCGCCCAGGCGGTGGCCGGGCTGGAGGCCAGGCGCGTGCGGCCGGCCCGGTACGGCGCGGTATTCGCGGTGGTGTGCGCCGGGATCGTCTGCGTGAACCTGGACATGTTCATCGTCAACGTGGCGATCCCGTCCATCGGCCGCAGCTTCGGCGGCGCGAACCTGGCGAACCTGTCTTGGGTGCTCAACGCCTACGCGATCGTTTTCGCCGCGCTGCTCGTCCCGGCCGGCCGCGCGGCCGACCTGATCGGCCGCCGCGCCGCGTTTCTCACCGGCATGGTCGTGTTCGGCGTCGCCTCCGCCGCGTGCGCGGTCGCGCCGGACGTGTGGGTGCTGGTCGGCGCCCGCGTCGTCCAGGCGGCTGGCGGCGCCCTGCTCATGCCGGCCTCGCTCGGCCTGCTGCTCGCCGCCGCCCGGCCGGAAAGGCGGACCGGCACGATCAGGGCCTGGACCTCGGTTGGCGGCGCAGCGGCCGCGCTCGGCCCGGTGATCGGCGGCGCCCTGGTCGCCGCCAGCTGGCACTGGGTGTTCCTGGTCAACGTGCCCATCGTCGCGATCGCCGTAATCGCCGGGCTCCGCCTGCTCACACCGGACTCGGCGGCCGCCGCCCGCGTGGGCCTGACGGCCCAGCGCACGGAGGCGCTCCCCGACACGCTCGGCGCGGCCGTCTTCACCGTCGCGATCGGCGCACTCGCCCTGGCGCTGGTCAAGTCCGATGACTGGGGCTGGGCCTCGCCCGCGACGATCGGACTGATCGTGGCGGCCGTCATCCTCGTGGCGCTGTTCATCCGCCGGTCCGCCACCCACCCGTCGCCGGTCATCGAGCTGCACCTGCTGCGACGCCCCATCTTCGCCACAGCCACGGCGGCGAACGTGGTATTCGGTACCGCCTTCGGCGCGATGCTGCTGCTCGTCACCCTCTGGTGCCAGGACGTCTGGGGCTGGTCGGCACTGCGCACCGGACTCGGCGTGGCGCCAGGACCGCTGCTGGTGCCGTTCTGGTCGATCGCGGCGGGCCCGCTGGCCAGGAAGATCGGACCCGGCCCGGTGGCCGCCGTCGGCTGTGCCATCTACGCGGCCGGCTGCGTGTTCTGGCGGCTGAACCTTTCGCTCACTCCCGACTACCCGGCCCACATGCTGCCCGGCATGTTGCTGACCGGCACCGGAGTCGGCCTCACGCTGCCGACCCTGGTCAGCGCGGCGGTCTCGGCCGTGCCGCCGAACCGCTTCGCCACCGGCTCCGGCATCGTCACCATGGCCAGGCAGGTCGGCATCGTCCTCGGCGTCTCGGTGCTTGTCACGGTGCTTGGGCACCCCGCGGGCGCTGGGGCGCTGCCCGCCTTCCAGCGCGCCACGGTGGTCCTGGCCGTCACCGCGTTCGCCGCGGGCCTCGTTGACCTGCTGCTCATCCCAGCCCGCCGCCGCGAGCAGGCCCTAGCGTCCAGCCACGCGGAGGCCGTCGGGGCGACAGCAGCCTAGCTAAGCGGGGACGGCGGGTCGGTGTCGGCCACGCGGCCGGTGCGCTCCAGGCGCAGCCAGCGGGTAACACCGATGGACAGCAGGAACGGCACGTCGTGGCTCACCACGATGAGCGCGCCCTGGTAGCAGGACAGCGCCTGGGACAACTGCCGTGCCGAGGCCATGTCGAGGTTGTTGGTCGGCTCGTCGAGCAGCAGTAGTTGCGGCGGCGGGTCCGCGAGCAGCAGCGCCGCGAGCACCGCGCGGAACCGCTCGCCGCCGGACAATGACCCGGCCAGCTGATCCGCCCGCACGCCGCGGAACAGGAACCGCGCAAGCCCCGCCCGCACCTGGTTGACGGTCGCCCGGGGCGCGACCGCCCGCACGTTATCCACTACCGTCATCGCGTCGTGGAGGATGTCGAGTCGCTGCGGCAGGTACCCGAACGCCCCGTTCCGCCGGACGGTCACCCCGCGCCGCACCCCGGCGATCCCGACCCCGCCCTCGTCGTATGGCTCGATCCCGGCGGCGAGCACCGTCACCGCCCCGTCTGGCTTATCGACCCCGCCAGGTCCGCCGCCTGCCGCTTCCGGTCGGTCGAGTCCGGCGAGCGCGCGCAGCAGCGTGGTCTTGCCCGCGCCGTTCGGTCCGGTGAGCGCGACGCGCTCCGGCCCGCGGACGATCAGTTCCGCGAGCCGTCCCGCGTCGCCGGCTTCGTCGGCCCGGGCCAGCGAACCGCCGTTCGCCCGTGCCGGGTCTCCGCTGTTCTCCCGTGACGTGACGCCGTCCGCCCGGGCCGGGTCGCCGCCCTCCGCCCGGTGCCACGGAGCCCAAAGGCCATCGAGCCCGCGCACCGTGAGCACGGTCCGCCCGGCCGGCACCGCGGTGCCGGGCAGCGAGATCCTGATGGAGTCCTCGTCGCGGAGGGCCTCCTCCGCGTCCGCGAGCCGGTCCTTCGCGTCGGCGATCCGCGCGAGCGCGATCTCCCGCCCCTTGCCCGCCGAGACCTGCGCGGCGCGCTTGCGCCCGCCGGCCACGATCCGGGGAAGGGAGCCCGACGCGGCCAGCGCGCGCCCCTGCCGGTCGCGTCTGGCCTGCTTGACCTGCGTCTCCAGCAGGTCACGCTTCTCCCGCCGCACGTCCGCCTCGGCCGAGGTGACCGCACGCAGCGCCGCCGCCTGGTCGGTGGCGAGCATCGCCTCGTATGCCTCCAGGTTTCCGCCGTACATGCGCACCGCTTTCCCCGACAGGTCGGCGACGTGGTCCACCAGCGAGAGCAGGGCACGGTCATGGCTGACGATCACCATCACCCCGGGCCAGGCCTGCACCGCCGCGTACAGCCGCCGCCTGGCGTCCAGGTCGAGGTTGTTGGTCGGCTCGTCCAGCAGCAGCACCGCCGGCCGCCGCAGGAACTGCGCCGACAGCGCGGTCAGCACCGTCTCACCGCCGGACAGCAGCCTGACGGGAGCGTCAAGCCCGACGTGCGCGAGCCCAAGCCGCGCGAGCCACTCCCGCGCCCGGTCCTCAATGTCCCAGTTATCACCGACCGCGTCGAACGCCGCGGGGTCGACGCTGCCCGCCTCGATCGCGCGGATCGCCGCCCTGGCCCGGGCGATACCGAGCAGCGACGCCACCGAGGCATCGACGTCAAGCGTGAGGTTCTGCGGCAGGTACCCGATCTCCCCGGCCACGGTCACCGACCCGGACGTCGGCCGCAGTTCGCCGGCGATCAGCCGCAGCAGGGTGGACTTCCCTGACCCGTTCACGCCGATCAGCCCGGTCCGCCCGGGATTGAAAGACGCGCTGACGTTGGACAGCAGCACGCGCCCGTTCGGGAAGGAAAAAGACAAGTCGCTGAGGACAATAGACATGTGGCAGCTCCACAGGAGAGGTCGCGGGCACACGCCACCACGGCGTGGCACTGGGGGTCGACCTCAGAGCTTCAAGCCACACTCCGTCCGCCGGGAACAAGACACGATCATTATGCGGGCGCCTGCGGCGCCAGGCAAAAGCTTTTCCGCCCGTGATCGCTCACCCGCCGTGCACCGGCGCGACGAGGGGCTGCAGTGCTGCGGCCTCACACCGGGCAGGAGGTCATCCGGTGGCCTCGATGAGTTCAACGACGCCCGCCGGGTAGAGCGGCGGGTCGCTAGTCCCTGCCGGGCGCCACATCACGCGGTCGCCGAGGTGGGGTTTGTCCCGTATCGGCTGCTGTTCGATGTCGTAGCCGGCCGGGTCGGCGAAGGCGGCGCGGAATACGAACACGACCTCGTGCTGATCCACGCCCTGCCACTGAAAGATGTTTTCAATGACGCCGAGCAACCGCACATCCGTGAGCTGCTGCCCGATTTCCTCCCCGAATTCGCGATGAATCGTGTCGATCGCGTACTCCCCGAACTCGACATGGCCGCCGAGCGGGCGATGGAAGGGTCTTGGCCCATTGGTCGTGGACACAAGCAGCGCGTTGTCCCGGCGGCGCTGTATGACAGCCATCGCCTTAATGATCTGGTGTGGCACCAGCCAGTCGTATCACACCCTGTGCCGCGGCCGCCCCGCCACGCAGCGCGCCGTGCCATGCACCCGCGCTCTGCGGCGAGGCCTTGCCCCAGCGTGCTGATCGCTAGTTCTTCATGCAAGCGCCGTCGGCCACGGCCGCGTGAACTTGGCCGCCTCGGCCCGCTTCCCGCTGCCCGACGAGGCCGGCCGCATGACGCGTTCAAGTACGCGCCCAAGGCCCGCCGGGTCGCCGTCTCCCGCCTGCCACGTGGGGATCGGCGACAACCCGGTCATCACCAGTCGGCCGCCGTGCAGGCGCGCTTCCCCGGTAGCGGCGGCCAGCACCTGCTGCGCCTCCGCCGACCAGGACAGCAGCCCGGTGAAGTCCACCAGGACGTCCGGTCGCAGGCCGGACGTCAGCCGGGACAGCCCCGCCCGGAACTGCGCGATAGTGCTCCAGTCGATGATCCCTGTCACGAACAGCACCGCTGTTGACGATCCGACGAGACCAGTTTCCAAATTCAGGCGCATAGCCTGACCTCAAGACTGCCGGCCTACCAGGACCAGCGCAGAAGCTGCAACGAGCAGCTATGACCAATGTAACACTCACCCCCGCGCCGACGTCTGCGGCGATCCGACGTCCGGCGCGAGCGGGTTCCCCCCAGCTAAGTTCTGGCGAGCAAGGCGGTCACTAGTGGTAAGCGCGGCCGGCGGATGGTGGTGCGCAACGGGACCGCCCAGCCGGGGACGGTGCTGACGAGCGCAGGCGCGGTGGAGGTGACCGCCGGGCAGTGCCCGGCGGGATCGGCGAGCTGGCCGAGGTGCGGCGCATGCTCGGCTACAAGACCAGCTGGTACGGTCAACGGCGCTCGGCGCCGTCGGCTCGCTGGCTGCTGAGCGTCGGCGCCGAGGAGCGAGCGGCGACATGCGGCGAGCGATAGGCGAGGCCGACGACACCCACGGACATCATGATGAGTCCGACTGCCTCGGCTGCGATAGCGCCGGGGCTGCTGGCGAGCTGCTCGTTCAGCCAGAGAATGCCGATGCCGATGGCTACCAGTGGGTCCGTGACGGTTCGGATTGCCAGGACCGGGGCTATGAGGGAACTCTCCTGGAAGGCGTCCTGGTTGAGCAGGAAACCGAGCGGCTCGGCGACGATGAACGCATAGAGCGGCCACTGCTGTGATGGCGGGTTGAATCCCAGGCCGATGGTCTGCGTTACCTCCTTGAGCAGGAATGCCGTGACTCCGAAGATTGCCCCGCAGGCGAATGCGGTGGCCAGCGGCAGGAACGTCCGCGGGCTGACACGCCACGCGATCAGGCAAAGGACGATGGTTGCCGCTACGCCGATGCCTATCGGCACCAGGATTGTCGGCGCGACGCTGACCGCAGGGGACGTCGGTCTGGCTACAGCCAGGAACAGCGCTACGCCGCCGGTGCAACAGAGGACCCCGGCGCCCATGACCCGGTCAGGCCGCCGGCGGGCCAGGACAGCAGTGAACACGACGGCGAACAGCAGATCCAAGACAAGGATCGGCTGCACCAGGGCCAGCGATCCGAAGTGCAGAGCGACGGCCTGCATCGCGGAAGCGGTGATGTCGACCGTGATCCCGATCAGCCAAAGCCGGTTGGCCGCCAGGTCAGCGAAGAGCTTAAAGTCTAGCGGAGGCCGCTTCGCCACCTTGTGCGTGGCGCGCTGCTCGATGACATCGGACGCGCCAAACGTGATAGCGGCCGCCATCGCGACCAGGACAGCCACCAGCTCATTCACAACAGACTCATTCCGCGTCCACCACGCGCCCACCGAGCAGGACGCAATCATCGGAATACGGTTGTTCTCGCCGATGCCTCACGATCAAGGCCGGCAAGCTGCCACACGCAAGAGACCCGGTGCTGCACCGCCCCGAGCAGGCTGCGGGACAACCCCCCTGCTCGGGCGTGCGACTCGGTACGCCGTCGACGGGCCTCCAACCAGGGGCTTACCCAGCCAACATCCCGCCGCAACCGAGACGGACGCCCGGCGGCGGCGCCGCGGATGCGGCTTTGTTTCCCCTGGCGGGGTCTGCCGGGATCTCGGCCCGGCGGGGAGACTGGGTACATGCCGGACGATGGTGCCCGCGGTCGGCGGGCCACCACGGGACTGCTGGCCGGGGTACCGCTGGGGGTGAGGCTGGTGGCCCTGGCCTGCTCCCTGGCGGCTGCCGGCGCCGCGATCATTGGCCTGGCCAGCAGCCTGGCCGCGAGGGACAGCCTGACGCGGCAGGCGGGCCAGGAGCTGCGCGCCTACGCCGGTTTCCTCGTCAGCCGCCCGTTCACCGCCATGCCCGTCGGCCCTGCTCCCGGGGGGGCCGCGAGCAGTGCGTTCGTCATCGAGGTAGTGTCCGGCGGCCGAGTGGTGATGCGGACGGGCACAGATGCCCGGCCCGGCCCGGCGGCCGCGGGAATCCCGGTCCGCGCGGGCCGGCCCGCCACGGTCCCGGCCGGCAGCGGCGGCGGGAGCTGGCTCGTGGTCGCCGAGCCGGTCCACTACAGCGCCGAACGCATCCTGTTCACCTACGGCTCCGACGACTTCTCCCTGGACGTCACAAGCACCGCGCGGCCCGGCACCGACGGCACGCTGGTGGTCTGCCTGGACCTTGGCAGCACCAGCCAGGCCGTCAGCAAGATCAGCGCAGGCTACGCCGCGGTCGCAAGCGCCGCGGTCCTGGGCGTCGCCATCCTCGGTCTCGCGTTGACCCGCGCCGTCCTGCGGCCCCTTGGCGTTATGGAGAAGACCGCAGCCGGCCACACCGCGCACGGGCTCGCCGGTCAGGCGTCCGGCGGCGATCCCCGCGACCAGGATGAGTGCCTCGCCCGGTCCCTCGCCGTGATGCGGACACGAGCCGGGCACGCCCGCGCGTCCGCGGACGCAGCCCGCGGCTCCAGCGAGCGGATGCGCGCCGCGCTGGCGGGCACCTGCCGTGAGCTGCGGCAGCCGGTCAGCGTCATCCGCGGCTTCACCGAGTATTACCGCCACCGCGGACCGCTGACCGCCGGCGAGCTCGACCGCATGATGTCCCGTGTGGCGGAGGAAGCCGCGCGTATCGGCGCACTTATTGACGAACTGGCCGGCACCGGGCCCGGTCACGTCCAGCCGCGCGGAAACGACGGCAGGACGCGCGGCCAGGATCGTGAAACCGACGCCCCCCGCCGAGGCGGGCACCGCGCACCCTTACCGCCCGGCTGCACGGCGGACACGCTAGTCCGCGATCACCTCCGGCCGGCAACTTCGCGCATGAGGGGCCCGAAATACGTGACGATGATGAATGACGTATGCATAATTGAATCGAACACGGGATCTATCAACAGACAGGGAAGGCTATGAAGGCTATGGTCAAGACATCCAAGGCGCGGCGGGCCGGCATGGTGCGTGTGACCTTTACGCTTCCCGCGGAGGAGCCGGCCGCCGCCGTCTCCGTGGTGGGTGACTTCAACGACTGGGATCCGTACGCGCACCCGCTGCGGGTCCGGTCGAACCGGACGCGGACGCGAAGCGCCTCGGTCACGGTCCCGTCGGGCAGCACGCTCCGGTTCCGCTACCTGGCCGAGGGCGGTCGCTGGTTCGACGACGACACCCTGTCTCCCGGCAAGGGCGAGGACGCCATCATCGCCGTGTTATTACTATCTCTTCCCGTGGGTCCAGAACTGATCGAGCGTGCCATGCAGCTGCGTGAGGGTCTCGGCGCCGCCGGAGGACTGAGCGCCGTTGAGCGGTTCATCGGCACGCGGCGCGGGCTAAGCCGTGCCGACCGTGACCTCGTGCTCGACTGGGCAGGCAACAACGTGCGAGGTGTCTTCGAAGTCCGCGGGATCGCGCGACGGGACAGCGCGGGCGAGGCCGTGATCGCACTGAACCTGGTCGACGATCTCGACTACCGGGTCTACGGCCGCGCCGCCGCGGCGGAGCCCGGCGGCTTCTTCGCGGGGACTGTGCTTCCGCTGACGGACGACGACTCGGCGTGGCTCGCCGCCGGTGACGAGATCGACTACCCGAAGGCCGACTCGCGCCGGGTCGCCCGGCTGGCGATCGACCTGGCCACCCGCGAACCTGATCTCGTCTTCCGCAACCAGGACAAGGCCACCCAGGGGTGGTCCTACATGCGCCGCGACCGGGAGGAGTTCGTTGCGTTCTTCGGCGGCGACGAACTCGTGCTGCCAACCCTGGAAGCCGAGGGCAGGCTCAACGCCTATTACAAGATGCGCCGCGACTCCGCCCTCGCCGCGCGCGGCCGGCACCGGGCGGTAAGCGACACGGGCGAGACCACGTTCGTGATGCCGGAAGGGTTCTTCGAGTTCGACACGGTGGGCATCATCTACGACGAACTCGACGGTTTCGTCGTCGTGCCGGAGTACGGGATGCTGCGGGAACTGTTCGCCGACCCGGCGCTCGCCGCGGACCCGCTGCACGGCAACGTGCTGCGGGCGTACCTGCGCGAGGACAGCATCCCGCCGCTGCCGCTGCGCCGGATGGCGGCGGCCTTCCCTGGCAACGTCGACGCGGTCTTCCGCCGCGTGCTCGGGAACAGGAACTTCACCTGGACGAAGAACGGAGTCGCATTGCTCACGAAGCGCAAGCCCGGATACTACGAGGCGGAGCCGACGCCGGGCGTGGCGGTGCTGAGCGACCGCGTCATGGCCCTGGCCAGGGGCACCGCGTAGAGCGCATGGCTACCTGGATCAGGCCGACGGCGGCGTGAAGTCCGGGTCGAGTTCCATGAAGGCGTCGACCACGCCGAGGTAGGCCAGCGAGACGAGGGTCCACTGCGCTTGCTTGCCGTCGAGGCCCGGCCCGGGGAGCGGACCGTTCAGCAGGCAGTTCACGGCGCTACCCAAGGCCTCAAGGCTGGCAGCGTCTGGGACGGCACCGTCCGGGCTGATGCTGCCCGGGCCGCTGCCGTCGAAGCCGGCGCTCGCCGCCGCCCCTTGGGCGGCCTGAACCTGGACGTTGCGCAGCGCCATGGACTGGATGAGCAGTCCGCCGGCCATCTGCATGTGCTCAAGCGTGTAGGACGGATCGCGCGAGCGCAGCCCGATGACCTGCGCCAGCTGCCCGAAGACCGCGACCATCGACTCCCGCGACTTGCGCTGCGAGTCCTCAAGCGCGGCCGCGATCAGCCTGCGCGCCTCGCCGCTGCGGGTGGAGCCGAGCGTCGCCATGAGCGCCACGTGCAGGCGCCATGGCCCGGACTCGGTCAGCGCCGCGTAGTTCCTTGGCACGGCTAGCCGGACCACCTCGCACAGCAGCGCCCGGCGGCCGTCGGGCGTTGCCAGCAGGTGCATGTTTTCCGCGAGGACCTTGCCGATGATGGTGATCGTCTCGGGGTCGAAGGCCACCCGGTCGCTGAACACGCTTCCCGAGCCGGCCAGGTAACAGAGCAGGTCATCGATGTAGTCCTCGCGGTAGGGCCACATCCGGTACACAGAACTGCGCGGTACCCTGGCCCGCTGGATGACCTCCTCCAGGCGCAGGTGCTCGATCGTGAGCGCCGCGCCGGCCGCAAGAGCCAGTTCGCGCCCCGCGTCGAGCATCCGCCGCCTGACCTCTTCCGCCGCCACCCGCTCCGGCCGGGTCGTCATGGCCGTGCTTCACCCCCGCCGCATATGTGAGATCAGCATCTCGCTGCAAAATTACCGCAAGGAGTCGCCCCGTATGAGACATTAGACTCAGTGTCTCAATTGAGCCTGCGGACGGGGCACCACGGGCGGCCCTTTTGAGGGGGAGGGCCGGGACCGGCCGGGGGGGGGGCGGGGCGCGCCCCCGCCGGCCGGCCCGGGGGGGGGGGAGTGGGGGCCGCGGCGATCGCCGCGCCCGGCCGGCCTGACGGTGCGAGGCCTAATGGGCCACGGTGAAGCGGGTGCGGTGGTGCCTGGGGCTGTCGATCTCGTCGACGAATGCCAGGGCGTAGTCGGCACCAGAGATCTCGGACTTGCCGGACTCGTCGGTCAGCAGGATGTCGCCGCCCACCCGGTAGCTGCCCGTCGGCTGGCCCGGGTTGTAGGCCCCGAACGCGGCGGCGGGGGAGACGAAGAACCAGTCCGCACCGGTCGTGTCCGCGCGCAGCACCTCGAGGGCCTCGATCCCGCTTCCGGCTTCCGGCTTGAACTGCTCGGGAAACTCCGGCGTGTCGAAAAGCCGGGGGCCGCCCTCGGCGACAAGCAGGGACGACGCGCCGCCAACCACGCCGACGCGGGTGCCGTGCGCCGCCGCCGCGGCGGTCAGCGCGGGGAGTGCGTCGGCTAGCTTGGCGCCGCCGTCGCCGCTGCCGCCGGGTGCGAAGCGGATCGCGACCACGATGACGTCCGCCTCGGCCGCGACCTGGCCGACAAGCGACGCGTCATGCACGGACCCGCGGCGGAACTCAACGCCGGGCGTGCCCGTGACGCCGTCGGGAGCCCCCGACCGGCTGATAGAGATCACCTTGTGCCCGCGCTTGAGCGCCTCGTCCCTGATGGCGGATCCCGCGTACCCGGTTCCGCCGAAGATCGCGATCGTCGTCATTGACCCTCCAGTCCTGTCGCCCGCTGAGGCTGTCTCACCGGGGCCCGTGCGGCAGCAAGTAATCAGAATGATCCTGAGATTATTTCGGTTCTGCCGCCCGGACTTACGGTGAGAAAGCCACCTATGGCGACAGCCTCAGACTTCCTATCGGTTTTGGTCACTTTGCAGTTGTCCCATTTGCGATGGTTTGTGACGTTCGCAGTGATAAATAGTCGTAACGATCAACCCGAACTGGTTGATAGTTGCGCACCAGCGGGCTCGCCATCTTGATAACAGCAAGAAGCGCTTCGCGCCGGGGGCGTGGCAGACGGGAGCGGGCGAATCCGAGCCGTCGGCGGGCGAACTGCCGGAGCTGCCGACCACGACCGGGAGTGACCATCGCCCCGCCGGGACACGGCCGCGGGCGCCCGTCACGCCGCCCGCCTACCGCCGGGCACGGCGCCGGCACAGCGCGGGCGCGGCACGGGCGGCGACCGGGCGGTCAGTCGCCGGCCGGGGACTGGCCGTCCAGCCAGGTGGCGATGGAGCGAGCCAGGGTCGGCATCGGCAGCGACCCGTGGTCGAGGACGGCGGCGTGGAAGGCGGGCAGCGAGAACGCGGGGCCGAGGCGCCGCCGTGACTCGTCGCGCAGGCGCTCGATCTCCAGCTTGCCGGTGAGGTAGGCGAGCGCCTGTCCCGGCATGACGATGTACCGGTCGATCTCGGCGGCCATGAACTCCGGTGGCATGGGCACGTGGTCGACCGCGTACTGAACGGCCCGTTCGCGGCTCCAGCCGAACGCATGCATGCCGGTGTCCACGACCAGCCGGACGGCCCGCATCAGTGCGTTGCTGACCGCGCCGAGCAGGCCGCGCTCGTCGGTGTACAGCCCGGTTTCCTCGCCGAGCTGCTCGGCGTACAGGCCCCACCCCTCAGAGAACACCGACAGGCTGCGCTGGCGCTGCAGCGCGGGCAGGTCGGTGAGCAACTGGAGACGGGACAGCTGGAGGTGATGGCCGGGGACGGTCTCGTGGAACGCCACGGCGTCGATGTCCCATCCGGTGCCGGCGGTGGGCCGCAGGGTGTTGAACCAGAACGTTCCCGGCCGTCCGCCGTCCAGCCGGGGCGGCGTGTAATGGGGCGCCGCGCCGCCAAGCGCTACCACCTCGGGCATGGGCGTCACCGCGCACGGCGGCGGGAGCGGTGCGGGGAAGAATTCCGCGGCTCGTGCCTCGGCCCGCCGCACGGCCGCGAGGGCCCGGCTGACGGCCTCCTCCGGCGGGATCTTCCCCGCCGACTCGCGCAACGCGGCGAACACCTCGTCCCGCCCCGACAGTCCGAGTCGGGCGCCGAGCTCCGTGGCGCGCGCCTCAAGCACAGCGACGTGGTCAACTCCGGTCTTGTGCAGGTCCTCGGCCGACAGCGGCAGCGTCGTGTAGATGCTGATGGCCCGGGCGTAGTCGGCGTCACCGTCGGGCAGCCAGCGCAGCCCGGCCTGCTCGGACGGCCGGGCCAGGGGCAGCAGTTCCCTGACGGTGGCCACCCAGCGGGCCAGCGCCGGGTGCACCACGTCCGTCACCGCCGCCCGGCGGTCAGCTTCCCATGACGCCGTGCGCGCCCATCCCTGTGGCGGCTCGGGCGACAGGATGGGGCTGGTGCCGGGGCTGGCCAGGACCTTGTCGGCCCAGCCGACAGCCCGTTCGGCCAGCGGGGCCACCGGCAGCCTGCCCCGGCCGGCGCCGGCCCGTAGCCGCTCGGTGACCTGGTCGAGCCAGGCGCCGCTGCGCCGCACCCGGGTGAGGTAGTTCTCCGCCGCGGCCTCGTCCACCAGGACCGTCCTTGCCGCCGCGGCGAGGAAGGCGGCGGGCCCGTTGTAATGCATGGCCGTGACGGTGTGCTCGTCCGCGGCCAGGTCCACGACCGCCACCTCCTGGGCGGCAGCCCCCGCCGTGCAGTCGAGCGTGACGGCTTCGGCCGGCGTCAGCTCCTCGCGGTCGGCCGCGTCGGCCTCGGCGAGGAACCTCCCGGCCTCGGCCCGCCAGGCCTGCTGGCCCTCGGCGCTGCCGTCGGGCATCAGGTCGTCGTATCCGGGGATGCCGTACATGGTCGCGGACAGCGGGTAGACGCGCAGCCAGCGCTCGTGGAAACGGTCGGCCAGGTCACGGGGAGCGGTCATGGAGCCTTCCGCGATCGTAAGGAGATGACTGGGCGATCATAGCGGGGCGCCGCCGCTACGGCCTCCTTGCGATTCCGCGCACGCCGGCGTCAACGGCCGCCCCGCGACAATGACGTGCGCCATTCCGAAGACCCCAGGTCCCGTAACGTTCCTGGTCAAGCCTTCGCCCGAGCAAGCCTGTGCTGCGCCATGCGGGCGCGGTCCGAGTTGCTTTCCAATGGTGGCCGAGATCTTTTCCGTCGCTCTCGCGCGGGCGCCGGCGGACGCGGCCGGATGCCGGCGGGGCGGTCCGGTGGCGGTCCGGTGGCGGCCGGCCAGTCAGTGGTTCGGGCCGGACGAAGCCGCTAACCGTTCTTCTTCGCCCAAAGTTTCACTAGAGGTACGAAGAGTTACGTTTTGGTGACCGTGCCTGCGCGCGCCTTTCATAAGCGTGAATCTTGCTGGCGAAGAGGCGCCATCGCAGAGGAGTAAAGCTATGTGGCCGTTCTGGTCCGGATATTTTTCGGCGCGGGGCCCGCCAACCGGGCTACCCCCAGTCCAATCCCAGCCACGGTTCTATTACGATCACAGGGTGGGAGACCGGATTTTTACCTGGCCGAACGCGCTGAGCGCCGCCCGGCTGGCCGGCGTTCCCGTGTTCCTGTGGCTGGTCATAGGGCCGCGTACGGCCACGACCGACATCATTGCCGCCGGCTTGCTCGGTTTTGCGGGGATTAGCGACTGGCTGGACGGGAAGCTCGCCAGGATGTTCAACCAGACGAGCAGGCTCGGGCAGCTGCTCGACCCGGCCGCCGACCGGCTCTACATCGCGGCCACGGTCATCGCCCTCGGCGTGCGCGGGATCATCCCCTGGTGGCTGTTCGGCGCGATCGCGGCCCGGGAGGTGTGCGTGGCGCTCGCGCTGCTCCTGCTGCGGCACCGCACCGCCTGGGGCTCGCTCCAGGTGAGCTTCGTCGGCAAGGCCGCGACGTTGTGCCTCATGTACGCGTTTCCCCTGTTGTTCCTGGGCGCGCACGGCGGGGACGTGTCCGAGGCGGTGCGGATTATCGGGTGGGCCTTCGCCGTCTGGGGGGTCGCACTCTACTGGTGGGCGGCGCTGCTTTACCTCACCCAAATCAGGGACCTGCTGAAAGGAGCGGCCGCGTCGTGAAGGCCGTCGTAATGGCAGGCGGTGAGGGCACCCGGCTTCGCCCCATGACCGCCAACCAGCCCAAGCCGCTGCTGCCGGTGGTGAACCGGCCGATCATGGAGCACGTGCTCGGGCTGCTCAAGCGGCACGGGTTCGAGGAAACCGTGGTCACTGTCCAGTTCCTCGCGGCGCTCGTACGGAACTACTTCGGCGACGGCGAGGACGTCGGCATGAAGCTCCAGTACGCCACCGAGGAAACCCCCCTTGGCACCGCGGGCTCGGTGAAGAACGCCGAGGACGAGCTTAAAGACGACACGTTCCTCGTCATATCGGGGGATGCGCTGACCGACATGGACCTGAGCGAGATGGTCAGGTTCCACCGGGAGAACGGCGCACTGGTCACCGTGGGCCTGACCCGGGTGCCCGACCCCCTGGAGTTCGGCATCGTGATCGCCAACGAGGACGGGCGGATCCAGCGGTTCCTGGAGAAGCCGACCTGGGGGCAGGTGTTCTCCGACACGGTGAACACCGGTGTCTACATCATGGAGCCCGAGGTACTCGCCGAGGTGTCGCCGAAGGAGTCGGTGGACTGGTCGCACGACGTGTTCCCGAAGCTGCTGTCGCGCGGCGCACCGATTTACGGGTACATCTCGGACCGTTACTGGGAGGACGTCGGCACGCTCGAGTCCTACCTCAAGGCCCAGGCCGACGTGCTCAACCGCAAGGTCGAGGTCGACATCGCCGGGTTCGAGCTGTCGCCGGGCGTATGGGTCGCCGAGGGCGCCGAAGTTGACCCGGACGCGGTGCTCACCGGGCCGGTCTGCGTCGGCGAGTACGCCAAGATCGAGGCCGGCGCGCACCTGCGCGAGTACAGCGTGATCGGCGCCAACGTGGTGGTCAAGGAGGGCGCGTTCATCCACCGCGCGGTGGTGCACAACCGGGTGTTCGTCGGCCAGGGCACGACGCTGCGCGGCTGCGTGGTCGGCAAGAATACCGACGTGATGCGCCGGGTGCGGATCGAGGAGACCGCGGTCATCGGCGACGAGTGCGTGATCGAGCCCGAGGCGTACATCTCCGCCGGGGTGAAGGTCTACCCGTTCAAGACCATCGAGGCCGGCGCGGTGGTCAACAACTCGGTGATCTGGGAGTCGCGCGGCCAGCGGACCCTGTTCGGCGAGCGCGGCGTGTCCGGCCTGATCAACGTCGAGGTCACGCCGGAGCTTACCGTCCGGCTTGCCTCCGCCTACGCGACCATGCTGCGGAAGGGGTCGACGGTCACCACGTCCCGTGACGTGTCGAGGGCGGCACGGACGCTGAAGCGGGCGGTGCAGAGCGCGCTGAACGCCTCCGCCATCAACGTGATGGACCTGGAGGCGCTGCCGCTGCCCGTCGCGCGGTTCGAGACCGCCCGGCGCAAGTACAGCGGCGGCATCGCGCTGCGCACCACGCCCGGCGACAGCCAGTCGATCGACATCATCTTCCTCGACGAGCGCGGCGCGGAACTGTCTCAGGGCGCGCAGCGCAAGCTCGAGCGGGTGTTCTCCCGGCAGGAGTTCCGGCGCGCGTTCCCCGGCGAGATAGCGGAACTGTCCTACCCGCCTCGTGTCGTTGAGCTCTACACGCACGAGCTGCTGCGCTGCGTGGACCTTGACGGGGTGAACGCGGCCGGGCTGAAGGTGGTCGCGGACTGCGCGGGCGGCACCGTGTCGCTGATACTGCCCACGCTGCTCGGCGGGCTCAACATAGACGTGCACACGCTCAACAACCGCCTGGACGAGGTCACCCCCACCCAGACCGTGGCTCAGGACCGTGCCGGGATGCAGCGGCTTGCCGAGGTCGTCTCCTCCTCGCGGGCGGCGTTCGGGGTCAGGTTCGACCCGGTCGGGGAGCGGATACACCTGGTCGACGAGCGGGGCGCGCTGGTCAGCGACGAACGGGCGCTGCTCGTCGTGCTCGACCTGGTGGCCGCCGAGACGCGGCACGGCCGGGTCGCCCTGCCGGTCACCACGACCAGGGTCGCCGAGCAGGTCTGCCGGTTCCACGGCGTGCAGGTCACCTGGACGCCGACCTCGCAGGACGCGCTGACCACCGCCGCCGCGGCCGACGACGTGATCTTCGCGGCGGACGGGCGCGGCGGGTTCGTCGTCCCCGAATTCGGCCGGACCGTGGACGGCATCGCCGGGTTCGTCAGGCTGCTCGGCCTGGTAGCCCGGACGCGGCTGACGTTGAGCCAGATCGACGCCAGGATCCCGCAGGCGCACCTGATGCGGCGCTCGATCCCCACCCCGTGGGCGGCCAAGGGCTCGGTGATGCGGACCGTCATGGAGGCGGCGGGCCCCCGGCCGGTCGACACCACCGACGGCGTGCGGATCGTCGACCCGGAACGCGGCTGGATCCTGGTGCTGCCCGACCCGGCGGACGCGGTCACCCACCTGTGGGCCGAGGGCGGTGACGCCGACTCGGCGCAGGTGCTGCTCGACGAGTGGGCGATGGTCGTGGAGGGCGCCGAGCAGTAGCGCCGGCCGCGGCGGCCCGGCGCTCCGGCCCGGTGCGGATGGCCCGGTGCGGATGGCC
>Ga0335074_10004961_pt1 | contig 18388 bp, 19 predicted proteins | sample Lox_Sample_23_FD_206715 | JGI IMG/M metagenome (GOLD analysis project Ga0335074, IMG submission 206715) | Soil microbial communities from Loxahatchee National Wildlife Refuge, Florida, United States - Lox_Sample_2.3 | ecosystem: Environmental > Terrestrial > Soil > Wetlands | place: USA... | reverse complement strand
AGAAGAAGCGGCCGGATGCGCCTCCGTGGCCGGCGACGACGACCGGCGATCAGCCGATCCAGCTCAGCCTGTTCGGCTGAAACCACAATCAACAAACATGAGAGGTGAACCTATGTGCGAAGAGCGCGCAAAGACTCGCTGTATCCACTGTGAACTGGTGCAGTGGGCAGACAATGCTCGTTGCCGCCGCTGCGGCCAGACTCTGCCCCCGCCCGTCGTGAATGTCGTCGAGCGGGTGGTGGAGAGAATCGTTTTTCAGCAGGACTCCCAAAGCCTGCTGAACCTTCAGGAGGCTTCGAAGCTCATCTCCGCCACCGCGGCGAGACTGGAAGAATCAACGGCCCAGCATGGGCTACCGGCACAGTTCAATTTGCTGCCGACTATCGAGACGTTCCAAACGCTCGACGAGATGGAGCGAGCCATGATCCTGGCCGCGTATAGAAAGTCCAATCGGAAGCCTGTGGAGGCAGCGCGCTTGCTGGGCATCGGCAAAACGACTTTCTACCGCAAGCTGAGGGAGTTGCGTCAGATAGCGGCGTGACCCCCGAAGGTGCGATTGAGCGCGTTTGACCGGAATCCGATCTGGAGGTACAACCCTCTTCGCTGGCATCACGAACGGCTCGATCCAGCGAAGGCCCTCAATTCTGGCAGGAGGATAGATATGGATGCCTACAGCGTGCCATCTCAAGATTCGATCGCCGCAGGTGAAGCACCGAAGACTCAGCCTTTGGGGCCTCCGGCCGCCAACCGCCATCGCCTTCCCGATGAGCGTCCGGCGATCACCCATCATTTCGGGGTCGGAGGGCACGAAGGCTATCTAACCGTCGGGCTCTACCCCAACGGACAGCCTGGTGAGATCTTCATCCGCATGGCAAAAGAGGGTTCAACGATTGCCGGCCTGATGGAGTGCTTCGGAACCGTCGTGTCGGTTAGCCTTCAGCACGGCGTGCCCTTGCGGGTACTTTGCGACAAGCTGTCGCACACTCGCTTTGAACCTTCGGGTTGGACCGGGAGCGCGGAACTGGGCTACGCCAAGTCGATCATGGATTACCTGTTCCGGTGGCTCGAACTCCGCTTCCTGTCTGGAACGCAACTCGCCCTATTTTCTGGATCCGGCAATCACGGCAGCCTTGCGACTGATCCGGGAAAGGTCGTGCCGATTTCGTCAGAGGGATTTGAAGCTGGTGACGCGCCGGCCTGCCGCTCCTGCGGCGCTCTAATGAGTCCAAATGGAAACTGCTACGTGTGCAGGAACTGCGGCGGGACTAGTGGCTGCTCCTGACGCATGTCGGAGCAATCCGTCATTGAATGAATTTGGCGCCTGTATCTCGTCACGCCATAAATTGTGGGCTCTGATGCAGCCGCACTATTTCTTTGCGGCCTTCTTTTGAGCGGCCCAGCGTTTCCTCTGCGCGGCGGCGATTCGCTCTCTGGCCTCGGCGCTGAGATGGCGGCGTTTGCGTGGCTTATCCTGGTTCGCGCCGAATGCGAATGAGGTCGCCGCGTGCGTGACACTGCCTTTGGTACCTGCGAGCAGACTGCGCACCTGCTGCAGCCGGCTGATCTCGTCATCGAGTGCCGCAACTATTTCGTTGATTCCCATCCCGGTCCTTTCAAAGTCCGTGGTTCCTGTCCATTGAATCAGATTTCAGGCATAAATCCCACGTCGACCCATTCTCGACAACCAAGGAGAAGCTACTCATGAGTGGTCTCAAAGTTGAAGCCCTGCAGCGCGAATTCTTCTATAACGGAACGCGCATCCCCGATCCGGCTCCCAATCTTTCCGTCGAACAGGTGCGCGAGCTGCTGACGCCGACGTGGCCGGAAATTGCAACCGCGACCCTCGACGGGCCTGAAGATACCGGCCGTGCGCTCCGCTACACGTTCAACCGTTCCATCGGATCGAAGGGATAGCCGTGCAATGCCGGCAAAAGAGCACGGAGGAACTGGTCGCCGAGTTCAAGGCCAGGGCCGCGGCTCCTCCGAATCGGCAGAATCAGCTTCTGGCGAGGCACCTCCGATGCAAAGAATCCCTCGAACTCTCGGACGCCGTGACCAGCGCTCTAGCCCGCTATCATGTGGACAACGTGCGGGCACTGCCGGCGCCCACGGAAATCCTGCCGCCGCTGCAGTAGAAACGCTCGCTCCGGCCTTCGCTGTGGCACTACCATCCCTCAATGGTCAGCCCGTCAACTATAGCCACGAGGTCAACGGCGAGATGCTCTTCGAGTTGTGCGCAGCTCTTGTGCGCATGGAGTTGGGAACGCCAAAGCTGTGGAGCGAATGCGGCGAAGACCCGCTTGCCTTTGCCCAGTGCTCCATTGTGAATCGAATCGGCAAAGGGACCCTTGAACTGTTCGAACGCAACTTCGAATACCACCTCGAAGTCACCGATGTGGTGGGTGCGGACAGCGCCGGGTTGAGCACGGGACAGCTGGCGATCACCATCCATTGCAGCGGCTGCGGCTTCCTCAAAATTGGCCCCGCATTGCGGGCTCTCGAAGGGGAGGAGAAAGGTCTCGGTCCGGCCTTTTACTGGACGCTCCTTCAGTCGCTCTACCACGTGATGCGGATCTACGACCACAGCGACGCGCAGGCCTACGAGGAGAACCTGATCGAGTATGCCCGGGAAGACGATCCGGCCAATCGAGATCAGTATGAATTTCCCGAGGTCGACAAGGCTTTGCCCGAGTGCATCCGCAAGAGTCTCAAACATGAATCAGAGCACTGGCGTCTCGATTACCGGCGATTGCTTCGGCGTCACCGCAATGGACGATACCGGAACTGGATTCGGCACGTTCAGGCGATTGCCAAACTTGCCAGAGTCAAAGCGAGATCGTTTGAACCGGCAGACTACGACGGGTACTACGACGGCCCGCCGCTGCCCGCACTCCTAATCGTCTTCGAGGAGCATGATGCCGTCGCGGCCTGCTTCGACGAAGAGAGCCAGCACATGCTGGAAGGCTCGGCAGAACCAGCGTTCTGTGCCGTGTTAACACTCGACGATGGGCAGCAATGTTTTGCTGCCATGTGTGCCGCTGAGCGGTTTGTGCTCGTGAACCGAGAGGTTTGTGAGCTGATCGAAGATATTCATGCGCTGGAGAAAAGCGATGAAGGTCGAGATTTCAATCGGGGAGATGCATCGCTTCGAGCTGCGTGATGCGCTGCTCATTTACCGCGAGAACCGGCGTAGCTTTATCACCTGGCATGCGGTAACGCCGCAGCAACAAGGTCCTCCATTGCTTGGGCCGGCACAGCCTTTAACGACCGCATTTGTCGAAGACCTGGCCGAGTCGTTGTCCGGCGGCGCTGTTGCCGAAGTGTTTCCGGAATGTGTTTTCGCCAGGACGGACCGCATGATCGCCTGGTGGACACCGCGGCGTGTCCGGCGCATGTTCTTCGAAAATGCCGAAGGCAAGGCGGAGCAGCTCAATGGAAAGATGTTTCCGCAGCCCGCGCTGGTGTGGAGGGTGGCGCAGGGAGACCTGAAGGTTCGAGCGCTTTGCGACAACAAGCGGCCCAATGCCAAAACCACGCTTGCCGTTGCTCCGTTCTGGAATCTCTCGGATGACGGACGGGTGTGCCTGGGATCGATGCGCAGTCCTGAGAGTGTTTCCGTGGCATCAATCGGAGCCTGGGAGCAGGGATTCTACGAAAGTGCGTTCACGCACGCCAATGTGGGGCGACTCACGCGGCGCGAAGGCGGCCATGATGCTCTGTGGGCCGAGCTTGCGGGCAAGCGGCTGCCGTTTCCCACTGACGCACTGATTCGGCTCCCGCAGACGCTCGCCGAATTCATTCAGGGGAGGTAGCGGCCGATGCGCGTCGAGCATCTTCTCCCATCCGGTCTTTTGGGTCGGCGGCCCGTGCGAATTCTCGTGGTCGGCGCCGGCGGCACCGGCTGCGCCATTGTGATGGGCTTGCCCTATCTCCACCAGGCGATGAGGGCCTGGGGTCACGTTTACGGCCTTGAAGTCACGCTCATGGATGGCGACACGGTCTCCGAAACCAACTGCGTTCGGCAGCCGTTCTCCTGGTCCGACGTGGGCCAGAACAAGGCGACCGTTCTCATCAACCGCATCAACCTGTTCTGGGGAACGAAGTGGTATTCGCAGCCGGTGAGTTTCGATGAGGCGACGCTTCGGTCGAATCATGACCGAAATCCGGATCTCCTGATCGGCTGTGTGGACACGCGGGCCGCGCGCGGCGTCATCGAGCGCAGCGTGACCAGGAAGTCGAGCTACGTCACCTACTGGCTCGATCTTGGCAACAACGCGTCGAGCGGGCAATTTGTTCTGGGGCAGCCGCTCAATGCCAGGAACCGCCGGAAGGCGGAACGGCTACGAACAGTCGGCGAACTCTATCCGGAGATTGCCGATGCCGCGGCTGGCGAAGACCCTCTGCCCAGTTGCTCAGCTGTCGAGGCGCTCGAACGGCAGGAACCGTTCATCAATCAGACGCTCGCGGCAAGCGCGCTGGCGATGCTCGCGCGACTCTTCCGGTACGGCAGGCTTCGCCATCATGGCGGATTCTTCAATGCGGGCAGCGGACTCGTGGTCCCGCTCCCGGTGGACCCCGATCTCTGGAGGAGGGTAGCGAGGCGCCGCCGGAAAACAAGTTGCGGCTGACCCGTCACGGATGATCGCGAATCACAGGCCTCAATCTCAGCAGCAGAACCCAACTTTATTCTGAAGGACTCAATTTCATGTTCAAAGAGCTTGCGCCCCTCGTGCGGCATCGCGCCGTCCTTTTCACCGTAAGCCACGTCGAAGACGACCAGTTTCGCGTGAACGTCATACCAAAGAAGATTGCTGATGGTGAGAACGACGCCCTGACCACACCAGTCAGCATTACCGGCACCGCCGAGGATCTCGATCGAGAGCTTCCCCAGACCCTGCTCCATTTCGTCTCCAGCCACCTCGAACTGAAGAACTCGCTCGAACGAGCCAAAGCAGAAATGGAGGAGACTTCCAAAGCCGCCAGGGCCGAAGCGAGAAAGAAATCCGGCAGCCAGATCAGCAAGAAAGATGCCGCCGGAAATTCCGGCCAGCCAGCCGTAGCGCCGCAAGCACCAGCACCGGAGAAGGCCGAACCTCCCAAAGTGGCTAGCCTGTTCGACCCGGCGCCAGAACCTGCCAGATCTCATGGAACCGATGCACCGGTTGTCGAGGATGCGCGGGATGCCATTGCGGCATCGGAAACCGACGAGGACGAAGAGCTCCTCCGGGAAGCGTACGCAGAAGGCGAGGTCGAAGAAGACGACCAAGCGGTCTGACGGATCTTTGAAACCGCTCGGTTATGCACCGCTTTTCCAGGCGAAATCCACAGATATGCGGATGGACCATCTGCTGCGAAACGCCAGAGGGAAGCGCGGTGGAAGTTACATGACATGTGCAACCTGCAGCGATTTCACGGCCGGCAGTGGGGTGTACAGGGCGCCGCATAGGCAGCCGAACATCCCTGGTTCGCAGGCGCCGGGTCCACTATTGTGATCTAGTATTTCGCCTTCTATTCGCCTATACTTTTAACCATGTTCCAGGGACCGTCAACCCGCAAGACCTTCGTTGTCGCCTGCAAGAAATGCCGCCGGGACGTCCCGACCGGGGTCGGTGAATTTCCGTTCCAGTCGATTGTCGTCGAGAGCCCGCTGTGTGGCGAGAAGCGCCGGTACCTGCCGTCAGAGGTATTCCTCGGACGGGTCGATCAGCTGGTGAATCGGCAGAAGCGGGTGGGGACGGCCTGATGTTCGACCCAGACGCGAAATATTGCTCGGTGCTTTTGTCCTTTTGAGTGGGCAGGTGTCGCGCTCAGCTGCGATTGGAAAACTCCGCAGTGCCCAGGATGCAGCGGTGGATCCATAGCCGATCTGCCCAGGTTGTATCGGGACGACTGGTTGGCGTGAAATACTCCTGTTCCCACGATTGCCGCCTTGAAATCTCATAGTAGAGAAGCGCGAACTTGGCACAGTGTCGAGCCGTAGCACGAATATACTTATCTATTACATTGACGGGTAGAAGTCCTGATCGCCCAAGAGGCAGGTACAGTTCCTTCAAAAACCTTTCTACGGGTATGTCATTGTTCTCTTCCATCATCCGAGTAAAGCGTACCCGACATTTTGAGTGAAACGCACGGCGTATCTCCTGAAGCACCTGTGCACTCTGTTCAGACAGACAACCTACCATCAAGCCCATTTGATTGCCAATGCAGACGCCATCAGCCGCGAGAATTTGCGGTACTAACTTGATCTGTTCTCTAAATCTTGCCTGGCCGTCCGGGCCAGCGTTGGCGTGCAGGGCCACGGCCACACCCGGAACCGTCGGGTTGTATGGTGGATTTAGAAAGATGAAGTCATAATGCAGCGGCTCCCGCTGGACGAATGAATCATCGAAGGCGCGCGTCTCAAAATAGACGGACCCAGAATCGAGCTTTGTTCTCGAAGTCGCTACGCGAACTCGGTTGTGTGTGGCATTGCGTGCCGCAAAATCAATTGCGCGATGGTTGATGTCGATTGCCACAACTTTGCATCCGCGACGCGCTGCCCAGATCGCAAAGATGCCGCAACCCGTACCTACGTCGAGAGCCGTTGCACCTGGTTTCAACGCAAGAGTCCGGTCCATTGAGCGACACATAAAGACTTGTTCCTCTTCAAAAATGGGCAGAACTCTTTCAAAGCCCGGCCAGGTCATCGGGTCAGCCTCAATGACGAGACCATCAAAATTGGCGGTGCCCGCAGCGGGGTCCACATTGCAGCGAGGCCAGATTGAGCCCTTGTTGGCCACAGAATAGGCCTCCCTGTCACGAGAATTGCCTCGGCGAAGAATTGCCGAGCACCGAGTGAATCAAAATGCGCAATTGGCACCATAAGTATCAAATGCGATACTACTGGTGTCGTCGATTAGTATAGAGGCGGAATGCTGTCCGTCATCGCTATGGTTTCACAAGTCATTACAAAACAGCAATTTAGCGGCCTCAAAGAGAATTTTACCGATTTGGCCAGTGAATTGCCAAGTCTAGTTCGATGATCGGTCTCAAGAAGGAGGGGAAATGAAGAGAGGCGACATTTTTTGTATAAGAGTCCCAAGAGCTCGAAGCTCGGTGATCGCTGCTGCTCTCATGTTGTTGGTGTTGACTGGTTGCAAACAGCATGAACAGAAGCTTGAAGAGGTTCGATTCGGGAGCTTTTCAGTTGCCGTAGACTATGGAGCTTATCTGGTCGCTCAGCAAAAGGGCTGGTTTGATCAAGCGCTCTCTGCTGAAGGTGCAAAAGCTCACTATGAGATGTTCCAATCCCTGCCGCCGATCAATGAATCGCTTGCAACGAACCGGGTTGATGTGGTGTTCGAGGCTGCACCTCCGGCCATTGCCGGAAAATCGGCCGGCATTGACGTCAAAATCGTCGGTGTTTCATGCACCGTTCCGGTCGAGATCATTGTTCCTACAGACTCCAGTGTGCATCGTCTACAAGATCTCAAGGGGAAGAAGATCGCGGTTTTGGCCGGTACCAGCTCACATTATGGATTGCTCAAAACGCTGGCAAAAGTAGGTCTTGGTCCAAGCGATTTTCAAGTGATTGACATGACTCCTCCAGACGCGAAAAATGCGTTCGAAACTGGTCAGGTCGATGCCTGGTCGGTGTGGTCACCTTGGATTGAGCAGGAAGAGGCTTCAGGGAAAGGGCGTCCGATTCCGGGCGGAGACGCAGTTGTATATAGCATTTTTGCAGCACGAGGTGGCTTCATCCGTGATCATCCGGAGGTAATGAAGAAGATTGTTGCGGTCATGCAGCAATCGAAGGCCTGGGTACAGGCGCATCCTGACGAGGCTGAAGCGATCGTCGCAAAGCAGATGAATCTTCCAGTCAATATCATTCAGGCTGCCTGGCCCAAACAGAACTGGTCAGCGCAAATCAACGAAGGCATGATTACCGACCTTCAAGCAAAGGCGGACTTCCTGAAACAGAGTGGGTTCATCCGGAACCCAGTCAACGTGCGAAATGGATTCATCGACAATGGCTTCAACCAATAAGTGTATTCGTGTACCGTTGTCGCCAGAGAATCGGGTCGCCGGTACCAGAAAGCATCTGCAGATCGCCCTGCAATATGCGATTGTGCCGTTAACTCTTTTGCTGCTCTGGGAAGCTGCAGTTCGCTTCGGCTGGGTACCAAACTCGCTGATCGCATCGCCTTCGCAGGTTGCTATCCGACTGATGAAGATGCTTGGCAACCTCAGCTTGGAAAAAAATGCGTTGGTCAGTTTGAAGAGGCTCTCTGTTGGATTTGCGCTCGGCACTGCCACAGGCATCGCAGCAGGGGTGCTCGTGGGAGCGTCGCGAATTGGAGCCAGAATGCTGGAGCCCACAATTCTGACGCTTCTTCCCATACCACCGATCGCATGGATACCCTTGCTAATTATTCTATTTGGGATCGGGGATGCGTCGAAGATCGCCCTGATCTCTCTTGGCAGCTTCTGCACTTTATTCTTCAGCACGACGTACGGAATTCGAACGGCGGACAGAAATCTCGTCGAACTTGCCCAGGTACTGGATAAAGACCGGCGAATTTTAGTTCTGGAGATACTCTTGCCGGGAGCAATACCCAACATTCTATCCAGCATGCGAGTAGCTCTCGCGCTATCGTGGACACTACTGATCTGCAGCGAAGTCATTGCCTCGTCAAGTGGTCTCGGATGGCTCATATGGGATGCCCGGAACTTCTCACGGGCAGACGACATGATAGTTGGAATGATTGCCGTGGGTATCCTGGGAAAGGCGAGCGACTGGCTCTTGGATCTGCTTGAGCGGAGGCTTACGCGCTGGCGCGTCGCATACAGGGAACTGCAAAATGGCTAACTCACTGGAGGTAGATGTTTCGTCAAAGCACTTCAATGTCAACGGTGGCGTTCTCCGCGTGCTGGACCACATATCGTTTCAGCTTGCCTCTGGTGAATTTGTCGTGCTTCTTGGACCAAGCGGATGCGGGAAGACGACTCTAATCCGAATGGTTCTGGGATTGGATACGCAGTATGAGGGCGAGATTCGAATCGGCCACAAGAAGGTGCTGGGAACCGGATTGGATCGCGCCATCGTTTTTCAGGAGCCGCGATTGATCCCCTGGAAATCCGTGCGGAAAAACATCGAATTCGCATTACCCAAGCACGATCCGCAGCACAGTAGCCATGTGGACGATCTTATAAATTTCATCGGATTACAGGGCTTCGAGGATGCGTGGCCCAATCAGTTATCGGGCGGAATGGCGCAACGTGTCGCCCTCGCGCGTGCCCTAGTGAATTTGCCAGACCTCTTGCTTCTCGATGAGCCATTCGGTGCGCTTGATAGTCTCACAAAGATCGCGATGCAGGCAGAATTACTTCGTATCTTTGAACGCGAAGGCACTACCACACTGATGATCACTCACGACATCGACGAGGCGATATTTCTGGCCGACCGCATTATTGTACTGTCTGCGCGACCTGCAAGTATACGAACTGAAATTCGAATCCCATTTGCCCATCCGCGCGATCGTACAAGTCAGGACTTTCAGAGGGTCCGAAGCGAGCTCATGAGAATATTCCATGCGTAAGTCAGCATCAAAGTCGCTCAGGTATCGGCGAGTGCCCGAAGAGTACGATCTCGATTTAGATGTGCTCTACGATGCTATAAATACCGCCTCGCCTCCCGGCACGAGTGCGCTGCAGGGGGTACCTACTCGTTTTTGGTGGTTGGCAGATCCGAGTAACGTTAATGCAACGGACCCTCGTTTAGCGCCTTCAATCAGCGAGATCAGCGGCCAATTGCGGCGCCTTGTGAATGCGGTCAAACCGGAACTCAAGGTAGCTCTCCTTGAACTATCTCTGTTTCACCCCGATGATCCGCGAGGGACGAGATTCTTTTCTTTCCTCTTGGGACAACCGGCGAGTCTGACCTGCTACCTCAAGCTCATCGAGCAGAATCTGTCGGCAAAGGAGTCGCGCGGCCCTCTAATACCCAATGGCTTTCTCTATGATTCTCCTTTCTACACAAAGTTTTATGGCGAAAGGAAGAATCCTTCGACAGAGGTGGACGGCAGCGCGGGAGTGGTCCTGGTCGAATATGCATCCGGCAATTCTCCAGAAGCGAAGTTTGAAGAACTATGTGAAATGATCGATCGGACGTTCGATTCCGTCGTGAATGAAATACTGGGAACATGCGTGTCGGGTCCGCTTGGCTCTCGACCAATTAACGGGAATTTCGCTGCACTTATCCCTCTGCTAAGGCCCGCCGCATCACACGACGCGTCGACCGCGCTATTGCGGGACCGCGTGCGCGGTGGTGGATTGTTTCTCTACGGTGAGCGCAATCCGGAAAGCGCGACGGAACAGGGAGTCGTTGCGGGAAGGCAAGAATACCGCAGTGAAGCGACGTCATTCCTGCTCAAAGCTCGGCATGCTCTGGTGCGTGGAATCATGGGAGTTAGTTACTCAAGAGTTGACCAAATTCGGCGTGAGAACATCGCCGCCCAGTCCACCAACCTAGCAAATGCACATGAAATCCGGAAGTTCATAATTGCCATTTCTTCCAGTTCGCCCCGCTCTATGCTCTCGCTGATTCGAGCATACTTCACGTTCCTGTTTCCGATTCGATCGGATTCCACGACTCGACAGATTCGATCGTTGCCGTTTGTTCGCTGCGGCGATCTAGACGAGACGACAACGTCTCTTCGAATAATTGTGTTGGCCGCCTTCGACGTGGCAGCTGTACTTCGCGCTACCTACTCCCTTCTTGGAAATCCCCCCTCTGAACAGGTATTTGATGACTTTATGGAAACTAGCCTTAATAACTACCGCGATGCGCTGGACCTCTCCGGCTTTGAAGATTACAAATTCCGGCGATCGCTAACAAAGGAAGAAATGTGGGGGTTCTGCGGTGCGTTAGTCTGCGCGTTTAGGAACACGCTGGAGCACGCCGATTTCGAGCACGGAAAGAAAATTGCCGTTACGTGGTCACGCGAAAGAGCGGCTATTGTTGTCCAGAATTCGCGCCTTCCCGACGAGATAAGCGGAGCGCAGGCGCCGAGAGAGTCAGACCCAGGTGCGAACTCGCTTGTGGCATTTTCGTACTATCTAGGTCGCTACAAGAAGGATCATGTCCCCATTACGCGGGTGAGTGATCAACCAAACAGTTACTTTATGGTCGATCCGGATGATATCAGCCGGTTTCTGACTGTTATACCGATGCCGGAGGACTAACATGCGTACGATCGAGATCTATCATCTTGAGGACGAGGAAAGGAAGCGACGATGGCTGGGCACGATTGTTGACCGACTTAATGCCCGGGGCCAGTCGGATCAAGTGCGTTTTATCGATCGATTGGGTCCTTCGTGGGACAAGCTGAAGGGAAATCCGAGTCTTCTCGCTCAGACGATCTGGGATGGTGCAGGAAACGAGAATGCTATCTTCCTGCTAGATGTAGTCCTGATTTCCCCAGATAGCGATCCGGCGAGACACCAGTATCGAGAAGCTGCTAACTTGATCACGGCAATGCTTTCCGATGAAGGGCTTGACCAAGTTGTTCTCGCCTCTCAAAGACTACTGAGCATCCTGAAGTCTGGCCAAAGGGTCGAAGATGTCAAGTTGGCAGCCGTCACTGCGGCGCTGTGTCAGTACCGAAACACCCGATTTGCATGGGCATCAACTAACACCGCTTGGCTCCGAGACGCGCTGCCGCCAGAGTTCCGAACTGTTCCGTCATTCTCGTTTCCTCTGGGTGAGGATGTGGATGTAGACCCGCTGTTGATTGAACGTGCAACCGACGTGATATACGAACTTGCGGTATGTTCGTCCTTGCTGAATCCGCAGGAGTTCTTGGAAAAGGCAGTTGACCTCGGGCATCCAGAAGGCAAAGAGAAAGCGGCAGCTGTTGATCTCCTTCGACTATTTCTCCGAATGAGCAAGACAGACTTTCTGTCGACATTTGGCGGCGATGGGGATATTCACGCGAATGTCCTTGAAGGAATAAAGAGCATGTCGGGAGCGCGATCGGGGCTCGATCTACAGGCGGCCTGGCTGTTGGCTCTGGGGGTCTACAGATCACTCTTCCCGGCGGCTGTGTGGCAAAGTAAGTGGAATGCCGAAGAGTTCTGTCGATACCCTACGGATCGGGAATACTTCATTGCACATTCCGTGAAAGAAACCGAAGACGAGGCAGAGTCCCGAGCTACACGCCTGAGCACGCTGAGGGCGTATACGGATCTGTGCGAACGGCTTTTCAGGCATGATGAACAAGATGATACGGATCTTCTCGTGGGAACTCGCTTGGGAGCGAAGTCATTGGAGTTTACTGTCGACATACCATTCCAACGCTTTAGGGATACGTTGGTCCAAGTGTTTCGCAAAGCGCGCGGTGAGAACATCGACTTTGGAAAGAGGGCGCACGATACTTCATCTGCTGTCCTCCGCTTTCTGATTTCATCGTTATTCAAGGTGGAGGCAGATGATGTGATTATCAGTCCAAATGCGTCCTTGCGGATTAGCGGGGAAGACGGGAGAACGCATGTCAAATTCGGATAATCCAATCGGAGTAGCGGTTATCGATCGAGACAGAGACCGTTGCAGGTCGATGGCGAAAGCTTTCTCGGGTATCCATAATCTCCAGACCTTTGCCTGGTGTATAGACGGAGAGGGGATCTGGGAGCCACAGGCACCCGGTGTTGCGGTGATCTCTCTTGTTATTTGCCACTATGGAGCAGCGGAACAGAAGGTTTTGAAAGATATCAACTCTTCAGCGACCATTTTTTATGGCGGGGGTGGCGGGGCGACCATTCCGTACCGATACGTGATCTGGCGCGAAATTACGGGAAAGCGAAATGCGCTCACCACTTATGAGGCACAAGAGCTGTTCGAATTCTCGAAGCTAAAGCCCGAAAAAAGGACCGGGGAAAATGTGCCAAACATCCTCAAGCGAGAGGCGCGCTACCTTCTTCACAGTCTCGCTGTTATCTGCCAGGCGTACCTCGCTCTCGATGATCGGCTGAATGACGACGGTGATGCGGGGACGCGGTATAGCGGTCTGATGTTGGACCGGGCGTTTTGCCAGGATCAGCTTGATCGATTGAGCAGGCCCTCTTGGTGGCATTCAGTCTTTGGGGATCCACTGCCTTTGGAGCAAATGGAGAAGCAGGGATGGAACAAAACACGGGGAAATTTCGGAAAGGTAATCGAATTCAATCAGTGTCTCACTCAAGGCAGGATCGTAACAAGGGCGACCGTGGAAGCATTGTTCGCCGCCCTGACTCAGCAACTTCGCTCCTAGGGCGTGGCGAGCGTGACGAGGAAGTCGTAGGCATATCGGGTTGGTTGGTTCCGTGGGAAGAGTGGCAGCACAGCCGCGCAGCCTTCAATCATGATTGGCTGAAGAACCACTATCTGTTAGCCCTAGAGGCATTCCTGAATGTTCTTGACGATCTGGTGGAAAACCAAGAGCTGGTACAGGAATTCGTATCGAGGCTTTTGCCGGAATGGGAACTCAGGCGAGCGCAAGTAGTCGATTTGGCCGAACGGTTTGCCATCTCCATGTCGCCGAAGGCATTGTTTTCCACCCAGCCACTGCTAAACTGTGCGCCTAGTGAGAGAGATTGTCTTGGGTTAGTTGCGGATGCCATCTGGCGCGAACACTACCCAGTTCAACGCTGGGAAAAAGATCTGCGCGAAGCTATATCCGGAGTGGACAACGCATATAGCGCTCTCAGGCACAGCCTCGAACTTGGAAATGATACAAAGACAGTGCCTGTGCTTCGTGAGTCCAGGGCCGCATTTCGCGCATTTCGGAACGCCTGCTCTCATCTTGCTCAAGCGGTTGAAGTGCTGCCGGGTACGCTGGAAATCCTATGATCTCTGAGAAGCTTCCGCGATTGCTTATTGTTGACGATCTATTTGGTCGTCAATTACCAGACGGACGAATCAACGAAGACCGAGCCCACTTATGCGGGCACTTCCTTCTAAGAGACGTTACTGGCGATGAGTCTTCGCGAACAGCGAAGCAAATCATCAAGCGCCCAATCGCGGAGGTTGTGTTCTTGCGGGGTCAAAAACCTGTGTGCGCCCTTCCCGGAGACCATGTCGAAAACGATTTGGAAGGTACGATGCGCAGAATTCGTGAGGGCTGGGATCACGGTCCAGATCGCTGGGCACTCGTGTTGCTTGACCTATGCTTCTACACGGGAAGAGTGGGGAATAATGAGAACCATCCGGGGATGCCCGCGGGGAGATCCGGAGATTCAAATCCGTCAAGCTATTTTGGACTCTCGATCCTCGAATCGCTCCACCGGGAATTGCCGAACCTGCCCGTTGTAATTCTGTCGAGCAAACCACGTGAGTCTGCGAGTCGCGCATATGCTGAGCTGGGGGCGTTAGGTTTCCTGGCACGCGCCGATGATAAAAGCCGCGACCAACTCATTGATTTTATTTGGAGACACGGTCTGATCCCAGATGACAGGAGAGAGATTATTGGAACTTCCAAGCCACTTCTCCTGGCTCTTCGCGCCGCGCGTCGTGCCGGGGCCGACCAACGGAACGTTCTTATTCTGGGTGAACGTGGAACCGGTAAGGAGCTACTGGCCCGGTATTTGCATCGTTCAGGTGCCGCCGGCAAGGATCGGCCACTAGTAATGGTGGACTCCGGCTCCCTAAGTCCGACTTTGTACGCGAGCGAACTTTTTGGCTATCGTCGCGGAGCCTTCACCGGAGCGGACCGCAATCATGTCGGTAAGATCGCACAAGCGCATGGCGGTGACCTTTTCCTTGACGAGGTCGGTAACATGCCAGGGGATGTTCAGGCTGGATTGTTGAGAGTTCTAGAACACAACAGCGTGACGCCGCTTGGTTCGAACGTCGCTGACGAAGCCAATGTTCGCTTTTTGTCGGCGACAAACGAGGATCTGGAAGGAAAGGCGGCGACTGGTGGTTTTCGCCAGGATCTGCTTGATCGGCTCAGAGAAGGGGGCAGTGTCTTCCTTCGTCCCCTTCGAGAGAGACTGGAGGATCTCGAACCCCTTGCAGAAGCCTTCGTTCGCCAGGCTGAGCGTGCAAATCCGAATGCGATACGGCGAATCATCGAGCCAGAAGCGCTCGACGTATTGCGTTCACACTCGTGGCCAGGCAATCTGCGCGAACTGAGAAGCTGCATCTTCAATGCGGTTTTCAATTACGCTGACGTCGAACATCTGATGCCCGTCCATCTTCAGATCGACCGTGCGGGGACAGAACTCCATGTCGCCCCGGGGCGTGAGGCTTGGCCTCGGCCCATTGAAACGAAGTTTGACGACGCACTTGCTGCAATCGCGGGTTTTGAGTTTGACAATATTCGCCCAGCAGACATCGTGGGTCAACTTTACAAAGCCGAGACAGCCTATGCGCACTTTCAGGTAGGACTCCTTCGCGCTGCATTGATGTTGACTAGACGAAGAACACTGGATAGTCCCGAAGGGGAGTTACTAATCCATCCCGCCGTGAAGCTGCTGACCGGGGACCGTGCCATGCCCGGATCGAAGGCTGCTGATATCGTAAAGAGAATCCTCGGTCACAGCACAAGTGTCAAGATAGCCGCCTTAGAAGATCCCGTTCTCCGCTCGGCATATGAGAAGGCGATACGTCTCCGACCATCGAGTTCGCGCAAGAAACGAGTGGCGAAGCACGCGGGAGGTGAAAGATGATTCGTCCGCAAATTCTCTTCGTATCCCGCGACCGAACTTGTGCCGAGTCTCTGTCTTCGTATTACAAGGCTGTGACGCCAGGCTATAGCGCCTCCCATGTGTGTAAGAGCATTGTCTTTGAAAATGTGGCGGAGCTATTTGAGGAATTGAACTCGCTTGGCCCCGCCGTTATGGCCGAAACAATGGTCGTCTACGATGCATGCGCGGACCAACATAATCTGTGGGATGCCGCGGGTATCGGACTCGGTGATCGGGGAACTGGTGTTCAGTTGGTCCTTCAATACCCGGAAATATATTTCGTCTTTATCGGCGGAGACGAATCGTCATTTACTCCAGAGGTAAAGTACTACCATGTAGTTGATTTATTGGATCTCAGTAAACTGCCGCAGTTGATCAAGCTGCACGCAAAGGGATTTCGAGTTCTGTACGACGCGAGCGGCCTGAGAAGCATTCTGAAGCAGAACCTCATGGAAGCGGATAGGATCACTGACAATAGGTATCAATCAGCTTGGCAGACACGTCGAGAGACGGCCGCTTGCGTGATAGAGGACGAGATGACCTATGCTCAGTTTAACGCCTATGCGGCCTATAGAGCTGGGTGTCGGGTGTTTACAGTGACAAGCCAGATTGAGCTGGAAAGACTCCTTCCGGCTTCCGAAAAGGTACGCGTTAACCCTGATCCTCACTTTCATACCATTGTGACCGATTGGGATATTCGCCTAGCAGATTTTGTCCCGGATGACCATTCGACGGGACTCGATCTGGAGAATCGGCTGCGGCTAAGCAAAGCGCGGATATTTGTTGTGACAAGTCAGAAGAATGCTGCCATTGAAGGCTTCTTGAAGAGCACGCCCGAACTTGCTGTGACCGGAATTGTGGAAGGGGAGTTGTCTCGGGCAAAGGCAGCCGATATCCGCTGTGTGGAGAAGCCATATGCGGGCCTCTTCGAACTCGTTGAATCGCTTCAGCCGTGCTCCTTATACAATACGCTGCATTCCTCTGCCAGCAAACCTGAGCGCCACACGGCAACATATGCACCAGGCTTCATTGCGGACAATCTGTTGTTGCGGGCTAAACGATTGTTTAATGTTAATGAGCGAGATCATGGTCTGCTTCTTCAACTCGCGGTGATATCGGGAGAGGCCAAGGAAATCTTGGGAGGGTTATCGCCGACGACATTCTTGGAAGCGCTCTCGTTGCAGAACGCTGCCGAGGTCCGCGCGGAAGCATCCTACCTGGGAATGCTAAGCGAAATCATTCCGGCAAGTCGGATACGGGCATTTGAAGGAGAGGCATCGAACAGCGTTCTGACGAGTGCACGCGAGGAAGAGCGGACCAAGACGCTGCTGAATTACACGATTCAGCAGCTGACATCATTCCGGCAAATCTATAACGACTATGAAGCGGTCGTGGCCGCCGAGGTATGCTTACAACGCATTGCAGAATGCCAGAGAGAGCAACTGCTGCGTGATCGAAAATGGTCGAGCCGGTTAAAGTTTGTTGGAATATGGTACTCAGACCTAGTTACCAAGTCGAGTACCAGCGTGGGTCGACTAATAGCCGCTGATTTAGCAATAATCGGCATCTTTTTTATGGTGTTTTACGCATTACTCCTTTTCCATCACTGCGATTTGACAAGGCATTTTCTTTGGCTCTCGCTCGGCCACTCAGTCCTGAGCTTTATGGAGATGGCTCCTGGGCTGGGCGAGTACGAGGAGGCTGTCAAGTGCGCAATTCGTGAAGGGTCCGCCGGCTGGATGTTGCTTTATCGCATTGCGCTGTTTCTGGAGATTACGCTGGCTTATGTCAACTTGGGTTTGCTCATCGCAATGCTCTACCGTAGGGTGACGCGCCGAGTACCATAGCGCGCGCCGGATCGCTCCGCGCCGCTCCCGCGGAGGATCGGTTTTTTGCTGATTCTCTCACCGTTTGACTACGAAGATCGCGACGGCGCCGAGCTAGGCTGCAGTTTCTAGCGCATCCGCTGACAGCTATTCAGATCCACTAAAACAATCAGGGAGACCTCTGGCCAAGCGTTTCCATGACTCTGGTGATCATCTCCCCCAACGCACTTTTCTAGGCCAGAATTGTGACCAACGGTATGGCCTGTCCGAAATCCGGCTGCATCTCGGAAGGCTTATGGTCGAATCGGGAATCCTCCACAACTCCACGCGTTGTTGATAGCAGTGCAGAAGTGCTGCATGCGGCGGCTCGCGCTTTACCGCGTGGAACTGACGGACTGGTTTAACATCATTCCGACGGTCGTCGGAGACGCGCTGCTGGCCCCGTACGGCGTAGGGCTAGGGGCCATCAACTTTCAACTCGCACTCTTTAGGAGCCCTTCGCCCGTTTGGGCGGCTCTGCGGCCTTCTAGTTGCTTCGATTCAAAGCAGATTGGCTAGAAAGAGGTTCGAGTACGTCATTCAGACCGCAGATGGTCAGGTTGCCCTGACGTCAAATTGTCTTTAACGCTTCCGAATCTTTAGGACCCAAGAAATTCGATGAAACCTTCAGAGCTCTACGAGGCGCTTCATGCGCTCATCAGCGAACGTGTGCCCCTGCACATCTGGGGCGCCTGCGGCGTCGGCAAGTCGCAGATAGTCGCCCAGGTCGCCGCCGACCGAAAGTGCGAGTTTCTCGATATCCGGGCCGTTCAACTCGATCCGGTCGATCTGCGCGGTCTTCCGCGCATCTCCGCCGACCG
>Ga0335074_10004960_pt1 | contig 18390 bp, 13 predicted proteins | sample Lox_Sample_23_FD_206715 | JGI IMG/M metagenome (GOLD analysis project Ga0335074, IMG submission 206715) | Soil microbial communities from Loxahatchee National Wildlife Refuge, Florida, United States - Lox_Sample_2.3 | ecosystem: Environmental > Terrestrial > Soil > Wetlands | place: USA... | reverse complement strand
CGTCGCTTACACCGTGCCTTACAAACTGTCCGACGCCGAGGGCTCGCTCTACAAGGAAGTAACCGAGTATGTGCGCGAGGAGTTCAATCGCGCCGAGGCGCTAGAGAACGACAAACGCATCGGCACTGTCGGGTTCGCCCTGACCATCTTGCAACGGCGCCTCGCGTCTTCGCCTGAAGCGATCTACCAGTCCCTGCGTCGGCGCCGAGAGCGACTCAAAACCCGGCTGCGTGAACTGGAAATCCTGCAGCGGGGTGCCCAGGCCGGCGTCGCAATGGCAGCTGATGTCCCGACTCTCGATAAGGAAGACGTCGAGGATCTTGAGGACGCGCCCGACGCCGAATTGGAAGCGGCCGAGGAGCAGGTCCTCGACCAAGCCACGGCCGCGCGGTCGATCGGCGAACTGCGGATGGAGATCGAGACGCTAAAGCGCCTCGAAGCCCTTGCGCACGCGATCCGGCGCAGCGGCGAGGACAAGAAGTGGCGGGAACTCGCGACCCTGCTCGGCGAGATCTTCACGCCGGCATCGATCGCCAACGGGCTCGCGGAAGAATCCTCGCCCTACGACGCGGGCGTTCCCTTGCCCCCCAAGCCCACGCCGTCGCCGCACCAGAAGCTCGTCCTCTTCACCGAACACCGCGACACGCTGAACTACCTGCAAGGCCGGATCGGAACGCTGCTCGGGCGTGAGCAGGCCGTCGTCATCATCCACGGCGGCATGGGCCGGGAGGATCGCATGAGGGCCCAGGAGGCTTTCCGGCACGATCCTGAAGTCCAGGTTTTGCTGGCGACCGACGCCGCTGGCGAGGGCATCAATCTCCAGCGCGCCCACCTGATGGTGAATTACGACCTCCCCTGGAACCCGAACCGGCTGGAGCAGCGCTTCGGGCGCATTCACCGCATCGGCCAGACGGAGGTTTGTCATCTGTGGAACCTGGTCGCCGAGGAGACGCGTGAAGGCGACGTCTATCGCAGGCTGCTCGAAAAGCTGGCGCAGGCGCGCAGCGCGCTCGGCGGTCAGGTCTTCGACGTCCTCGGCAAAGTGCAGTTCGAAGGCCGGTCGCTGCGCGAGCTGCTGATCGACGCCATCCGGTATGGCGATCAGCCAGACGTGCGGGCGCGGCTCTTCAAGGTTGTCGAGAACGCCTTCGATAAGGACGCTCTACGGAGCCTGCTCGAAGATCGCGCGTTGGCCCACGACGCCATGGATGCCTCACGCGTCTTCCGCATCCGCGAGGAGATGGAGCGCGCCGAGGCGCGCAGGCTTCAGCCCCATTACGTCGAGTCTTTCTTTCTCGAGGCCTTCAGGCGGCTCGGGGGAACGGTGAAGCAGCGCGAGGCCCGGCGTTACGAGATCACCCATGTTCCGGCACCGGTGCGCAACCGGGATCGTCTCATCGGATTCGGCGAGCCGGTAATGCCGCGTTACGAACGCATTGCGTTCGAGAAGGCGCTCGTGGCGCCCCAGGGGCAGCCGCCGGCGGCGTTTGTCTGCCCAGGCCATCCGCTGCTCAACGCGATGATCGACATCAGCCTGGAACGGTACCGGGACCTGCTGCGGCGGGGCGCAGTGCTGGTCGACGAGCGCGATCCAGGCATGAGCCCGCGCGTGCTGTTCTTTCTCGAGCACGCGATCCAGGACGGCAGCGTCACGAAGAGCGGCGAGCGGCGCGTCGTCTCGAAGCGGCTGCTGTTTGTCGAAAACGACGCGCAGGGCGCGGCGCGCCACATCAACTATGCGCCCTATCTCGATTACCGCCCGCTCGCGGAGGGCGAGCCGAGCATCGACGCCATTCTGGCCCGTCCTGAGGCGGCATGGATTGGACGCGACCTTGAGAATAAGGTGCTGATTCATGCCGTCACGGCGGTGGCGCCAGAGCATCTGGCCGAAGTACGCGACCGCAAGATCAAGCTCCTCGACAAGACCGAGGCGGCGGTCAAGGATCGGCTGACCAAGGAAATCAATTACTGGGATTTCCGCGCCGAGAAGCTGAAGGAGCAGGAGCGCGCGGGCAAGGCCAATGCGCGGCTCAACTCGGGCGAAGCACGCAAGCGGGCGGACGAGCTCCAGGCGCGGCTGCGGAAGAGGATGGAGGACATCAAGCGGGAGCGGCAGTTGGCGCCGCTGCCGCCCGTTGTGCTCGGCGGCGTGTTGGTCGTGCCCAAGGGACTGGTCCTTGCGCTGCAAGGGCTGTCGGAGGCCTCCGCGCGGGCGCTGGCCGACACCCAGGCGGCCGCCGCGAAGGCGCGCCAGATCGTCATGGAAGTCGAGCGCAGCCTGGGGTTCGCGCCGGTCGACAGGGAGTTTGAGAAGCTCGGCTATGACATCGAAAGCGCCATCCCCGGAACCGGGCGCTTGCGCTTCATCGAGGTCAAGGGCCGGGTCGCAGTCGCAGACACAGTTACGGTGACGAAGAACGAGATCCTGTATTCGCTCAACAAGCCCGACGACTTCATTCTCGCCATGGTCGCGTTCGGCGCGGACGGATCGCACGAGGTCCGGTATCTGCGCAGGCCCTTCCAACGCGAGCCTGATTTCGACGTCACCAGCGTCAATTACGGTTTTGCCGAACTGCTCGGGCGCGCTGACGCGCCGCGATGAGTAGCTACTTTTCGGACCGCCACAGTCGAACAACGCCGCGGGCCGTTGAGACCATCAGCCCGCAAACCTGGGCAGGCATTCTCTCGCTACTTGAAGCGCGGGTCACCGATGGCTCCCTCGCGTTCGGCTTTCCCGCGGAGTGCCAAGACGGCGGCGCCATTTACGGCACAGATCAGGTGTCGCTTTGGGATCGCGCGCTCGCGGAGATTCCGCGCCTGTTGCCGGCATCGGAGGAACCGCGAGACGCTTACAGCCCCCCATGGCGACCGCGAAGGGATGAAGTCCCACCTACGGACGCCGTCCTCGACCTTTGCGTATTGATCGCGCGAAATATCGGCCAACCCAAAATTGTCGGGAGTCATCATACCTACTATGGGCACGACCATATCCGACTTGACCGAGAAGAGGGTCTCATCCGCTGGGTTCAGGAAGTGAATGGCCTGTTTGCGAGGGCCGGCCTTGCCTACGAGATGGCCGCTGACGGGACGATCAGCAGCCTGTTGCCGGGACCCCTGCTTGAGGCGATCGCACAGACGGAGTTCGCCACCGGCGATGCCGCTGCCGACGCCTTGCTCGAGCGTGCGGTGGCACTGCTCAGCAGCCGCCACGCGGATGCACACCAGGACGCCATCGAGAAACTTTGGGATGCCTTTGAGAGGATCAAGACGCTCGAAGCCGGTGACAAGAAGCAGGGCGCTGAGACGCTGCTATCTGCCTCGCAGGCGCCCGATGCGCCGTTGTTTAACGAGGCGGTCAGGAACGAGTTCCGCTTGCTGACAGACCTCGGCAACAAGCTCCGCATCCGTCATTCTGAAACCGACAAGGAACCGATCTCGTCGCGCCGAAAGGCGGAGTATCTGTTCCACCGCATGTTCGCCCTGCTTCGATATGTCTTGTTGCAAACCGACCGCATTCGGCGTTCGTGAGACCATGACAGCCAAAACACGCAAGAAGCTCATCGAAGTCGCGCTGCCGCTCGACGAGATCAACGCCGCTTCCGCGCGCGAGAAATCGATTCGGCACGGGCATCCGAGCACCCTTCATCTGTGGTGGGCGCGGCGGCCGTTGGCGGCGGCGCGGGCGGTGATTTTTGCGCAGATGGTCGACGATCCTTCGGAATATGTCGATACGCTGCTGTCCCTGCCGGACATGCGGCGGCGGGCGGAGGCGGAGCGGAAGAAGAGGCTCGAAGTTTGGCGCCTCAAGCCTGGCGACGCCGCGCGCGGGCCGGAGCCGACTCTCGCGGAATCCGTCGCGGGGGTCGAGCGCGAGCGGCTGTTTGGCATCATCAAGGACCTCGTGAAGTGGGAGAACACCACCAACGAGACGGTGTTGCAGAAGGCGCGCGACGAGATTTGGCAGAGCTGGCGGCGCGCCTGCGCGGACAATGCGGACCATCCGCGCGCCAGCGAATTGTTTGATCGCCACAAGCTGCCGGCCTTCCACGATCCCTTCGCTGGCGGCGGTTCGCTGCCGCTGGAGGCGCAGCGGCTGGGGCTGGAGGCTTACGCCAGCGATCTCAATCCGGTCGCGGTGCTGATCAACAAGGCGATGATTGAGATCCCGCCGAAATTCGCGGGCAAGCCGCCGATCAACCCAGAGTGGAGTTCCAAATCCGCAGGCGAAAAGGGACTGAGGGTCTGGAAAGGCGCGCAGGGACTCGCCGAGGACATCCGCTATTACGGGCAATGGATGCGCGACGAGGCGGAAAAGCGCATCGGGCATCTCTACCCGAAGATCGAGGTCACCGCCGAGATGGCGCGCGAGCGGCCGGATTTAAGGCCGCTCCTCGGCCAGAAGCTGACCGTTATCGCCTGGCTTTGGGCGCGCACGGTAAAGAGCCCGAACCCGGCCTTCGCCAAAGTGGACGTGCCGCTCGTCTCAAGCTTCATGCTCTGCACCATTGCCGGCAGAGAGGCCTATGTTGAACCGATGCTTGACCAAGATGGCTATAGCTTCAAGGTCAAGACGGGAAAACCGGTAGACGTCACTGCAGCAAGGGGCGGTACGAAATTAGGGCGTGGAGCGAACTTCCGCTGCGTAATGTCCGGTTCACCAATTTCCGGAGACTATATCAAGTCCGAGGGCCGGGCCGGACGAATTGGCGCGCGGCTTCTCGCAATCGTTGCTGAGGGTGGTCGTGGGCGAGTATACCTGACCCCCGACCAACTGATGCAGGAGGTCGCACGAAATGCACGTCCGGAATGGAAGCCGGAAGTAGAGTTATTCCAAGGCGCGCTCGGTTTTCGCATCGGCAACTACGGCATGAGTAAATGGAGCGACCTCTTTACGGGACGCCAAATCGTAGCCCTATCCACATTTTCAGACTTGGTCCACGAAGCTCACGAGCGCGCAAGGATCGATGCAATATCCGCCGGACTTCTCGACGACGGGCGTTGCATCGATATGGGGGGTAGTGGAGCTAAAGCCTATGCGGATGCGGTAGGAGTGTACTTGGGGTTTGCCATAGACAAAATGGCTGATCGGCACTCAGCCCTCTGTACTTGGGACCCGACACCTACCGCCAGCGGTATACTTCACACATTCGCTCGCCAAGCGTTACCGATGAACTGGGATTATGCAGAAGGCAATCCGTTCAGCGAGGCCTCCGGAAATTTCGAGGGCGGCATTGGCTGGATAGCAAAGGTCCTTGAGAGTTCATTTGCAAGCAAGTTGGCCGGGTTTGCTGTGTCCTTTGACGCTTCAGTTCAAGACATAAGTACCGACAAGATCGTGTCGACCGACCCCCCATACTACGACAACATTGGCTATGCGGACTTGTCGGACTTCTTTTATGTTTGGTTGCGCCGCGCACTTAGGCCCAGTTTTCCGGCGTTATTTGGTACGCTAGCCGTTCCAAAGGCCGAAGAATTGGTTGCTACGCCTGATCGCCATGGAGGCAGAGATGAGGCCGAGGCGTTTTTTCTCAACGGAATGACAAGGGCCCTCCAACAGCTAGCAACGAAAGCACATCGTGGATTTCCGATCACGATCTACTACGCATTCAAGCAATCAGAGACGACGAGCGAGGTAGGCACAGCTAGCACCGGTTGGGAAACGTTTTTGGACGCCGTAATTCGCGCTGGCTTCGCCATCAGTGGGACTTGGCCAATGCGGACGGAACTCGGAAATCGCATGAGGGGGATAGGCTCAAACGCCCTTGCTTCAAGCATTATCCTCGTCTGCCGCCCGCGCAACGGGTCCGCCCCAACCGCCACCCGCCGTGAATTCGTCGCGGCCCTCAAATCCGAACTTCCCCGCGCGCTGAGTCTCCTGCAAGCCGGCAACATCGCCCCCGTCGACCTTGCCCAAGCCGCCATCGGTCCCGGCATGGGCGTCTACACGCGCTACGCAAAAGCGCTGGATGCGGAGGGCAAGCCGGTCTCGGTGCGCGAGGCGCTCGCGCTCATCAATCAGGTGCTCGACGAGGCGCTCGCCGAGCAGGAAGGCGATTTTGACGCAGAAAGCCGCTGGGCGCTCGCGTGGTTCGAACAGGTCGGCTTCAACGAAGGCGAATATGGCGTCGCCGAGACCTTGTCGAAGGCCAAGAACACTTCGGTGACAGGGCTCGCCGAGGGCGACATTCTCGAATCCAAGCGCGGCAAAGTGCGTCTCCTCAATCCCGACGAACTGCCCGCCAAATGGGACCCGGCAACCGCGCCGCGCCTCATCGCCTGGGAGGTCGTGCATCACCTGATCCGCGTGCTGGCGAGCGGCGGCGAAAGCGCGGCGGCCGATATGGTCGCAAGGCTTGGGACGCGCGCGGAGCCCGCGCGCGAACTCGCCTATCGCCTCTACACGCTCTGCGAGCGCAAGAAGCGCGCGACTGAGGCGCTTGCCTACAACGGCCTCGTCCAAAGCTGGCCCGAGATCGTACGTCTTGCTCAAGAAGGCGGCAAGCGACAGCCGGCGCAGGCCGACCTGTTGGATGGGGTGTAAGCGATGATGAGCGACACCGACGCCACTTCAACCCTCAGCCGCTGGCCCAGCAGAGCCGCCCCGCCGAATCTGATGGCTCAGCTCCAAAGCCGACTCCCTGTGTCGCTCATCGCCACGCCCCGTGAAGCGCTGGCGACTTGCCGCAGCGATGCGACGCTGGCCGAAGTCATGGTGGGCAACCACGAAGGCTTCGACTATTTCCCCGTTATCGACGCAGACCAACCCGAGCGCGAACAGGTCATTGGCCTTGTCGAACTCGTGCCCTACCTACGCGGCAAGAAGCCCGAAGGCGTCGTAAACGAACATTTATGGAGACTCTGCGAGGATAATCTGATTGGGGCCGACGCTGGCATTCTGACTTTCGTGAAGGCAGCCGATCGGTATCCCTGCCGTCTCGTCATGTCGGGCACCGAAATCAGCGGTCTGGTCAGCCTCTCGGACCTCCAACAACTGCCCGTCCGCGCAGCTCTGTTTGCTCTGATCACGCATATTGAGATGACGATGGCGGACGCTATCCGTCGGATTCGGATGGCTCGGATAGATGGAACCGCCGTCTGTCGAAAGATCGCCTAGACAAAGTCGAGAGCAAGCAAAAGGCAGCAATAGCCGCCGACAACGACGTCGACGAACTCTTGCTCACGCAATTCTGCGATAAGACGACAATCATTCGAAAGAGCGAGCGTTTCACTGAAAGCAAGGGCAAATTCGAGCGCGAAATGAATGAGGCTCAGGAGCTGCGAGACAATCTGGCGCACGCAAACGAATACGCAGCAACCCGAGAAGAGGCGGCGAAGGTCTGCGACATCGCGCGAAAGATCGAACAGTGGATCGCGCTGTTGAGCCAGTGGCCCTCGGCACACGTCGCGACAAAGGACTAACCATGGCTGTGACGAACCAAGAACGCGTGGGCAAGGCGATGGACCTTTTGCGCGCGGGTCTCGCCCCGTTCGTCGAGCGCGAGGTGCAGTCGGCCGTGAAGGCGGGAACCGTGCGCATGGACGCCGTGCGACGCTACTCCGAAGACCCCATGCTTGGCGCCAAGCCGATCGCGCAGTGGGATGTCGCCGGCCTCTTGAAGTTGATGTGGGAAACCTGGAACGACGTGTTCGGCCGGACGCTCGGCCGTGCTGAGCGCTCGCTGGTGCAGGAGCTGCGCGACTGGCGCAACAAGTGGGCGCATCAGGAGCCGTTCTCGAGCGACGATGCGGACCGCGCGCTCGATTCGATCAGCCGGTTGCTCACTGCCGTCTCGGCACCGCAGGCCGACGAGGTCGGCAAGATCAAGATGGAGCTGCGCCGTCTGGTCTTCGACGAACAGGTGCGCGGCGAAAAGCGGAAGGTCGGCGGCTCGCTGGTCGAACCGGCGACGGCCGGCAATCTGAAACCCTGGCGCGACGTCGTGACGCCCCATCCCGACGTCGCCAGCGGCCGCTATCAGCAAGCCGAGTTCGCCGCCGACCTCTGGCAGGTGCATCTCGGCGAAGGCAGCGACGAATATCGCAATCCAGCCGAATTCTTCCGCCGCACGTTCCTGACGGAAAGCCTCAAGCGATTGCTCGTCGGCGGGGTACGACGCCTATTGGGCCAGGGCGGCGACCCAGTCGTGCAACTGCAGACCAATTTCGGCGGCGGCAAGACCCACTCGATGCTGGCGCTCTACCACCTGTTCGGCGGCGCTGCGCCGGGCGAACTCGCGGGCGTGGACTCGGTGCTGGCCGAGGCGGGCGTGAAGACCTTGCCAAAGGCGCGGCGCGTCGTGCTGGTCGGCAACAAGATCTCGCCTGGCAACCCGGTGACCAAGCCGGACGGCACGGTGGTGCGGACACTCTGGGGCGAACTCGCCTGGCAGCTCGGGGGCCCGAAGGCCTTCGCGCGCATCGCCAAGGATGACGAGAGCGCGACGAGTCCCGGCGACGTTCTGCGCGAACTTTTCGTCGAGTATGGCCCAGGTCTCGTGCTGATCGACGAATGGGTCGCCTATGCCCGGCAGCTCCACGATCAAAGCGACCTGCCGGCCGGCGGGTTCGAGACGCAGTTCACCTTCGCCCAGGTGCTGACCGAATCGGCCAAGCTCGCCAAGAACTGCCTGCTCGTTGTCTCGTTGCCCGCTTCCGACACGGGCGGTTCGCCGCACACCCAGGCCGACGACGTCGAGGTCGGCGGCATTCGCGGACGCGAGGCGCTCGACCGGCTGCGCAACGTGGTCGGACGCGTCGAATCGTCGTGGCGCCCTGCCACGGCGGAAGAGGGTTTCGAGATTGTCCGGCGGCGCCTGTTTGAGCCGATCACTGGCGATTTGTTCAAGCAGCGCGATCTGACCGCGCGCGGCTTTGCCGACCTCTACCGTGAGAAGGTGGCCGAGTTTCCGCCAGAATGCCGCAGCGCTGACTACGAGAAGCGAATCCAGGCAGCCTATCCGATTCATCCGGAGATCTTCGATCGCCTCTATACCGACTGGTCGACGCTGGTGAAGTTTCAGCGCACACGCGGCGTGCTACGGTTGATGGCGGCGGTGATCCACAGCCTGTGGGAGAAGGGCGACCGCAGTCCGCTGATCCTGCCCTCGACGATCCCTATTGATGATCCACGCGTGCAGTTCGAGCTGACACGTTACCTCTCCGACAACTGGGCGCCGATCATCGAAAAGGACGTCGACGGGCCCAACTCACTCCCGCTGAAGATCGATGCCGAGCTGCCGAACCTTGGCAAGCTGTCCGCGACACGACGCGTCGCGCGCACGATCTACCTCGGTTCAGCTCCAACCGCTTCCGCAGCCCATCGCGGGATCGAGGACCGACAGTTGAAGCTCGGCTGCGTCATGCCCGGGGAGACGCCGGAGGTGTTCGGGGACGCGCTGCGGCGGCTCGCGGCCGCCGCCACCTATCTCTACCAGGACGGCCCGCGCGCCTGGTACGGGACCCAGCCGACAGTGACGAAGCTGGCGGAAGACCTCGCCGAGCAGCTTAAGCGCGATCCGGACAAAGTCGCCGCCGAACTCGACGCAAAGCTGCGCGCCGACCTCAAGAGGAGCGGCGATTTTGCGCGCATTCATGCGCTGCCCCGCTCCAGCGCCGATGTGCCCGATGATTACGAGGCACGGCTGGTTGTTCTCTCCGCGGACCACCCATACAGCAAGGAGAGCGGCAACGCCGCAGAGGTCGCGGCGAAAGCGATCCTGGAATCGCGCGGAAACACGCCACGGCTGTACCGCAACACCCTGGTGTTCCTCGCCGCGGACAAGGTGCGGCTGCAGGACCTCGATGAGGCCTTGCGCAGGTATCTCGCCTGGTCATCAATCGTGGCCGAGAAGGAAAAGCTCAATCTCGACCCGCACCAAGCTCGACAGGCCGAGACGCAGAGACAAGCAGCCGAAGGCGCAGTCACTGCGCGGCTGCCAGAAACCTACCAGTGGCTGCTCGCTCCGGAGCAAACAACGCCGAAAGCGCCCCTCGCATGGCAAGCCTACCGTCTGACCGGCAGCGATGCGCTGGCGGTGCGAGTCAGCAAGAGGCTGCGCAGCGAAGAACTGCTGGTCGCGAGCCTCGGCTCGACGATCCTGCGCAAACATCTCGACGAGGTGCCTCTTTGGCGTGGCGACAGCGTCGCCGTCAAGCAGCTCGTCGACGACTTCGCGCGCTACCTCTACCTGCCGCGCATCGCGGGTCCCGAGGTGTTGTCGCAGTCCCTTTGGGATGGCTTCGCACTGCTCACCTGGAGGAAGGACACGTTCGCATTCGCCGAGGGCTACGACGAAGCGGCGGCTCGCTATCCCGGTTTACGGGCTGGCCAAGCAGTGAACGTCTCGCCCGACAGCACTGGACTTGTCGTCAAGCCGGATGTGGCCGCAAAGCAGTTGGACGCCGAGGCTGAGTCTCAAAAGCCTCACAAACCTGACGAGAAAGGTGGCGATCAAGACGACCGCGAGAACAAAGATCAACCCCCTCCGCCGCCGCCCGGCCCGCCGGCGCCCCAGCCGCGCCGATTTCACGGCTCTGTTCGCGTCGACCCAACCCGGGTGGTGCGCGACGCAGGTCGCATAGCCGACGAGGTGATCGCGCATCTCGCCGGCCAAACTGGCGCCGAAGTCACCGTGACCATCGAAATCGAAGCCCGGCTCCGCAACGGCGCCAGCGACCAGCTCGTGCGCACCGTGACCGAGAACAGCCGCACGTTGAAGTTCGACAACCAAGGGTTCGAGACCGAATGACGGAGCTGCTCGTTGGGAACGAATGGATATTGTTTCCTGTATGCCATGCCACAGAATTTGATTTCCGAGCGGCCGTCCCCTGCGTAGTTCCTCAAGCTCGGGACGGGTAGAGCGGGCGCTTCTTTCGCCGACCAACAGGGTGCGCTGCAGGCATCTTTCACTGCCACGAGCGGATGAGCGCAACGCAGTCCGCGACGACGTCCCCGAAAGGTCGGTCGGCATCAATCACCGCATCGGCTTGTTCGGGGAGCGCGTCGCGCAGCTCGCCTTCTACGCGGTGGCCGGCGGCTCGCTGGAAGTCAGTGTGATCGGACCGCGCTTTGACCCGGGCTGTGCGCGCGGTATCGCTTGCTTGCAGGAAGAGAAGCCGAGCAGTTGAAGGTGCGGCCAGTACACGCAAGATGCGAAAGATAGCAGCGTGCCGCACACCATCGGCCACAAAGTCGTCGCCGGGCTGGAAGCCACCAGCGTCCAGCACATCGTGGCAAAAAGCCTCGGGATCACTCTCGACGCGCTGCTGTCCAAGGTCTTGCAGCCCCCGCCGATCCGTCGGATCTCCTCCAGAACGCGCAATCTCCGCTCGGAGAAAGTCACCGAAGCCAGTCCGACCCCACCCGAGCGCCTCGGCCACAGCGGCGCTGACGGAGGACTTGCCACTTCCGATCTGGCCCGAGAAACAGACAAGGAGGCTCATGAGAAGTCAAGAGCGAGCTGTCGCGAGCGCAGCGAAACCCAACCGCGGCGGTCGCGCTTGTCACACCGGACGGCGGCGAGCGACGCAGCAGATTCCAGCTCTATGAGGGTGGCGTAGAGGGAATCCGCACGTGCCGCCCAAAAGGAGTCGTCGGCGCAAATGCCAGCCGCAAAACGGTTCCTAATGCGCTCAAGAGGCTCCGCGACGAGATCGTAACACCAGGTCCGGCGCGCGAGCGCGATGCCCTTGATCGGACCTGCTACCTGTTTCATGAGGATGATGTCGCCTTCATAGATCTCGCCATATGGAGCGCATCGGTTCCGGCTGAAGCGGGATTCGATCGTCTTCTGGCCGGAGAGCACGAGTGAGAGGAAGGGCTCCGAGAACACGGCCACGTGGAGACCGACAGAACTCGACGGATGAGCCGCGTTCGACAGGTAACTCAGCCAGAAACTGTGGCCATCGACCTGCCGTACGAGCTCATCGAATCCGACGTCCAAACCGCCCTCCGTTCCGGTGCAATATCGAGTGAGCCCCGCTCCTCTTCGGCCTCAAGGGCGGCGAGGGCCACGAGCTGTTGGCCGACTCGCTCGACCGCTCCGCGAAGATTGCCCCAGAGGCCAGGCTGAGCGCCAGAGCCGATTTCTGCGCCATTGTACGAGGTGGCCGCCTCCAGCACGACGGCCGGATTGTCGGTGCTAAAGATGCGGTGGCCGGAGGTCCAGACCAAGGCGCGGCGGCGGCGGAGGTCGCGGCGGCTGACCGACGGAAGCACGTCGCCTTCGACGATGTGAATGAGGCCGGCAAACGTGTCCGTCCTGGCGTCGCCACGTTTGATGAACAGCCGCATGCGGCCGATTGTAAGCTCGATCCAGTCGCGTCTGCGGCCGCTGGTGAGCGGAGCGTCCCGAGACTCGATGCGGGCTTTGTGAAACACGACGAGATCACCGCGGCGCCAACGAGGCGGAGGATGGATGCCCGCAGCGACGAGGGCGTTGGCTTCGAAAAAAGGCGTATCATAGGCGACCGCCAAGGCGCGATGTTCGAGAACATCGAGCCCGAGCCGAGCGGCGAATCGTACGGTGGACATTCGGTCCTGCTCGGCACTCGACCGAGTGCCGATAGGCGGCATGCTGATGAGGACCACGCCACCCTTTCGACAAGCGGCCGCGGCTGCCGCAAGCATGGGACGGATGAAGTCCATGTACCAGGGTGGATCCATGAGAACCGCATCAGCGGTGTCGCGCGGAAGCCCTCCGCTGCAGAAGGCAATCGAGAGCGGCGAGCCAGTCGCGCGGTTTAGCGTGATCACACGCTTGGTCACGACATTATCTTCAGCCAGGAAGAACAGCTGGCGATTGATCGGTAGCGATAGAGCCTCGAGCGCGAGCCCTGGCGTTCCAAAGAGGAGCACGTTGCCGCCCAGCGGAGTCAGATCGGCAGCAAGGTCGAGGAGGGTGCGAGATGCGTCGGGCGTGAAGCGCCATTCATAGTCCAGCGGGTGCGGGAGTGGGAGCAGCGAGCGTCCTTCAGGCGAGGTGGCGGCGCGTTGTCCTGCCTCGCGGCGCATCCCGGCAGCGAGCCCAGGCGACACAAGCCCGCGGTCGGTCAGGCGATCCAGCGATCTGAAGACCTCCGTTGGATATACGGACGGCAATCGGCGCAGAAGACCCGCAAAGTCTGTTGTTCCAGCACGGAGCGCCGCGAGAATCAGCGTGTCGATAGAGCTGGCGAACGCCGCGGCAGCGGCCCGATCTGGTGAGGCGCTCATGCAAATTTTCTCGCCAACGGAACATCGCAGATCGAGAGAGCGTGCAACTCGACAGAAAAGCGTCGACTCAATTCGGCGTTCCAGGCGGCGATTGCGTCCTCCTGGATGCGCAGGCTGCGCTCGCGTTCGGTGTCGCGGGCGAGGCGGTGCTGGACAGGCGTGAAGACCTGGATGCGGAGCGGGACGACGCGCAGCGGGAAGTTGGGATCAACAGCCTGAAGGCGGTCCACAAGATCGGCGACGCCCTGAGCCACACCATCCGCGTGCGGCGAAGTGAGCGTCACGTAGCCGTAGACGTCGAGTCCTAGCCCGACGACGCTGCGCAGAATCTCGAATTGGCGGTTGTAGTCGTCCGGCGCCGCCCTTGTGTTGAAAGCGAAGGAGCGGGCGTCGAATCCCTTGACGCAGCAAACTCTGCCGTAGTTGCGGTAGGTTTGCAGGAGGTCGAGATCCTTCGTTGATAGGGCGTCGAAGAGGTAAGTGGTGCTGAGATTGTCGTCGGTCCACAGAAAGGTGTCGCGTTCGAGGCCGGCGTCCTGCAATGCGCGCATCATCCATGGAGTCCACTCGGGCACGAGGTCGGGCGAGCCGCCAGACAGGTCGATAATGCGAGGCGGATCGGGAATTTGCCGATAAAGCTCGACAAGCTCGGACGCGGTGAACCAAGCCGAGCGATTGGTGTCTGCCTTGAGCAACTCTTCGGGCACGAAGCAGTACCAACAGCGCCAAGCGCAGGCTGCGTTCTGAAACACGAGGGCGGTCATCAGATCCGGGAGGGGCGTGATGCCGAGCGCATGGCAAGCCGGCGCGATTGGAAGCGGGTTAGCCGGCCAACCTTCGGCGGTCGCGAGACGGAAGTGCCGGACACGTCCGTAGCCATTGCAGTTGGCGGGCAACGTCAGATCCACCTCCTGACCTGAGCCGGCCAGCCGAGAGATCAGCACGCGGCCGCCCTCGACGTCGATAGCTCGGGCGCGCAGGTGAGCGGCCAAACGCTTGGTATCGATGGGTCTAACGGAAGCCGTCACGGTTGTGCGGCCTCCGCGTTGGGCGAGAGTACCCGATGCCGACGTGGAACTTTGATCGGTTCGTTGGCAAGGTAGGGAAGCCTCTCATCGAGGAAGAGGTCGATCAGCGCTGCGCAATACTCCAACTCCTGCGGGGTTAACGGACTGCCCTTAGGGATATCATGCCAATACTCAAGGCAGGTTCGGCAACAGGTCGCGGTCGCATGTTGGGCATAATAGACGGCGTTGCCCTCGAGTGGCGTTTGGCGCCCGTCCCGGGGCGGTTGAGCCGGCGCGAGATATTTGCGCAAGCGGTCCCACGCCGCCTCCTTCAAGAGGAGGCGACCCTTGCGCTGCGCGTGCCGCATCGCTCTCTCGTCGACAGGTCTGTGGAAGAAGTGGTGGCGGATCAGTTCGCGCTGAAGCGCCGCAAACGTGTGTTCAGCGTCGGTGCTATCGCGTCGGTGTAAGCGCTCCCAGTCGACGAGGTCCGCCCCGCACGCACGGCACTTGCCGCGCTGATCGGGGGTCATCTTCTTCAACTGCTTGAAGCAGTGAAGGTCGTTTTCGCAATCGACCGACGTGCACTTGATCTCAAGCGGCGGCGGCTTCTGAAACTCGGCCATGGGATCCTCAGTGCAGCGCCCGATCGAGCAGTTGCCGATCGAGCTCGTTGTCGACATCGTAGGAAAAGCGTTCGACGAAGACGTCGCGAGCGATGGTCCAAGGGTCTCCGTCGTCCGCCTGCAGGTTGGCCGCAGCACCCCACCAGTTGACGCCCTGCCAAGAGAGTCGGAACGCCATATAGTTAGCCAGTGCACCGACCTCGACCTTGTTCTGGGCCGCCACCGTCGGCACCACACTTTTCAGGCGCTCCACTGAGCCCTTCGCCGCTTTGACGCACGCCTGCGCGAGCGTCTCGGCCTTGCCGTCAAGCAGAACCTCGCCCGCAAATTGGCTTGCTGCGATTTCTTCATCGGAGTTCCGACGCTCCGCGGAGGTTTCGTCTGCCTCTACCACCTCCAACGTCTCGCTCTCGGGGCGCTGACCAGCATGAAACAGTTCGTGCAACAGATCGAACGTCCAGCGCGCCTCATGACGAGACGTCTGCTTGAGTACGACGACGTTGCGGCCTTCATACCGCCAACAGGCGCCGTGGAAGGTGCCTCGATCACGCAAGGGGAGCACCGCGACGCCGAGATCCCAGGCTGTCTGGAGTGCGCTCCGGAGATCGATTGCGCCGCGGTGCTGGAAGATGCAACGGCGCATGGCGGCTGCATCGGTCGGGATTGCTTTCACGGGCAGCGAGCTCGCACCTCTTAGCGCCACGACGGCGAGGTAGTTGGCATAGGCGGCGTAAATACTCGTAATGGCCTGCTTGCGGCCGGCTGGCATTTTGAACCTAGCCTCGGCGGCGGCGAAGCGTGGTGCCCGAAGCGCTTGTGCCCCGAAAAGGTTGTCGCGCGTCCAGCCGAACACCCGCTCCAGCGCGGCGCCGACTTTGGCGGTCAGCGCGGTATCATCATCCTGAGTTGCGATCTCACCTGCAGCCATTGCTGCATCTGCCGAAGGAAGAAGGCGGCTGAGCAAGAAATCGCGGTCGAGGCCCACTTGGCGAAGTTTGTTAACGAGCCCGCCGAAGTCGCCTGGCGCGACCGGCAACAGAATCTCGTTCTTGATGCGCAAACCGAGCGCATCGGCTACCTCGCGCAGGCGTTGGTAGCTGGCCGAAGCGTAACGTTCGGCTTCGTAGCGCTGAATCTGTTGCTCCTTCAGACCAAGCCGCTCGCCCAAGGCTTTCTGGTTCAGACCGCTGGCGATCCGGGCTTTGATCAGTCCGTCGGCCAGCTCGTCGAACGAGTTGATCGTAATGACTGACAAATCTGCCGATTTCAGGCGCTCATATTCGGCGAGCTCCGCCTGAAGATCGGCGAGCTGACTCTCCATCGCCTCTCGTTCCGCCTGGAGCAGGCGTGGATGAACATCCGTGCGCGCGGCTTGGCTGGAGGCAAGTTGGCTGATCGCCTTGCGGAAGCGGTCAACTTCGCTGCGGGTGATCTTATATTGGCGTTCGTTGGTGATCATAGCAGGCTCCCGAGGTCGACATGGACGACGCCCTTGGGCACGCCGTTTCGGTCCTTCATGAAGAAGTCGCGGTAGAGCACGCCGGGGGCGGCCGTCGCAGTTGCGGGAAAGAGCTCACCCAGGTACTTGGATTTCATTGCCGCTCGACCGTTTGAAAAGTCGAGGAGGACGGGGTCTAGACGATTAGGGTCTACGCCCACCGTGTCCCAGGTTCCGTCGTAGTCCTGCGGTAGCTCCTTCTGAGAAACGAAACTTCCGTCCAACAGCACGAACCGGCAGCCGGCGCCCGCAAGGTTCAGCAATGCGGCCAGCAGCCCTTCGATCAGGCGCGACCGATGTCCATTTACGGCGAAGCGCGGCGCGATCTCATCCCAACATGCCTTGTGGATGCCGGGAGGGAGATAGCCAGTGGTCGAATCGGCTACCGGAAGCATGACACAACAATATCATTGTGTTGGCGCGCGGGTCAAGAGGGTCTCGGCTTATGAATGTCGGCCGCGCGAAGGCGCCACCGCCTTGGCCTGCCCGGACGTTTCCGCTCGTTCTCGTTGATGAAGCGCAGGACTTCGACGAACACCGCATGCGCGGACTTCAGGGGCTTTCGCAGTCCTTTCGCATCGCAGCGGCAGATGCCTTCCAGTGCCTCCATGACGGGCGCAACACCGCACCTCTGATGGGGCTTTGGCCGGAGAACCAGGCGAAACCCACCGGCTCACGCAGCCTCGGCGCACCGGTCAGCAGGGCTTGTTTGCCGCCGCGCTCGACGTGCGCGAAGGCCGGGACATCAAGGCCGTCCTCCATCGGCCTCTTGCGCCGATCTGCGCGCGATCCTGACGCCTCTGCCAGACACGCCGCTATCGCGCGCATCCGATCAGTCGCATAGACCGTTTACGGCGCGTGCAGGCGTGCAAGGGAAAGCGGGATTTGCTGCCGCGCAAAGTCACCGAGTTCGTTCGCGACTCCGCTCGTAAACGCGCGCGTCTGGGTTTCCGGCCACACCGGGGCAATTTGGCTATGACGATACAGCGCGCTAAGAATCGGGAGTTTGCGAACGTCGTTGTGCTCTGGCCGTATTCTGTAACCGGTAGTCCAGAGCACTTGCGCAGGCTGCTCTAGAACGCCATCATGCGCGCACAGTGTCATCTGCTCGGCCAGGGACGGCCGAACACCCCGCCGTTCGCGCCGGCAAGCGGCTGACCGTAAAGATCAGATCTTGCGTGGGATCTCGCGAGAGCCACCATCTTGTGCAAAGTGTTGACGCTATTTTTTCATGCTGGCGCAGAAGACGCTGCGCCAATGTTGCGCGAGAAATCGACCAATCGTTGTCGATAGTCGCTAAAACTGCGCAAAATCCGAATTGCGCAAATTGCCCTCAGAAATCAAAAGCGAAAAAAATTGACGCCCCACCGCTCGGTTTTAGACCGTCAGACGGAAACTGTGTGCTTTGAATTCGATGGTTTACAATCACTAAAAACCATAGAGCGGGACAGGTGGGCTTTGCCGTCGATGACTTTGAACGGTTGGAATGGTTGCTTGCAACGGGCAGGATCAGGGCCGATGCGTAGGACCGATCGCGCACGAATCCGCGACGGTCGCGGTCGACGCGCTGGACGAGGTCGCCGGCTTCTGCGCGGCGCATTGGTTTGTGCGCTTACCCGACTCGCTTCGGCTCGTGCTGCCGATGCGCATTGCGGCCGCGGGTACTGAGCGGATGATATCGCTTCGCTACTCTGCGTAGCGAACCGAGGAAGCGAGAGGGGATGCTGAAGGTGGTCCGCATCGGGATCCGGGGAAGCAAGCAGGTGTGCGGTGAGGCCCTCTCTTGCGGTTCAGCCGTGGCGCCATCGCAGACTATCGTGCACACGGAACTGCGGGCTACGACGGCTCCGACCATGCCGAACGTAATCGAGAGCCCGCCAGATTACGCTTTCTGGTGCTTCCCCCATGCTTCCCCGGCTCTGACGTCTGGGGCGGGGAAGCGACCAACCGTCCCGAAGGACCGTTCGAAGTCATTAATTTCCTTAAGAAAAACTGGAGCGGGCGAAGGGATTCGAACCCTCGACCCCAACCTTGGCAAGGTTCGGA
>Ga0335074_10004959_pt1 | contig 18392 bp, 10 predicted proteins | sample Lox_Sample_23_FD_206715 | JGI IMG/M metagenome (GOLD analysis project Ga0335074, IMG submission 206715) | Soil microbial communities from Loxahatchee National Wildlife Refuge, Florida, United States - Lox_Sample_2.3 | ecosystem: Environmental > Terrestrial > Soil > Wetlands | place: USA... | reverse complement strand
GTCGCGGTGCTCGCCTGGAACCGGGTGTTCACCTTAGACACGTCGTTGAATGGCTCTGCCTGCACCAGTGCGGTCCAGGTACCAGGGGCCGGGTTGGCGACCTGGGCATTGGCGTAGTCGCTGATGCCCTGCGGCAGGTTGTACTCGGCCAGGTCACCATCCGGCGCGACCAGGCTGAGGTTAAGCGCGGCAGCGGCCGATTCCGGCGATGCGAGCGACACGTTCAGCCTGGCCTGGCCGGCCCGGACGTGGAACTTCACCTCGGCGCCGAATTCCGCGGCGGCCGTCAGGTTAAGCAACTCTGAGGAGACCGGCGTGTAGGCGGAAAGGGTATGGCTGGACAGCCTGATGGTCTCGCTGCCTGCTCCGTCATTGGTCAGCGTCTCGCTGAAGTGTTCCGTCGTCGACGGAGGCCCGACCGCGTTGAGCTGGGTGGCGCTCTCGAGCACCGCGTGCCCGGCCCTCGGCTGGGTCGCTCCCGCATAGGACCTGGCCGCCAGGACTGCCGCGTAAGCGTCGATCATTCCCGCGCCCTGCTGGTCGGCCGGGGCGCCGATGTTCTGAGCGGTCGAGACAATGATCTTCTTGACCACGGCCGGAGATGGGCGGTGCCCGTGGTGGCTTTCCGCGTAGGCCTGGATGACGAGGGCGGCCACGCCCGCCGTCAGCGGCGAAGCCTCGCTCGTGCCACCTTCTAGCTGGACGTCGGACGGCTTGTATGTGAAGGTCGAGCAGTCTCCGTACTTGTTCAGGTTCGCCGTGCAGAGTGCCCAGTTCAGGTCACCGGGTGCGACCACGTCTATGGTACGGCCGGCCTGGTCGAAGCCGCCTGAGCTCAGGCCGCTGATGTTGTTGTTGATCCACCCCTTGACGCCCTGGACGCTGATGCCGCCGAGGCCGGTCTGAGCGTAACCGCGGTACGTCGTCGTCGCTCCCGCCGAGATCACGTTCGGGTCGCTGGCCGGAGAGCCGATCGTGTTTGTCGGGCCTGAGTCGCCTGAGGCCACGGTAACGACCACGCCTGCCTTGACCGCGGCGTCGTTGGCCTCCTTGATCAGGTCAAGGCTTGAGGTGTCAGGGAACGGGTTCTCGCCGAACGACTCGTTGATGACGTTGACGTGGTCGACGGTCACGCCGTAGTTGATGGCCTCGAGGAACACCGAGTTCGGGACGGTAAGAGCGCCGCCGATCACGTTGAGCCCGACCAGGCTCGCGCCTGGAGCGACGCCGAGTATGCGGATCCGGCAGGGCACAGACAACGGCGGCTCGGAGTAGTTCTGCACGTTGTAGACCTCGCGGCCCTGGGCGGCGATCGAACTGGCGTCGAGGAACGCCTCGCCGCCGCCCGTCGGCGAGTTCGAGCCCGTGCTGCTGAAGTCCTGGTAGTCGACGAAGACGTGCTGGCCGTCAGGCCGGATGAAGTCGGGGTTGTTGACGTCGAGGCCGTCGGCGATCCAGGCGACCTTCACGCCTGCGCCGGTGTAGCCGAGCGCCTGAGCCGAGTCGCCCTTGCCTGACTGAGTCGCGGCGTGGATGGCCACCACCGCCTGCGGGTCAAGTTGCACGGTGTTCTTGCTCGGGCAGGCGCCTGGCAGCGGCGTGTACGGCTTCGGCTTCCCCTTGACAGACGCCTTAAGCGCCTTGGCCGCCTCGGCGACCGGCGACCCGGTGGCAACAGGCACCGGCAGGTCGGCCACGACCTCGGAAACGGCCGGGTCACCGGCCAGCCGCTTGGCTTCACCAGGCGACACGGTCGCGGCGACGGCGTTGACCAGGGAGATGCTTTTCACGTGGGCGGCATGCGTCGCCGAGAGGTCAGCGAGCACGCCCTGCTGCAGCGAAGCGACTTCGGCCTTGCGCCTGGCCGAGTTGGCCGGGGTGTCCGGCAGCCAGGAAAGCTGGTTCTTGAGCACGACGATCACCTTGTCGGTGACGTTCCGCGAGAGTTGCCTGGCCAGGGCGGAGCCGGGCGCCAGCGGCCGCCAGGGAGTCGCCTGGCTTCCCGCGCTGCTCGCGGTCTGTGCCTCCGCTGTGGTCATTCCCATCGCGACTAGCAAGACGGATGCCAGCACCGGCACTCCGCGCATGAAGCGCACGCGTCTCATTTAGCTCTCTTCTCCCTCGGGTCGCGAAGCTGCCCGTCAATAGTGACGTATCCGAGTAGACACGTCCATCCATGAGCCTAGAAAGTCAGATATTCACGAATCAGGGAACGGCGCGGCGACCACGAGCGCGGCGCGGGTGCGCTACTGTGCGCGGCGTGGCAGAAGAACCTCGGGACAGCGAGCGCGAGAACGGCGACCGGAAGCCGGTGAGCAGGCATCCCCTGGTCAGGTCGGGTTTCCTTGAGTACGACCGGGTGGTCTTCTTCAGCGACGCGGTCTTCGCGATCGCGATCACGCTCCTCGCGGTGAACCTTCGCGTACCTGAGCACGGGCACGTCAGCACGGGGAAGGAGCTTTCTAACGCCCTTCCAGGCATCAGGGGCTTCGCCATCAGTTTCGTGGTGATCGCGTTCTTCTGGGTCGGCCATCACCAGATCTTCAGGTACATCACCGCCCTCGACCGCCGGATGATCGCGATGAACCTGCTCTTTCTCGGCACGATCGCGTTCTTGCCCTATCCGACCGACGTGCTGAGTTCGGCCTCTGGCGGGCAAGCAGGAGCGGTCATCTTTTACGCCGCTTGCGGAGCGCTGGCCGGCCTGGTCGAGGGATTCATGTGGCTTTACGCCTCTACGCGCGCCAATCTGACCAGCCAGGACATCGGCGAGGTCCGGTGGTTCTTCTTCCTGCGAATTATGCGGGTTCCCGTGGTGTTCCTGCTCTCAATTCCGATCGCGGTGTTCTCGCCGACTTCCGCGCTTTATTTCTGGATCCTGATCTGGGCCTCCGCCCTAGTGATCAACCACTACGCGCCCAACCTCGAGATCTCCGAGCAGCTCGACTAGGTCCTGGTCCCGCGCCTTGACGACGCGGGACCAGCGCGGACCAGTACGTAACCTAGCTGCCAACTGTGTAGGCGTAGGGGAACGCCGCGACGTTGCTCGCGCTCGGATAGCCGGGGTCAGGCAGTTCGTTGGAGGTGACCAGGCCCGAGTTGAACGAGGACGAGGCCACGTACAGCGTGCCTGACACCTGCGACCCGACGGCACCTGACGGCGTGAACGTGACCTGGATGGTCACCTCCTGACCAGGAAGCACGGTGACTGGCGTGAACCCGGCACCAGGGTTCGTGCTGGCCGACCAGAGGTCACCGGTCGACGAGGAGACCGCAGGATCGACCGCCGGCGCCTGAGCCGTCACCGCCACGGTGGCGAGCACCGGCTTGGCGCCGTTCTTGCCGTCTGGACCCTTGAGGAACGGCGTTACCGTCCAGTCGCCGTTGGCCACGTCGTCACCGGACGGCGCGAACGTCACGCTCGACGTCTTGCCTGTAGAGGAGATCAGGTCGGGGTCACCGAACGGGTAGGACAGGTCGAAGAAGTTCGCCGACGGCGCGGTGACCTTCGCGGTGACCTTCTTGGTAAGTGAAGGAACAAGATAAGTCGGCACGGCGCCAGCGAGGTTAGGCAGGACAATCTGCGACATGGTCTGAGTGGCCAGCGTGAGAGTCTTCTCGCCGTTCAGCCTGGCGTCGACGAAGTACTGCTCAGGCACCGAACTCGTGTTAGTGACGCTGACATCCGCGGTGGTCGCCGCGCCCCTGGTCAGCGTGTCGGCGAAATTGTCAGGGAGCCCGGTGGTACCGGCCGTGGGTGCAGCGGTGTTCATGCTGACCGAGAACGTCTGCTCGGTGGCGGTGCCAGACACGGTGTTGTAGAAGTCGATGACCAGCGTCCACCGGCCCGCGGCGGGATTCATGACATGCAACTCGGTCCCGTCTTCAGGTATCTGCGTGGTGTCGCCAGCGCCGTTGGCGCCGAGCAGCCCGTTGCTGCCGGTCGCCTCGGCCTGACCAGACGGTCCGACCAGTTCGGCGAAGAACGTATTCGCCGACGTCGGCATGCTGACCGTCACGTTCAGCATCGGCAGGCTGGCTGGCAGGCTGAACTCGTAGTAGTTCGTCTGCCCTGTATTCGATTCGCGGCCGTTGCCGCCGGTCAGCGTGCCGGAGAAGGTCACCGGAGGCGCCGGCACCAGCGAGCGCAACGTCACAGGGATGGTCGTCGCCTCGGCCGCGGTGCGCAGCACGATCGAGCCAGACTCGTCACCTGGCTGCGCCGGGGTAGAAACCGTCAGCCCGATGCCGCGTGAGGCTCCCGGCGGGAGCGTCACCGTGCTCGCGGAAAGAGTGCCGAACGGCTTCCAGGTCGCGGTGCTTGCCTGGAACTCCGCCTTCTGCGAGGACACGTCCGCCAGGGGCTCGGTCTGGATCAGCGCCGTCCACGTGCCCGCGGCAGGGTTAGCCACCTGCGCGTTGCCGTAGTTGCCGAAACCTTGCGGCAAGTTGTACTCCGCCAGGTCGCCGTCGGGCGCCACGAGGCTGATGTTGACCACGGCCTCGGCCGAGGCCTGCGAGGCGACAGACACGTTGAGCCTGGCCTGGCCAGGTGCGACATGGAAGTGCTCGACAGCGGTGAATCCCTGCTTCGCGGTCAGCTTCAGGTTCCCTGAGGCGATCGTTGAATAGCTCGACAAGGTGTGCGTGGACAGGTGCACGGTCACGCTGCCAGAGCCGTCGTTGGTCAGCGTGTCTGTGAGATGCTCGACCGCCCCGGCCGGAGCGACCGCGTTGAGCTGGGTTGAGCTGTCGAGCACCGCGTGCCCTGCCTTGGACTGCGTGCCGCCTGTGTAAGAGCGCGCGGCCTGCACGGCCGCGTAGGCGTCGATGAGACCAGCACCTTGCTGCTCGGCCGGGGCACCGATGTTCTGAGCGGTGGAAACGATGATCTTCTTGACCACGGCTGGCGAGGGATGGTGCCCATGGTGGCTTTCCGCGTAGGCCTGGATGACCAGCGCCGCCACGCCTGCCGTCAGCGGCGCCGCCTCGCTCGTCCCGCCGGAAAGCTCCACCGACGCCGGGTTGCCGTCGAAGTTGCCGCACGCCGCGTACAGGTTCAGCCTCGGCGTGCACAGCGCCCAGTTCAGGTCGCCAGGAGCTACCACGTCAACCGTGCCGCCGGTCTGGTCGAAGCCGCCCGAGCTGAGCCCGCTGATGTTGTTGTCGATCCAGCCCTTGACACCCGGATAGGTGATGCCGCCGATCCCGGTCTGTGCATAAGCACGCAGCGTGGTGCTCGCGCCAGCCGAGATCACGTGCGGGTCGGTCGCCGGTGAGCCGATCGTGTCGGTCGGGCCCGCGTCGCCAGAGGAGACGGTCACGGTCACGCCCGCCTTGACCGCGGCGTCGTCGGCTTCCCTGGTCAGGTCCAGGCTGGCCGCGTCAGGGAAGGGGTTGCTGCCGAACGACTCGTTGATGACGTTGACATGGTCGACGGTGACGGCGTAGTTGATGGCCTCGAGGAACACCGAGTTGAAGGCGAGATCGGCCGAGCCGAACACGTTAAGACCGACCAGGCTCGCGCCAGGCGCGACGCCGAGGATCCTGATCCGGCAAGGAACAGAGAGCCCGATACCGTAATCCTGCACGTTGTAGACCTCGCGGCCCTGGGCCGCGATCGAGCTCGCGTCGAGGAACGCCTCGCCGCCGTCCGTCGGCGCGCTGGTGCCAGTGCCGCTGAAGTCCTGGTAATCGACGAACACGTGCTTGCCGTTCGCGCGGATGAAGTCAGGGTTGTTAACGTTCAGGCCGTCCGCGATCCAGGCGACCTTGACGCCCGCGCCGGTGTAGCCGAGCGCCTGCGCCGAATCGCCCTTGCCCGACTGAGTCGCGGCATGAATGGTCTCGACGGCCTCAGGGTTGAGCTGCACGGTCTTGCCGCTCGGGCAGGTATTGCGCAGCGGCTTGATTCCCGCGGCCTCGTGCTCGGCCTTGGCCGCCTTGATCGCCTCTGCGGTGGGCGAAGAGCCAAGAACAGGGATCGGCAGGTCGGGCACGACCTCGGCAACCGCCGGGTCGCTGGCCAGGTGCCTGGCCTCACCAGAGGAGACCGTCGCCGCGACGGCGTTCACCAGCGAGATGCTCTTGACGTGTGCGGCGTGAGTGGCCGCGAGATCGGCGAGCACGCCCTGCTGCACTGACGCGACAGCGGCCGAACGCCGAGCCGAGTTGGCCGGAGTGTCAGGAAGGCCGGAAAGCTGGTTCTTCAGCACCACGATCACCTTGTCGGTGACGTTGCGCGACAGCTTCTTAGCCTGGACCGAGCCAGGCGACACCGGCCGCCAGACCGCATCGTGGCTGCTCACGGGCTGCGCTTCCGCAGTAGCGGTCAAACCAGTCACGACAAGCAACGCGGGTACCAGCACTGGCACCGCGCGCAGGAGGCGCATCTTTCTCATCTAGCTCTCTTCTCCCTTGTACCTCGCTCGCCCGTCAATACTGGCGCATGCGCATAGACCCGGCTAAGGCGGGTAGGCGCCGGCATGCAGCTTTTGTCCCAAGATCGCCGGTCGCGTCTCATCGCGGTCGCGCAGGAAAGCTGGGTGTCCTCGCTCACCGATCTCGGCGGCAGGAACACGCTGCTTTATTACAAGGACCGGCGGTCAGGCACGCTCGACCTCGCGGCGGCCGATCCGGCCGCGGTCGCGCAATTCGTCACCACGGGCTCGATCAGGCTCACCAGGTTGTTCCGCGACGTGGACGCCCGCGCGGACGCCATCCGCCGTGTGCAGGTCATTTACCGCAAGGCAAGGGAATTGCTCGAGGAACGCGGCATCAGGGCAGGCTACCTGGCGACGGGGATCGCACGCTGGGATGAGCTCTTCCTGCTCCCGGCCGCTCCCGTGCTCCTGCGGGGCCTGGTGATCGCGCCGACACGGGCCAGGCACGATGACTTCGAGCTTGTACTCGATGACGATTCAGAGGTTAACCCCGTCCTCTTGCACAAGCTGGCCAGCGTGTTCGGCGCCGCGACCGACAAACTTGCCGAGGAACGCGGCGAGCAGCTCTTCGATTCGCTGCGCCGAGCCGCCATCGCCGCGGAAGTGCCCGGCTTCGAGATCACCGGCCGCATGGTCATCGGCACTTTTACCTACGCCAAGCTGCCAATGGTCCGCGACCTTCAGTCCGCCGGAGAGTTGCTGAACGACAGCGATGTCGTGGCCGCGATCGCGGGCGATCCTGACGCGCAGGAGTTGCTGTCCGCGGGGGACGACGATGAGACCGACCTGCTGCCAGACTCGCCGGAAGCCGACTACTCGGTACTCGACGCTGACTCATCGCAGCGCAGCGCGATCGGCGCCGTGCTGTCAGGCCGCAGCCTGGTGATTCACGGCCCGCCAGGCACAGGTAAGAGTCAGACGATCGCCAACCTGATCGCCGCGCTGGTCGCCGAGGGCAGGAAGGTCCTGTTCGTCGCAGAGAAAAGGGCCGCCATTGACGCGGTGCTTTCCCGCCTGAAAGGCGTCGATCTCGGCGAATTGGTCCTCGATATTCACGAGGGCACGAGGGACAGGCAGCGCATCACCCGTGACCTGGGCGACAGCCTCGACCTGGCACAGCAGGCGCAGGCACCAGACGATGACGGCCGGCGGCGCCGGCTTGCCGACCGGCAGCGACGGCTGACCGACCACGTCAGGGCATTGCACGAGGCGCATCCGCCGTGGGGCCTTACTCCCTTCCAGGTGCAATCGGCACTGCTAGGGATCCCCGAGGCGGCTCGCAACCCGGTACGGCTGCCCGCGCCTGAGCGGATCAGGCCTGATGACGCTGAGGAGTTGCGCGATGAGCTGAAGGAATTCGCCAGGCTCGGCGGTTTCGCGCTGCGACCGGAAGCCACGCCGTGGTTCGGTGCACGGTTGCGCACCCCCGACGACGTCAGGCGGGCCTGCGACCTCGCCGCCCAGCTCAGCTCTCACGCGCTTCCCAGGCTGATGGAGCGCCAGGGCAGGGCCGCAGCCTCAGTCGGCCTGCGTGCGCCGGACAGCTACCAGGCCGTCCTGGTCCGCATGCGGCTGTACGAGGGAGTCGAGCTCACCTTGCGTACTCTCCGTCCAGAGGTGTTCGACGGTGATCCGCAGGCGCTTGCCGATGCCGTTGCCGGGACAGGTGAGCTGTCGATGGGCGACAGGCGCCGGCTGAAGAGGGAGGCCAGGCGGCTGCTGCTCTCCGATGGCAAGCATGGGCGAGAGGAAACGGCGTCCGTGTTCCTCACCGCCGCGCGTCAGCTCGCCGGCTGGAACGCGGCACGGCTCGGCTCGGGTACCACGGGCGGCAGTGATGCCGGGCGGCCAGCCGCCCCGGTTCTGCTGGCAGAAATGAAAGAACTTCTCACCGAGTGCGCCGTACGGCTTGATGCTCTGCGCGGCTTCATTGACCTGCGGGCAGAGGAACTCGGAGACCAGCTAAGTGAGCTCGTCGCCGATCAGGAGACGGCGTGGCGGCTGCCAAGGCTCTACGAGCTAGCGGCCAAGTTCGACCGGCTGAGCCTCGGCCCATTGCTTGACCGACTCGGGCGGGCGCAGGCCGGGCCCTCGCTGGCGGCCGAGGCGTTCGACCACGCTTGGTACGCCTCGATACTTGACCAGATCAGGGTGCGTGACCCACGCTACGCTGCCGAGCCTGGCGGAGCGCTTGACGAGCTGGCCGACGACTTCCGTACCCGCGACGTCGAGCACTTGATCGCGAACCGGCGGCGGGTCAGGCATGCCTGGGCATCGCGGCTGCGCGAGGCGCAGGAAAGGCATCCGCTCCAGGCCAGGGTGATCCGCAAGCAGGCCGCGTTGCGGCGCGGGCACCTGCCGCTGCGCCGGCTACTTGACCAGACAGGTGACGTGCTGTTCGCGCTGAAGCCTTGCTGGGCGATGTCGCCGCTGATGGTGAGTCAGGTGCTTCCCGCCGCCCGGCTGTTCGACGTGGTCATCTTCGACGAGGCGAGCCAGATCGTGCCCGCCGACGCGATTCCCGCGATCATGCGGGCACATCAGATCGTGGTGGCAGGCGATGACAGGCAGCTTCCGCCGACCAGCTTCTTCCGGCAAGTAGGCGAGGCCGACGACGACACTGACGACCTGTCAGAGGAGGAGCTTGTCTCCTTCGGCGCCGGGTTCGAGTCGGTGCTCGACGCGCTCAGGCCGCTCTTGCCGACGTGGCCGCTTGCCTGGCACTACCGGAGCAGGGACGAGCGGCTGGTCGCGTTCTCCAACGCGCGGATCTACGGCGGGGCGCTGACCACGTTTCCCGGAGTGCTCCGCGATGACTGCCTGCGGCATGTGGTCGTGACCCAGACACCCGAGCCTGGCCAGGACGTGTCGGTGACCGCTGAGGTAAACAAGGTCGTCGAGCTTGTGCTCTCCCACGCAAGTACCAGGCCTTCTGAGTCACTCGGCGTGATCGCGCTCGGGGTGAAGCACGCGGACCGCATTGATGCCGCACTGCGTTCCGCGCTTGTCGCGCACGTGGACCTTGAGGGATTCTTCAGCGAGGACGCGGCTGAGCCATTCTTCGTCAAAAACCTCGAGCGGGTGCAGGGCGACGAGCGGGACGCGATCATCTTGTCGATCGGGTACGGCAAGCATCCTGACGGGCGGATGCGCTACAACTGGGGTCCGCTGCTCAGGGATGGCGGGGAACGGCGGCTGAACGTGGCCGCTACTCGCGCCAAGCGGCGGCTCACCCTGGTCAGCTCGTTCTCCAGCCACGACGTTGACCCCGACCGGGTTACCAAGGCCGGGGCGCGGATGCTGGCCGATTACCTGGACTACGCGGCGTCAGGCGGTTCCGCGCCTTCCGCCTCTCCAGGGCCTGCGGCCGACCTGAGCGCGTTCGAGGCGGACGTAAGGCACCGGCTTGCCGAGTGCGGGATCACGGTGGTACCGCAGTACGGGGTCGGTGGGTACCGTGTCGACTTCGCGGCCACTCATCCGGACGACGCCGACCGGATGGTTCTCGCGATCGAAGCTGACGGCGCTTCGTATCACCGTTCGGTAACGGTAAGGGACCGTGACCGGCTGCGGGGCGAGCACCTTCGCAGGCTGGGCTGGAGCTTCCACCGTATCTGGTCGACGAGTTGGTTCCAGGACCCTGAGGCGGAGGTGACCAAGCTAAGGGACGCCTACCAGGCCGCCGTGGTCAGCGCGGACATCAGCTCTCCGGTTCAGGCTCCGGCCCAGGTCCCGGTTCAGGTCCCGGTTCAGGCTCCGGTTCAGGCCCCGTCCGGACCGGGGAAGGAGGTCGAGGTGCGCCCCGATCCTGAGGTCGGAGTAGTTCGGTGAGGGTGGCGATCTCCGCGGCCAGGGCAGTGCGGCCTTCGCTGGTGATGCTGACCCAGGTGCGCGGGCGGCGGCCCTCATAGCCCTTAGTGACCTCGATGAGGCCGGCCTCCTCAAGCACGGTCAGGTGCCTGGACAAGTTGCCCGCCGTCAGCCCGAGCGCGTCTCGCAGGTATCCGAAGTCGGCGCTCTTGGCCTCGGCCGTGATCGTCAGGATGCCCAGCCGGTGCCGCTGGTGAACGGTCTCGTCGAGGCCGTTCGTGGGATGCCTGGTCACGCCGCTCTCCGTTGCCTGCGCTGGGCTATGAACACGCCGGTCCCTGCGACGAGCAGCACGAGCGCGGGCAGCAGCACGTTCGGCAGGCTGGTGAGCCGCCACTGGCCGGGCGATGGATTCCAGCCCAGGCGGAACAGGACGTTCTCGATGTCATAGAGGCTGGCCAGGAGCGCTGTGCCCAGGTAGATCGCCGCGATCGCGCCAAGAGCCAGGCTGCGCTCGGCCCAGGCGAGCACGCAGAGGGCGGCCGCGATGATAAGGAAGGGAAAGGTGCCCCTGATCATCAGGTCACCTGGCCACAGTACGCTCAGCCAGCCGAAGGCGGGAAACCGCGAGAGCACAGGCAGCACGACGGCGAGCCCGGTGAGAACGCCGAGCGTGACCAGGTAGCCGCGAGCCTCCGTGCTCAGGCCGACCTTGCGGGCATGGTACCTGTACCAGTACATGGTCGCGAGCAAGCCGCCGGTCAGCGCCACGAGCCAGTAGTAGCCCAGGTAGTTGTAGTTACTGCCGAGAGGGCCGGCGGATCCGCTGAGCAGCGGGAATTGCGGCTGGCCTCCCCTGACCGCGAGGATCTGGATGCCGCCGGACGGGGCAGGCGACTGGAGGTAGAACGGCATGGCGGCCAGGGTCAGCAAGCCGAACAGGACGAGCGGGAACGCATACGCGTGCCGCACCGACCGCGCCGCCAAGCGCAGCCGCCTGAGGCTAGCCAGCAGGTCGGCGACGGGCACGGCCGCCTCGCCCGGTCCGGCGCTCGGCTTCTCAGGCTCCTCGAGCTCTCCACCGGTCTCGCCGCGATCCTCGGCCATCGCCACTCCTTAGCGTCAACTCGCGTCACCATCGGCCAATAGCTTTGCAGAGCAAACCTATTGGCGCAAGCGAGTCTGTCAGTCCGGCCCACGATCCGGGGTTTGAGGGTGCGAGCGGCCCTCAATCCGGGGTTTGAGGGTACGGGCCGCCCCCAATCCGGGACCTGAGGGTGCGAGCCGCCCCAATCCGGGATCTGACAGTCCGGCCCACAATCCGGGATCAGACGGTCCGGCCCACAATCCGGGGTTTGAGGGTGCGAGCGGCCCTCAATCCGGGGTTTGAGGGTACGGGCCGCCCCCGATCCGGTACCTGAGGGTGCGAGCCGCCCCCAATCCGGGACCTGGCAGTCCGGCCCACAATCCGGGGTTTGAGGGTGCGAGCGGCCCTCAATCCGGGGTTTATGGGGTTGCGGGCTGGCGGGGTTGCGGGGCCGGCGGGGTTGCGGGCCGGCGGGGTTGCGGGCTGGCGGGGTTGCGGGGCTGGCGGGGTTGCGGGGCTGGCGGGGTTGCGGGGTGGCGTCGCTAGGTCACGGACGGGCTGCGGCGCTCGAAGAGGATGACGTCGCGCCAGATTCCGTGGTGCCTGGCGATCCGCTCTCTGCGGCCGACGGCGCGGAACCCAGTCGCCTCGTGAAGGGCGATGCTCGCGCGGTTCTCTGGGAAGATCCCGGACTGTATCGTCCAGATGCCGGCCTGCTCGGTCGACTCGATCAGGGCAGCGAGCAACTGGCGGCCAATGCCGCGTCCCCTGGCGGCGGGGTGCACGTACACCGAGTGCTCGACCACGCCCGCATAGGCGAGCCGACTCGAGGTCGGGCTGACCGCCACCCAGCCAAGTACGGTCTTTGACTCCATGGCAGAGAACCTGTGCGCCCTCATCCTCGCCCGGTCGAAGTCCGGCCAGCTAGGAGCCGCGGTCTCGAACGTCGCGTCGCCCTCGTCAATGCCTGCTTGATATATCGCAAGGATCTGCCGTGCATGCGCTTCCGTCATAGGCTCGACCCGTACTATCTCGTTTCCGCTGAAGGACGTGCTGGAGGACGTGTTCATGAGCGCACCTCTTGACTACCTGGATCATCTGGCCCGTGAGTCTGCCAGGTTCGGCAGCGTCATGAACGCCGCTGATCCGGCCGCGCCCGTGCCTACATGTTCTGGGTGGACGGCCGCCGACCTGCTCTGGCATCTGGGCGAGGTCCAGTGGTTCTGGGGAACGATCGTGCGGGACCGTGTTAACGCGAACACCGCGGAAGAGATCAAGCCGCCGCGCCCGGCTCGCTGGCCCGGCCTGACCGAGTTCTACGCCAGTGCGAGCGCCGAACTCGGGTCGGTGCTCGCGCTAACTCCCCCTGCGACGACGGTCTGGACCTGGGCGGACGACAAGACCGCGGGGTTCGTACGACGGCGCCAGGCCCATGAGGCGCTTATTCACCGTGTGGACGCGGAACTCACCGTCGGCGACCGGACGCCGCTCGATCCTGAACTGAGCGCCGACGGAATCGATGAGGTGCTGAGAATCATGTTCGGCGGCGACTTGCCGACCTGGGGCATGTTCGTCCCCGACGCGGGCAGTTCCTTGCGTATCGCGACCGCCGATACGGGTGATATCTGGATGATTGAAATCGGTCAGTTCACCGGCGAGGACCCGGACAGCGGTCAGGCCTACGACGAGAAAGGAATCCGCCTAGCCGGACTTGAGGCTGGCGCCGAGCCGGCAGCGGTCGTCGCAGGCAATGCCGGCGACCTGGACTGCTGGTTGTGGGGCAGGCCGGGGGTCGGTCCGCTTGAACGTGCGGGCGATAAGGCGGTACTCGCCGGCTTTGAGGAGATCATCGCCCAGGGCATCAACTGAGCGGCGAAATGAACGGAGTGGTCCGATGAACGAGGTGCATGAGATCGCGGCACGCGGCTTCGGTGCCGAGGCGGATGCTTACGACCGTGCGCGGCCTTCGTACCCACCGGACGCCATCGAATGGCTGGTCAAAGGGCTTGGCATCGGGCCCGGCCGTCAGGTCGTTGACCTTGCCGCAGGGACCGGCAAGCTCACCTCGCTGCTGGCGGGCGCCGGCGCGAACCTGATCGCGATCGAACCTGTCGCCTCGATGCGGGACCGGTTGCGCGAACTGCTGCCTCAGGTTCCCGTACTCGCCGGAGTCGCCGAGGCACTGCCACTGGCCGACCGCTCGGTCGATGCGGTGATCGTGGCGCAGGCATTTCACTGGTTCGAGGCGAAACGCACGATGGCGGAACTGGCTCGGGTGATACGTCCTGGCGGTCGCCTCGGGTTGTTGTGGAACGCGCGGGACCGCAGCCTTGAATGGGTGGATCAGGTCTGGTCGGTGATGGACAGGGTCGAGCGCCACGCACCCTGGCGAGCGGAGGACGGAGGCGGAAGCGAAAGCACGCACGCAACCACCGAGCGTTACCTCGCCGGGCCGCACGACGGCAACTGGTCACCATGGGTGGAGGCAACGTTCTTCCACGTGCACTACAGCACTCATGATCAGGTCGTCGACCGGATGCGCAGCGTCAGCCACATCGCCGCGCTCCCTCCCGACGACCAGTGCCAGGTACTCGATGAGGTCAGGATGATCCTTGACGGTCATCCGGAGACCAGGCGGCAGCCGGCGGTGGGGATTCCTTACCGGGTCGACGCGATGTACGCAGAGCGAATCGGCCGATAACTGCCAGATAGCGAAGAAACTTCCTTGGGGTATTACCTGCCGTCATGGCCGATCCGGCCCCGGCCATGGTGTTAGATGGTCTTGGTTGAAGTCGAAGGTTCGTGCACGTGTTACAGCGCCTGCGAAACTTGACGGCGGGCGTCCTGGACAGCCCAGAGACGTAGTCTCCGGTATTCCGGCGGTCGCACAGCCCGGGAACCAAGTCGTGGGTCCCGAAGATCGCTCATCTAGGAGTAGTACATGCCTCAGGGCACCGTGAAGTGGTTCAACTCAAGCAAGGGCTACGGATTCATCGCACCGGACGATGGCGGCGCTGACGTCTTCGTTCATCACACCGCGATCATGTCCGACGGGTTCCGTACCCTCGAGGAGAACCAGCGGGTTGAGTTCACTGCAGGTCAGGGCCAGAAGGGCCCGCAGGCCGAGCAGGTCCGTCCGCTCTAAAGATCCCCTGGGGCCGTGCGGCCACGGGCCGCACGGCCACCACGGCTCAGATGCCTCGCTGAGCCAGGATCCGCCCGGACTTGGCGGCCTCATCCAGCGCGTGAAAGTCCCGCTCGTTAACATCGGCGTAGGCCGAGGCGAACTCGGCGATCGCCTTGTCGAACGTGTCTGACGTGCCCAGGTAGGAAGAGATCGCGATCCGGTCGCCAGACCGCGCATGCGCTCTCGCCAGCGTCCAGCCGCAGATCTGCCCGTAGTCGGCCAGCCCGCCTGGCGGCATTTCCTGGGTATCAAAGGAGAACTTCCAGTCCCTGAGCTGGCGGACGTAGAAGTCCCTGGTCACGCCGTCCGGTGCCGGGTCGATCCGCAGCCAGCCGAGGAAGATGTCGCTGGCCGCCTGCATCAGGCGCTGGCCTTCGACGACTCGCTGACCCTGGTTGTCGAACTTGCTTGGTCCGGTATAGCCGCTGAGCACCGCCTGGCCGGCCTCTTTCACCTGAAGGAAGAGCGGATCGGACGAGTCCTTGCCAGTCAAGAGCAAGATCCAGCAGCGAGTACCGACGCTGCCGACGCCGACCACTTTGCGTGCTATGTCGGCGGTCCCGAACTGGTACTGGTCAAGCAGGTACCTGCGGTCACCAGGCAGGGTCCTGCGATAAGACTCGACCAGGTGCAGCAACTGGGACTCGATACCGCTGCGGTCAAGCTCCTTCGGCAGCAGGCTGGACAACGGCACGACAAGCGGCGGATCGGCGACGATCTGCGGCCTGCCGTTCACGCTGCGGCACAACTTGTCGAGCGCCTGCATGCTGTCCTTGGTGCGCGCCTTGCCGATCGACCTCGAGACCTTCGTGCGCTGCGCGGCGGTCATCCGCTGGGAGAAGCGGTGCCGCAGGTCATCGATGTCGACGTGGGCGTACCACACGTCAAGGTTGGACTGGCCCGCGAACATCGCCATCGCCAGCCGGTACCTGCGCACGGCCGCCCGCACCAGCGCCCGTCGCTCCCTGGTCTTGACGCCGTTCTCGCGGGCCGAGATTTCCAGGCTGGCTGCCAGCCGCTTGACGTCCCATTCCCACGGACCAGGAGTGGTCTCGTCGAAGTCGTTGATATCGAAGAACATGCGCCGCTCCGCGGTGCCGAAGACGCCGAAGTTACCGACATGCGCGTCACCGCATGCCTGCACGGCGATGCCGGTCACCGGTGTCGTGGCCAGGTCCATGGCCATCGGCAGAGCCGCGCCCCTGAAGTAGGCGAAGGGCGAGGCAAGCATCCGGCCGTACCTGATAGGCACAAGTTCCGGCTCGCGGCTTTCCGACTGGCCGATCAGAACCTCGACGGGGTCCTCGCGGGACGAGCCAGCGTTGAACTCGGCGTGGCTGCTCCTTGGCACCTGCGTCCTTAGCTGCCTGCCACGCTCGGCGCGTCCGGCCGGAGTGAGTTCCTTGATCTCAGTGTCGAGGTGATACCGGTGCGCGACCTTCTGTGGCCTCGCACCTTGAGCTCGCTTCCGCGCTGGCTTGGACGCCTTGCGCTGCGAAGGTACGCGGCTCGTGCTCGTGCGATTGCTGGTGGTGGTCATGAAACCAGATCACCGCCGCTGACCCGAGATTTCGTCATCCGGCGTGGGTGATGTTCTTTCACCGGCCCGGGGGCGCGAGCGAGCCAGATGGGTTGCTGTCCGCAACTGACGGGTACGGTGCGTAACGGGTTATGAGCTTAGCGTTCGCCCGTCAGGATGGGGGCCTGGCTGAAATGCGGCGAAGCTGCGGCGAGGCCCGTCGGGGGACTGATGACAACCGCGATCAGGGAGCCGAGGGTGCGGCTGCTGCGCAGGCAGCGCGTCACGGATCTGATCAGCAAGGCCCTGGTCAACCGGGTAACCGTGGTACGCGGTCCCGCTGGCTGCGGGAAGACAGTCGCCTGCGCCATGTGGGCGGCCGCCACCTCAGACTGCGAAAACGTCGCGAGAGTCGGCCTTGACCCTGGCGACCGGCAGCAAGGCCGGTTCTGGGCCGGAGTATGCGGAGCCCTGGAGAAGGCAGTAACCGGCGGGCTCAAGCTGCCCGATCCTGACTCCAACGGGTTCCCGATGCGGCTCGCCGAGCTGAGCCATGAGTTCGGCCAGCCGGTCACCCTGGTCATCGACAACCTGGAAGAACTCGCGCGCTCTCCGGCAGCCGCGGACCTTGACTTGCTGGTCAGGCACGGTGCGCCCGGCCTGAAGCTACTGCTGGCTGGCAGGCACCTGGCCGGGCTCGGCCTGGCCAGGCTTCAGGTGGGCGGGGAACTTGCCGAGATCGGCGCGGCCGACCTGGCCTGCACGCCGCAAGAGGCCTTCGATTACTTCGCCATGCTCGGCATCGACCTTGCGGCCGTCCCGCTCGAGGACCTCATGAACCGCACCGAGGGGTGGTTTACCGGATTGCGGCTGGCCGCGATGCGGGGGCAAGGCGGCCACCTGGTCAGCGGCGAAGATCAACTCGTGGCCGACTACCTCCATGACGAGGTGCTCGACCGGCTAGCACCAGAAGAGCGCGAGTTCATGCTGACCACGTCCGTTGCCGATGTAATCGGCGCCGACCTCGCGGAAACGCTGACAGGCCGGCCTGAAGCTCATCTCATCCTCGACCGGCTGAGCAGGGAAAGCGCGATGGTCACGGCAATTGACCCCGGCGAGTACCGTTACCATCCCCTGCTGCTCGGCCTGCTGAGGGCCGAATTCCGCCGTGAGCGGCCAGCCGCGATCGCCGCCGCGGCTCGCGTGGCCGCACGCTGGCAAGCCGCGAACGGTCAGTACGGCGCGGCCCTGCGAAACGCCGCCGGATCTGGCGACTGGGATCTCGCCTCCGCGGTGCTGGCGGAAGCGGGCCAGCAGTTGCTGCTACCCGGACCAGCCGCGGAAATCGAGCCTGTACTTGCCGCGTTTCCTCCCAGCAGGTACTGCGGCGACGCGGCGGTCGCTGGCGCACTAGCCGCCGCCCGGCTGCGAACCGGCGATAGCTGCGCGGCCAGGCTCCACCTCGACAACGCCACAGCCGCACTGCCTGACTGCCCGGACCAGCAGCGTCAGCTCGTAGGCACCTGGCTCGAGGCCCTGCGGCTGATGCTCGCGACCGGACACGGAGATCAAACGCCGGCGATGATCGGGAAGGCGGCGGATCTGGCCGGCCAGGCGGGAACCGCGGCCCGCCGAGACTGCGAGCACCAGGCCGCGGGCCTGCTCTGGACATCGGTCACGATCGCCGCGCTGTCCAGCTTCCTGGTAACCGACGCCCGCGCCGCAGGCGAGCAGGCATGCAGGCAGTTCAGCGCCGGCGGGCGGCCAGAGTTCCGCGCGCAGGCGAGCGGCTGGCGTGCCATCGCCGAAGCCATGTACGGCGACCTTCTGACCGCCGGCGAACTGCTCGCTGACCCGCTGATCGGTGATGAACAGCAACTAAGCGACCTCGCCGCCGCATACGCGCACCTGGCGAAGGACGAGGTCGCCGCCTCTCGCCAGTTCATCGAGTCCGCCGAGCACAGCGGCGGCGCCGGCCCGGGCGGCAAGGTCGCCTCATCGCTCGCCACTCTCGCGGCGGCCAGGCTGGCGCTTTGCGAAGGCGATCAGGGCTCGGCCAGGCGCCTGCTCAGCCGGCTGCGCTACCAGAATGGTCAGCCACAGAGCACCAGGCTCGACTCAGGCCTCGCCGTGCTCGACGCTGACCTGGCGATCAGCGAAGGCAACGCGGCAGCAGCGAGACTGGCCCTTCGCAGAGCCGATGAGCTGGCACTACACCGGGCTGAGCTGATCGCAGTATCGGCCAGGGCGCTGCTCGCCGAAGGCGACGCCTTGGCCGCGCTGGCGGCCGCCGAGTCCTGCCTGTCCGGAGCGGGCGGGCCTGTCACGCTGCGCGACCAGGTTTCC
>Ga0335074_10004958_pt1 | contig 18394 bp, 17 predicted proteins | sample Lox_Sample_23_FD_206715 | JGI IMG/M metagenome (GOLD analysis project Ga0335074, IMG submission 206715) | Soil microbial communities from Loxahatchee National Wildlife Refuge, Florida, United States - Lox_Sample_2.3 | ecosystem: Environmental > Terrestrial > Soil > Wetlands | place: USA... | reverse complement strand
CGAGCATCGCCCCCGGGAATTCTAGTGGACCGGCGGTTCTCTTGCTAGGCGACGTGCTAGACCGGACCCGAGTTTTGTGATCGTCCGGTGCACGTCGAAGGCGTTGAACGCTTTCTGGATCGGCATGACTTCGAGCATATTGATATCAACGCGGTTGGGCAGGGTGCCGACCCGGTGGATGCATTCGGCCGCATCGTCCATCGACAGTGGCTCCACGCCCTGATAAACCTTTTGCCTTGGTGCCGTGCCGCCAAACCGGACGGGTTTCGCACATACAGGCTTGATCGAGCTGAGACCGTACGTTCGTGCCGAGGAGGTTCCCGCGCGCGTAGGACAAGCGAGAACTGCTCAACGAAGGCTTTCAAACCGGCGGAGACGTTGCCGCCGGGGTAGGGATAGTTGCTCGCGACCGAGCCGAGGTTAATCACATGGTCGCGCTTGTGTTCAACCATGCCTAGCACGTCAGGTACATCAGCCCCTTGAGGTGCTCCGAGTCGTCGATGCTCGCCTTGTGTGCGGGCTCAACGCTAACTGCAAGGCCTGCATCGTTGACGAGCACATCGATGGCGGCAAAGTCGTGGGGCAAGGCGGCCACTGCCTTCTCAACCGCGGCTCCGATCGCGCATGTCGAGGATAAAGGCCTGCACCGGAACATCGAGGTCCTTCTTCAGGGCTTCGAGGCGGTTGGCGCGGCGCCGGCACAGTACGAGGCGCGCGCCGTAGACGGCGCACCGGTATGCCGCCGCCCCGCCGACACCTGCGGTGGCCCCCGAAATGAAAACGGTGGATGACACGCCAATCGTTGTGGATCTTTTCCTTCCTCAGCGGAACACGCTGGCGATCCGATCGGCTTCGCGCGTCAGGATACCCGTATCGCTGGCAACGGCAATGAACGAGAACCCGGACGCAAACAGAGATTTGGCTTCATCTTCGCGATAATTCAGGGTGCCGGCCGCCTTCCCAGTCGCCTTGATCCTTTCGAGCCCGCCGAGGATAGCGCCGCGCATTTCCGGTGCGGCCGCGTTTCCTAGGAACCCGCTGTTGGCCGCGAGATCGTTAGGTCCAATGAAAATGCCGTCGACTCCCTCGATGCCGCCGATCGCCGAGATCGCCTGAAGCGCGCGTGGACTTTCGACCTGCACCAATACGCAGATCTCGTCGGCATAAACCTGCGGATAGTCCTCCCGTCGGCCATAGTTGGTGGCCCGGGTCGATCCTGCATATCCACGGATTCCGTGGGGCGGGTATCGCGTGGCGGCCACCGCTCGGCGCGCTTCTTCGCCGCTTTCGACATAGGGAATCAAAAGCGACCGTGCTCCCATGTCGAGCAGGCGCTTGATGATCACCGGTTCGTTCCAGGGAGCGCGCACCACCGGTTCGGCCGTGCCGGCGACGCAGGCGCGCAAGGCATGGGTGACATCGTTGACGTCGTTTCCGGTGTGCTCCATGTCGATCATGAGCCAATCGAAGCCTGCGGGCGCCGCCAGCTCAGCGACGACGGGGCTCATCGAGGACAGCCAGAGTCCGGCTTGCTTCCTGCCTTCAGCAAGGGCGCGCTTGAACGGGTTCGAGGACGGCATGATTCATCTCCGGATGAACAACAGAAGGGCTTGGTTCTGGAGCACCACGGTGCGGTGGCCGTTGAGGAACACGCGGCGCTCGGATATCGACTCGAGCGCTCGTGCCAGCACCAGCGCCTCGATGTCCCGGCCTGCTCCCACCATGCGCTCGGAAAAGCTATGATTCACCGGTTCAACCCGCTGCTCGGTGATCGCCCGTCGAACCGCTCGGCGACCGTCTGGAACTTGTCGTCTGGCATTCTCCTTGGTGCCGAGGTAATATTGGTCGACTGCGGTCGTCCCTCCCTGCCCCGTCTTCCATCCAATACCTTCGCTATCCGCCTCTCTCGACGACGTTGGCTGCGGCATCGCACAAAACCGACCACAGATGGTGGGCAGTCGACCAATCGACCAGGATGTGGAATCGGTCGAGCGTCAGCATCCGGTCGCGTGTGACGATGACGCTCACCTGGCCCAGCAAGGTCTGAGCCACTTTGCAATCGGGGAAGGCCTTGGCGCGCAGATCAAGAGGACACACCGTGGCCAACGTATCGGCGGCGGCATCGCCGGCCAGAGAAAACCACGCCGACGTCGCATCGCGCGGCACCGGGCAGAGACCTGGTGGGTTGTCGCCGCCCGTCACAAAGGACGGCAATCGAGCCGGCACGGTCGGGTGGTCAGGGCCGCCTGCCAGGGCAACGAATTCCCTTTCGGCGAGCCGCAAGAGCAATGCCTGGTCGTCCTGGCGACCTGCCGCGTTGATTGCCGGTATTGTCACCCGCTTGGCCTGAAGAAAGGTCAAGGCGTCGGTGCCCTTGAGCCCAGCTCGAGGCCAAAGGGATAGGTCCGTCAGGCGAAGGGCGTCACGGTTGATCGACAGTAGCGCCGCGATCGGCGACTGGCGCAGCAGCATGGCGTCAGATTCTTTGTCGATCGTTGCGGGGATCGTAGAACGGCATGGCCACCGTCAGCGCCTGAAGGACGCGGCCATCCGGATACTTGATATGGATGGCGTGCCCGGGCGCGGCATCTTCCGCGGCGACATACGCCATGCCGATCACGCAATCGCAGGTTTCGGACAGCGCCGCGGACGTGACCCGGCCGGCGATCCCGACACCCTTGATCACCAGGCAGCACTCGGGGGGCGGCGGTATCGACCGATCGAGTCGGAAGCCGGCGAGCTTGCGTGTCACTCCCCCGACGCGCCGTGCTTCGATCGCCGCGCGGCCGATAAATTCGGTCTTGGTCGCCGCTACCGCCCAGTCAAGGGCGGCCTCGTAGGGATGCGTCAGGCCGTCCGTGTCCTGGCCAATGATCACATGTCCTTTTTCCAGGCGCAGGACACGCTGCGCCTCTACGCCGAACGGCACGATGCCGAGATCCCGGCCCGCGCCCATGATCGCGTCCCATAGAGCCGCACCGAACGGCGCTGGCATATGAATCTCGTAGCCCAGTTCGCCGACGAAGCCGACGCGGAAAATTCGCACCTCGATGCCTTCGATCTGCCCCAGGCGCACATCGAGAAACGGGAAGGCATCGGCGGAGAAATCGATATCCGACGACAGACGCCGTAAGACGTCGCGCGATTTCAGGCCGGCCACGTTGACGCGCGCGAACGCAGAGGTCAAGTTGACAAGGTCGACTTTCATGCGCCATTGCGCATTGAGCCACAGCAGGCGGCGATAAGTCTGCTCCGCGGCGCCCGTGGTCGCCGTGAGATAAAATCGGCTCTCGCCCAGGCGGCATACGACTCCGTCGTCAACGATTGACCCGCCGTCATCGCACAGCAACGCATAGCGTGCCCGCCCCAACGGCTGGTTGCGATGCTGAGTGGTATAGAGCCGGTCGACGAAAGCCGCGGCATCAGGCCCGGAGACGTCGATCCCGCCCAAGGTCGACACGTCGATCATGCCCACGCCCTGGCGCACCGCGGCGACCTCGGCTCGCACCGCCTCGCGCTGCCGCTCGGGCTCGCCATAGTACGCCGGCCGGTACCACTGTCCGGCCGGCATCATCTGGGCACCGCATGCAACATGCTGGCGGTGCATTGGCGTCAAGCGATAGGGCGAGGCATGGCCACCGGCCAAGGTGCGGATCATGGCACCGGTGAAGGGCGGCCGCGCCGTTGTCGTTCCCAGTTGCGAAGGCGGCTTCCCCAGGGCTTCTGCAGCTATGCGGATCGTCGACAGGGTAGCGAACTTCCCCTGGCTGGGTCCCATGCCGGCCGTTGAGTATCGCTTTAGCAATTCGACATGCGCGAAGCCGTCGGCGATCGCGTTCCGGATATCGGCGACGGTCAGGTCTTCATCGAGATCGACGAAATCTTTGCCGCCGCGAGAGGCAATGGGCGGCGAGCGGTCGTCGCCGGTCGGCAGCGCCGGTCGTTGCGTGCCGCCGCGCGGGGAAAGGCCCAACGCGATAGCCGCGGCCAAGTGCCCTGCGGCGGCGCCGTCTTCATGAGCAGCTTCGGTCGTCCTCAGTCCGCGCACCGCTCCGGCGGCCCAGACGTTCTCCGGGTCACCGTCGACCGCCAGGCTTCGCTGCTTCTCGTCATAGGCGAGCCGCGCGCCCGCGTGGCACAACAGGGCCGCCGCCGGCGCATACCCGCCAGCCATGCACAGCAGGTCGCACGCGAGGGACTCGCTCCCTTCACCTGGGTGCCCCACCGTGTCCAGCCGCACCGCACCGAGTACACTGCCGAAATAAGTGCCGCGTCGCGCCGGAAGCGCCTCACCGATGGCGGCGGAAAAACGCACCCGAACGCCCGACCGGCCCAGCTCCGCGTGCAGTTCGTTTTCTGCGCTTCCCGGGCGGCTATCGGCTACGGCGGTGACATCAAGGCCGGCCCGGACCAGATCGAGCGCCGTCCGGAGGCCGTCGTCGTTAAGCGTGCCGACCACAGCACGGTGCCCCGGGTGGACGCCGTACAGCCACATCAGCCGCCGCGCGGCGGACGCCAGCATCACTCCCGGCAGGTCATTGTTGGGAAAGATCAGTGGCTGCTCGAGGGCTCCCGTAGCAACGACCACCTGCTTCGCCCGCACTTTCCGCAAGGACGTATCCGTCTCGACGGCAACCATGTTGTCGGCGTAGAGGCCGAGCGCAAGCGCTGAAGTGAGGATGTGAATATTGCTGTGGCGTCGCGCCGCATCGACCAAGTCGCGCGCCGCACCGCCGCGCGCCGGATCCGACCAGCGCATCGAGCCGCCGGGCGCCGGTTCCACCTCAATCACTATTACCTCTGCGCCGTCGTTGGCGGCAGCCAAGGCGGCCGCCAATCCGGCAGGACCGCTGCCGATGACGCAGACGTCGCAGAAGTTAAAGCGCTTGAACGTGCGCGGCGGGTGCGACGCGTCCGGCGTCACGCGCCCAAGGCCGGCCCGGCGACGGATGATAGGCTCGAATACCGCCCACGCTCCAATGGGGCGGAAGAACGTCCGGTAGTAGAATCCCACTGGCAGAAAGCGACCCAGCAGGCCGATCCAGGCGCTCCAATCCCGCGCCAGGCTTCCGCGGTAGTTCTGGCCAACGATCGGGGGCATGCCGGCCACCAGGCGCAACCGGTCGGCGGGACAATTCGGTTGGCTGCCGACCTGCACCAACGCGCCACCGTCGAAGCCCGTCATCGAGAAGATGCCGCGCGGTCGTTTGTATTTGAAGGAGCGCGAGATCACTCGAACGCCATCGGCCCACAGTGCGGAGGCAACGCTGTCGCCCACATAACCATGATGGCGCGTGCCTGCAAACATGAACGGGATGGTCTTGTCGCGGTCGATGTCGGTCCCGAAGGGCGCGGGCAACCTCTCTTGCTCGTTCATTCCGACGCGCTCTGCTCGGCTTGAAAGGCATCAACGCTCATGGTTCGCAGAATGCTGTCGGTCAGCGTGTCCCGCTGGGCTATGAACCAATAGGCGGACGGGATGTGCAGCCACCACTCGTAGACGATGCCGGCGAGGTTGCGATCGATATAGTTGTAGCGAGCCCATACTTCGGCCGACGCGTCGGCCGAAGGGCGCGACTTGTATTCGCCGCCGTAGGCGAACTCGGTGACGTTGCGCGGCCCGTTGAGCGGACAGGTGAGAATCTTCATCGCCGTTTCTCAATGGCCCACCGAGGCAGCTCCGCGCTCGCCGGCCAACCGATGATGCGCGAAGCGATCGAGACGAAATGCGTTGATGAGATCGGGTTGGCGGCCCGTGACGACGCAATCCGCCATGGTCCAACCGCAGATCGGCGTCGCCTTGAACCCCCAGGTTCCCCATCCCGCGTCGATGTAGAAATCGTCGACCGGCGTCACGCCCATCACCGGCGAATAGTCGGGCGTCATGTCGGCGATGCCAGCCCACTGCCGCAGCATGCGCAGGTTGTGCAGGAACGGGAACAACTCCAGCAGGTCGCCGAACAAGGTCTCGGGAAAATCCAATGTCGACCGACTGCTGTACAGCGCATAGGGGTCGACCGAGCCTCCCATAACGAATTCACCGCGCGCGGATTGACTGATATAGACGTGCAGACTCCCCGACACGACGATGGGATCGAGCACCGGCTTGACGGGCTCAGATACGCACGCCTGCAGCGGCTGGGTGCGGATCGGAAGGTTCAACCCGGCCAGCGCGGCAATGCGCGAACTGCTGCCTGCCACGGCCATCAGCACTTTGCCCGCCACGATCGTCCCGCGCGTCGTCTGAACGCGACGAATCCGACCGCCGGCGGCCTCGAGCCCAGTGACCTCGGTCAACTGATGAATCTCGACGCCGCGCTCCGCCGCCCCCATAGCATAACCCCAGGCGACAGCATCGTGGCGAGCGATAGCGCCGGGAGGATGGTAGAGTGCGGCCAGGATGGGATACCGCACATCCTGCGACAGGTTGAGCTGGGGACATAGGCGCGCTATGTCGCCGCGGAAAATCAGCTCCGAATCGACCCCAAGATGCTTGTTCACCTCGGCACGCCAGCGAGACGTTCGGACGGCCGCGTCGGTGTGGGCCAGCGTCAGGTGCCCGCGCTGGGAATACATGACATTGATGCCGAGATCGTTTGAGAGCGTGCGCCACAGCTTGACACTGCGGTCGTAGAAGGCGACACCTTCGGGTGTTAGATAATTGGACCGCACGATGGCGGTATTGCGCGCGGTGTTGCCGCCGCCCAGGTAACCGCGCTCTAGCTAGCACTGCGACCTTCGTGATCTTGTAGCGGGTCGCCAGGTAGTAGGCGGCAGCTAGGCCATGTCCACCTCCGCCGACGATCACGATGTCATAGCGCGGCTTGAGATCGGGCGTCGGCGGAATGACGCGCCAAGGCCTGTGCCCGCCCGAAAGGCCGTATTTAAGCAGCGCAAGCATCGTCCGCCGGTCAGCAATCCAAAGTGTTGCGGCATTCCCAGTCGCTCAGATGCCGCGCGAACCGATCCCATTCGGCGTATTTCAGCTTGGCGTACCCGGCCATGAACTCGGTGCCGAAAGCCTGGGCGAATACGTCCGACTTTTCGAATTCGCGAATCGCATCGAGCAGATTGAGCGGCAGGCGCCGCGCACCCTGTGCCGTATGCCTTTCGCTGTACATGTTGATGTCGAGCCGAGGGCCGGGGTCACGTCCGTTGCGAATGCCGTCCAGGCCCGAAGCGAGCAGGCCTGCCTGCAGCAAATATGGATTTGCGGCACCGTCGGGCAAGCGGAATTCGAGGCGTCCGGATTCGGGAATCCGGATCATGTGCGTCCGATTGTTGCCCGAATATGTGATCGTGTTGGGCGACCAGGTGGCGCCGGATACAGTCGGCGGTGCGCTGAGGCGCTTGTAGGAATTCACCGTTGGGTTGGTGATCGCGCAGAGCGCGGCTCCGGAATGAAGCAAGCCGCCTATGAAATGATAGGCAGTGCGGGAAAGGCCAAGCTCGCCTTTCGAATCGACGAACAGATTCCTGTGCGGGGATTTCGTGCTCCAAACGGAAACGTGGGTGTGACACCCGTTGCCGGTGAGATTGAGGAAAGGCTTCGGCATGAACGTGGCGCGCACCCCGTGCTTCTCGCCAATCGACTTGACCATATATTTGAAGAACAGATGCCGGTCGGCCGTGGTCAGGGCGTCCGCGTAGGACCAGTTTACCTCGAACTGGCCGTTCGCGTCCTCGTGATCGCCCTGATAGGCGCCCCAGCCTAGTTTCCGCATGTCATTGCAGATTTCCGTGATGACGTCGTAGCGGCGCATGAGGGCTTGCTGATCGTAGCAAGGCTTATCCTGAATGTCGGCGGCATCGGAGACCGTGCTACCGTCGGCGGCGATCAGGAAGAACTCGCACTCGACGCCGGCTTTCATACTGATCCCGTGCTCAGCGGCCTGCGCGATGACGCGCTTGAGGAGGTTTCGTGGTCCCTGCGCCAACGTAGCGTCGTTCATGCGCAGGTCCGCCGCAAGCCATCCGACCTCGGGTTTCCACGGCAACTGAATCAGGCTGTCGGGATCGGGAATCGCGAACAGGTCCGAGTCGGCCGGGGTGAGATCCAGCCAGGTTGCGAATCCGGCGAATCCGGCTCCCGATTTGGACATCTCGGCGATCGCCTCGGCCGGCACCAGTTTCGACCTTGGCGTTCCGACCAAGTCCGCGTAACAGATCAGGAAGTAGTCGATGCCTCGGTCCTTAGCAACCTTCCGCAAATCCATCGCCATCTGACAGTCCCCGGTTCGACGCGCCGACGCGATGGCGCTTAGTCGCTCAATCGCGACCAGGAATCCAATTCGTGCCGGCCAGCGGCACCTGTGCCATCGCCGCCGCCTCGACGGTGAGCGCGACGAGATCTTCCGGCTCGAGATTGTGGACGCGTGATTTGCCGCATGCCCGCGCGATCGTCTGCGTCTCGAGCGTCAGGACCGACAGGTAGTTGGCAAGGCGGCGGCTGGCCAATATCGGATCGAGACGCGACGCGAGCGCGGGATCCTGAGTCGTGATGCCAGCGGGATCGCGACCTTCGTGCCAATCGTCATAGGCGCCGGCGGTGGTACCCAGTTTGCGGTATTCGTCTTCCCACACAGGATCGTTGTCGCCGATCGCCACCAGCGCGGCCGTGCCGATCGAAACCGCGTCGGCGCCCAGCGCCAGAGCCTTGGCTACATCGGCACCGGACCGGATGCCGCCCGAGATGATGAGCTGCACCTTGCGGTGAAGCCCCAGATCCTGAAGTGCCCGCACTGCCGGACGGATCGCGGCCAATGTGGGCAAACCGACGTTTTCGAGGAAGACGTTCTGCGTGGCCGCCGTACCACCCTGCATGCCGTCGATCACGATCACGTCGGCACCGGCCTTCGCCGCCAGGGCGGCATCGTAGTAGGGTCGGCTGGCGCCGAGCTTAACGTAGATCGGCTTTTCCCAATCGGTGATTTCGCGTAACTCGAGGATCTTGATCTCGAGATCGTCGGGGCCGGTCCAATCCGGATGCCTGCAGGCCGATCGCTGATCAATGCCTTCCGGCAGCGTTCGCATCTCAGCGACGCGGCGGGAGATCTTTTGACCCAGCAACATCCCGCCGCCGCCGGGCTTAGCCCCCTGGCCAACGACAACTTCGATCCCATCCGCGCGGCGCAGGTCGTCGGGATTCATCCCGTAGCGGGACGGCAGGACCTGATAGACGAGCGTTTTGGAATGGGACCGTTCCTCCTCGGTCATCCCGCCGTCGCCGGTCGTGGTGGTCGTGCCCATCGCCGAGGCGGCGCGACCCAACGCCTCTTTCGCTTGCGCCGACAGCGAGCCGAAGCTCATGCCCGCGATGGTGATCGGAATTTTGATTTCGACTGGCGATTTCGCGTGCCGAGTGCCCAGTACGACATTGGTGCTGCACTTCTCACGGTAGCCTTCTAGCGGATACCGCGAGATGGACGCGCCCAAGAACAGCAGATCGTCGAAGTGCGGCAGTGGGCGCTTGGCGCCACCGCCGCGAATGTCGTAAATGCCGGTGGCTGCGGCACGGCGAATTTCGGAGAGCGTGCCGTCGTCGAAGGTGGTCGATTTCACGGGCAACGTCTTCCGACCGCCGTGAGGCGAGGAGGACATCAATAAGATCCGAGGTTGTCGGCGTGGAAATGGTAGAGCTTTCGCGCCGACCCGTACCGTTTAAATGCGCTTATCGACACGTCGGTCACGCCGGCGCGCGCCAGCAGGCCCACGAGCGCCGATTGGTGTTCGGCTTTCATCGGCTTCTCTACGCAATCCGCGCCGAGGCTTTTGACCGATCCACGCACGAAGATCCGAGCCTCATAAATCGAGTCACCGAGGGCTTCACCCGCATCGCCGAGCACGACCAGATTGCCGCTCTGCGCCATGAACGCGCTCAGATGGCCGATATTGCCGCGCACCACGATATCGACGCCTTTCATCGCGATGCCGCAGCGGGCGCTGGCGTTGCCGTCGATCACCAACAGCCCCCCACGCCCGGTGGCGCCCGCGCCCTGGCTCGCGTCGCCGCGGACGTGGATGGAACCGGACATGATATTTTCCGCGACTGCCGGGCCCGCAGTACCGTTGATGCGGATGGAGGCCTGCTTGTTCATTCCGCCGCAATAGTATCCGACGTGCCCGTCGATCTCGATCGACAATGGCGCGTCGACGCCCACCGCCACCGCATGCATCCCGTTCGGGTTGGCGATCCGCCACTCGCCGTGCGTCAGCTTGCCGCGCTGCTCATGCAGTTCGGCATTCAGGGTTCGCAGCGGCGTCTCGGCGAGATCGACACGCCTCACTGGCCGCGCTCCCAAAAATAGACTTGCGACGGCTCCGGCTCCCAGACGCGCGCCTTGGCGATCCCGGGCAAGTTCGCCAGCGCGCGATATTCCGTGCCAAAGGCGACATAGGATTCCGTCTCTGCCATGACCGCGGGCTTGCAGGCGATGGGATCGCGCAGCACGCCGAACCCGCTTTCCGTGCCAACGACGAAGGTAAAGAACCCGTCGAGGTCGGTGAGCGAGGCTTCCAGCGCTACGCCCAAATTCATCCCCTGGCGCATGCGCCAGGAAAGATAGGCCGCAGCCACCTCGGTGTCGTTTTCCGTGTCGAACGTGAAGCCGTCGTGGGATAGCATCCGGCGCAACGAGTTGTGATTGGAAAGCGATCCGTTGTGCACGAGGCATTGGTCGCGGCCCGTCGAGAACGGGTGCGCGCCGGACGGCGTGACCGCGGACTCGGTCGCCATACGCGTGTGGCCGATCGCGTGGGTGCCTCCCATCGATTTGAGGTCGACGTGGCGGATGACCTCCGCAGGTAGGCCGACATCCTTGTAGATTTCGATCCTTTCACCGATTCCGGTGATGCGGATGGCCGGCTCGTTCTGGCTGAGCCACTCGACCACCCTGTCGGCGGCCGCGGACGGCAAGGCTAGGACCGCGTGATTGTGACGAATGGCCAAGTCTATCCGGCTTGAAACCGCAATTCCTGCCCGAGCGGCGATCGATTTGAGGTACTCAGCGCCGGCGCTAGAATAGAGCGTCACCTTGACGTTGCCGCCGACGCTCTCGCCATAGATGGCGAAGCCCGTGCTGTCAGGCCCACGATCCGAAAGCGCCTCCAGCATCGGGGACAGCATCGTGCCTAAATCGGCCGACAGGCGGTCGTCCTTCAAAAACAAACCTACAATCCCGCACATGCATTCACTCGCCAGCTGATATTTGAGGTCGACCGCGCCGCCACGACTGTATCGGAGAACTCGGGGGTAAGCAATAAGGAGAAAGAATTTTTCCTAGTGGGAAATCACTGGGCGACCGGGAGGCTGCCCGCGCAGCGCGTTCCTGCGGGGCGATATCAGTGTGATCCTACTGAAAACCGAAATCGGGCGGAACCATTGAATTTAATGTTTTGAAATTAGTAGCTTATCGGGCCATTGGTGGTCGCGGCCAGCTCGGCCTCTCATGGCGCTAATAGAAGCAAGAGCCGCGCGCAGGACGCTCTTTACTTGCGAGGGGATCGTCATCCCGAATGAGCAATCACCGGTTCACGCCTCTCAACGACAACTCGGAATCCATCAAAAGAGGCGGGAATATCTCTCACCTGACCGAGATACTTTTTTGTCGACCGACACTCGGATATAGGCGCCACTGCTGTCCACGAAGGCTGATGTACTAAAGCTGCCCCGCGGAGCTTTGATTTTACGGAAGAGGCGCTCTGCCGCCAGCGGGTTGACCTAGTGCTGAGCAATCCTTTGTTTGCCGTCCGCCGCGCCGCTCCCACGGCATCCTCGCGACGCCCGCTCCCAGGACCTGGCGCGTCGAAAGGCGCCCCTCGATCGCGCCGGCACCGTGAATGTCGCGTCTCTCCTCGAAAGAGGCGCCGCGCGTCGAGCGCTACTGAGTTAGGATCCCCTCCGAGCTTTTCTCGGCTCCTTCGATCTCGCTCGGATCGAAGTATTGGGCGGCAAAAGCTAGCTTCGCGAGCACGCCCGCCTGAGGGAGGCAGGCGTCGCGATGACCCGGCTCCATAGCTCGTCGCGCGCATTTTGGATTTTCTCAGTGAGCGCCCTTCAGGACTGGGTAGTTGCTTGCCTGGATGCTCGCGTCGTCGGCCGCATTGTACTCAGCATTGAGGGCGACAATCTGCCTCGTCCGAACTTGCGATCCACGCGCACCGATTGGCCGGCGGCGCCGATGCTTTTCTCCTCATCGACGATACGGCTTTGCCGAAGAAGCGGATTAGTACATTGATCTGACGGAGCCGGCAGTAAGGTTGCTCCTCAACCAAAAGTAGATATTATCGATGGGCCAAAAGCCACGAAAAGCGGTTCGGCAGGAAACTTAAAACGCAAAAATCGGGAGGAGCGTTGATGCGCAAGGAAGCGACAATAAAAAAGCTGGTGATCGCGACGCTGCTCGCGGCGGTCGCAAGTGCGCCAACCGCCTTCGCCAAGGACATCAGTCTTGGCCTCGCCATCCCTTACTTCGGCCAGGAGTTCTGGGCTACCGTTCAGAAGGGCGCAGAGGACGAGGCGGCCAAGACCGGCGTAAAGCTGGTGGTGGCGGAATCATACAATGATCCCACCAAGCAAACGGCCCAGGTGGAATCCTTTGTCGCCTCAAAGGTCGACGCGATCCTGCTGCCGCCGGTGGATCCTCAAGCCCTGATCCCGGCCGTGGAGGAAGCAAACAAGGCGGGTATCCCGGTCATCACCGTCGGGACCAACGTCGCAGGCGGCAAGGTTACAAGTTTCGTCGGCTCCAACAATATCACCGTCGGCAAGATCGCCGGCAAATACATCGTCGACCGCCTCAAGGGCAAGGGCAGCGTGTTCATCGGCACGTGGCCGGGAAACCAAGCGACGCTTGATCGCGTGATCGGACTGAAGGATGTCATAGGCCAGTCTCCCGGTATCAAGATCGCTGGCGAGCAGGTCGCGAAGCTGCCGCCCGACACGACGGCCCAGGCAGAGGCGGTATTCACTGCCTATCCGGACATCAACGCTATGTTCGGTATCTCTGATGTCCAGACGCTTCCTTTTTGGAAGGTGGCGAAGGAGCGTGGCATCAACGACAAGATCTTCTTCGTCGGCGTCGATGCAACCAAAGAAGGTCTCGCTGCCGTTGCCGAGAAAAGCGGCTATGCCGCTACTGTGGCTCAACAGCCGGTGACGATGGGGGCGCTCGGCGTGGACACGGCGTTGAAGGTAATCAAAGGCGAAAAGGTACCGGAGTACATCGAGGTGCCGGTGTCTTTGGTCACGAACGACAACGTCAAGGAGTTCATGAAGTAGGCGAGAAACTTACCTGCCTTTGCTCGGTCGGAGCTTAGCCTCCGGCCTTCCGATTCGGAATCGGCGGATGCGTCCGATCGGGCACCAAATGGGACGTTCCCCGCGCTACTTCGAAGAGACAGGCAATGGAACTCCTCGCCCCGTCGGTCCGAACCGTAAAGTCTTTTCGAGTCGACAGTACATTGACGCTTGCGGTCGCAATCGTCGTTCTCGGCGTCTTTCTGTCGCTGGCGGCGCCGGGCTTCCTCTCCGCCTTCAATCTCATCAATGTTCTCCGGCAAATCTCGCTCACCAGCATTATGGCGATCGGGTTCGGCGTTGTCGTCATGACCGGAGGTATGGACATCTCGATGGGCGCTGTCGCGGCGCTCGTCGGCATGTTCGTCGCGAGCTTGATTGCCTATGTCCATCTGAGCCTGCCGTTCGCATTGGTCCTCGCCTTGCTTCTCGGAGTGATGATAGGTCTGATTAACGGCGCGGTGATCGCTTATCTGAAGGTGCCGCCATTCATCGAGACGCTCGCGATGTTGTTCATCGTTCAGGGCATCAATTTTCAGACCACGAACGGATTCCCGATCTTCCAAGGCCTGACCAGCGCATTCCTCTTCATCGGCCAGGGCTATCTCGGTCCAATTCCGATGCCTGTCGTCATCACGGCAGGGATGTTCCTCGCTGTCCATTTCTTCTTGCAGGACACCGTATGGGGCCAGCACATTTACGCAGTGGGTGGCAGCGAGGAGTCGGCGCGGGTCACCGGGCTGGACGTGTCAAAGGTCAAACTCCTCGCGTACGCTATCGCCGGCTTCTGCGCAGCACTGACCGGCATAATCATGACCGCCCGTCTCGGTACTGCGCAACCGGCCGCCGCCGGACTCGATTTCTTCCTGACGGCAATCACAGCCGCGGTCCTCGGTGGCGTCGCGCTAACGGGTGGCGAGGGGAGTATGCTCGGGATCTTCCTTGGCGCCCTGTTCCTCGGCATCCTCGCCAATGGTCTCACCCTGCTTAGGGTCTCGTCCTACTCACAGTGGACGGTCACTGGAATCCTACTAATCCTGTCGATCGTCTGGAACACAGTCCAGAAGGGGCGAAGAGGAGCGGCCTATGCGTCCTGATGAGGCTGCTGGGCGCCTCGACCCGAAGCTGGCTGCTGCGACCACCGCTGTGCCCCCGCCAACAGTCAAGATGAAAGGCATTTGGAAAAATTTCGGCGCGGTCAGAGCGCTGCAGGGCGTCGACCTCGACCTTATGCCGCGCGAAATCCTCGGTTTGGTCGGCGACAACGCGGCTGGCAAGTCGACGCTCATGAAGATCCTATCCGGAGCGCTTCGGGCAGATGCGGGGGAGATTTTCGTAGAGGGCCGGCCCGCTCCTATCCACAGCCCACGCGACGCACGGAGCCTTGGGATCGAGATGGTCCACCAAGATTTCGCTCTCTGCAAAAACATTTGGATCGTCGGCAACATCTACATGGGCAGGGAAATCCGCCGGCGGGGCATTGGCGGGTTCCTCGGCCTCCTCGACAAGCGGAAGATGCTACGCGGATCGGAGGATATTCTGCGCCGCCAGAATGTCGACATCGGCAACTGCCGAAAGCTGGCGGGCGCGCTCTCTGGCGGCCAGCAACAGTCGGTTGCGATCGCGCGTGCGGTTGGCTTCAGTGCCAAGGTAGTCATTATGGATGAGCCGACCGCAAGCCTGGGCGTCAAGCAGTCGCAACGCCTGCTCGAACTAACGCGCACTTTGCCGCAGCACGGCATCTCCGTCATCTACATTACGCATCGCATGCAAGACGTGTTCACGCTTTGTGATCGAATCATGGTTCTGAAGACAGGTCAGAATGTTGGCACGTTCAAGAAGTCCGATGTTTCGATCGACGAAATCGTGAAGCTCATGATCCTCGGGCGAATCGGCCTGGAGCAGGGCGCACTGCCGGCGGCCTGAGCCTTGAAGCGCGAAGATCATCGTGGACCGAAAGGCAAAACGTCGAACGGAGCCAAATGTTTGAGGATCGAGTTGCGGTCGTAGTGGGAAGCGTCGACTCCATGTCGGATAGTACCTGCCCCTAGCGGCTATGGGTCGCCGTACTTCTCGAGAGGCTGGTTGAGATCGAGGGCCTCCAGGGGATTGAGCTTTGCTACAGCAGCAATGTTACGGAGAAGGACCTTTCGCAGGTCTCTACACCGGCGTGCTGAAGACGTGTCAGATCTCGGGAAGGAACATGACCGAATATCCGTTCACCGCCGAAGACCTCGAAGCCCTCAAAACCTGGGACACGCCGACGATCTGCAACGGGCTCGAGATCGTCGCGCCGGAGCGGCGGGCCTTGGGTTTCACTGTCGAACCCATGGTCGCCGTCGACCGCAAGCTGCCGCCCATTGTCGGCCTAGCCCGGACTGGCCTCATCCGGGCCAAAGAGCGGCCGCGTGGTCCCGTCCCTCCGCGCGAAGACTGGTACGACTATGTGGCGGCCGCCGGTATTCCGACCATCGCCGTGATCCAGGACATCGACGACCGTCCCGGCTTTGGCGCGTTCTGGGGCGAGGTGCAAACGACCGTGCATGCCGCCCTTGGCGTCGCCGGATGTGTAACCAACGGCTCTTTCCGCGATATCGACATGCTCGCGCCCGGCTTCCAGATCGTCGGCGGTCGGATCGGGCCGAGCCATGCGCATGTGCACATGGTGCAGATGAAGTGCGATGTGAACATTTTCGGCATGCTGGTCAGCCACGACGATGTGGTCCATGCCGACGTGCACGGCGCGGTGGTGATCCCGGCGGAGGCGGTGCGCAAGCTTCCGAAGGCGATCGACCTCGTGGCGCGACGCGAGAAGGTCATTCTCGACCGGGCGCGGGCGCCCGGCTTTACGAGCCAGGCAATGCGTGAAGCGCTCCGCCAGGCCGTCGAAATCCACTGATCGAGTACAGGAGCGTCGCGTGGCCTCTCAACCCCTTCGCGTCGGCGTCATCGGCTGCGGCTTCTTCGCCGAGAACCATCTGGCGGCATGGGCCAGCATGGATGACGTGGCCCTCGCCGCCGTCTGCGACCTCGACCTCGGCAAGGCGCGCTCGGCCGGCGAGCGCCACAAGGCAGGCGCAGCCTATGTCGACGCGACGGAGATGCTCGGCCGCGAGCAGCTTGACTTCGTCGATATCGTCACGACGATGGAATCGCATGTGCGGCTCGTGGGCATGACCGCGGTGCGCAAGCTTCCGACGATTGTGCAGAAGCCGCTCGCGCCAAGCTGGAAGGACTGCGCGGCCGTGGTCGAAACCTGCCGGGCTGCCGGCGTGCCCTTCATGGTGCACGAGAACACGCGATTCCTTAACCCCGTTCGCAAGGCGCGCGAGGTCATCGCCTCGGGCGCGATCGGCGTTCCGACCTGGGCGCGGGTCTCGTTCCGCACCGGACACAACATCTATGGCAAGCAGCCTTATCTCGCGGAAGTGGATCACTTCGTGATCCTCGACCTCGGCGTGCACATGCTCGACGTCGCGCGCTTCCTTATGGGCGAGGCGACGAGGCTCTACGCCCAGACGCAAAGCGTCAAACCTGGAATCCGGGGCGAGGACATGGCGACGATCATGCTTCGGCATGCCAGCGGCGCGACAAGCGTGGTCGAATGCAGTTACGCAAGCCCCATTCATCCCGATCCGTTTCCCCAGCTCACTGTGCAGGTGGAGGGAACGGCGGGCAGCCTGCGTTTAAGCCCGGGATATCGCTTAAGCGTGTTCTCGAACGGCGAAGCGAGCGAAACCGACGTGTCGCCGGCGATGCTGCCCTGGTCGACGCCGCCCTGGCACGGCACGCAGGAGAGCGTGCTCCGGATCCAGCGGCACTGGGTGCAATGCCTGAGAGACGGGCGTGAGCCGGAGACCTCGGGGGCGGCCAGCCTCAGGACCTACGGGCTCGTGTTCGCGGCCTATGAATCCGCGCGAACAGGCAAAGCCTGCGCTCCGATCGCGTGACGGCGCTCTCCGATGACCCAGCGAGGCGTAGATCACTCAGGCGCAAAAATCGGCCTCAGCGCCGACCTCTTCAATACCCAAGGTCGGCCTGCGTTCGGCTCGGCGCCCCTGTCGCTGCTCTCAGACGCGGGGCTTGCCTGGGACTTGGTCCCCACTCACCAGGGACAACTGCCCGCCGCAGCGTTCACCGACTACGAGGCGCTTCTGATCGGCGGCTCGCGGGTCTCCGACGCCGAACTGGCCCACGAGAGCGGGAAGCTGCGGGTCATCGCGCGCAACGGCGTGGGTTACGATGCGGTCGACACGAAGGCGCTCAGCAAGCGCGGCATCCTTCTGACCAATACGCCTGTCGCCGTGAGAAACGCGGTCGCCACCACCGCAGTCGCCTTCATTCTGGCGCTGAGCCTGCGGCTTCCGCTCAAGTCGCGACTGGCGCGCGAGGGCAGATGGAAGGAGCGCGCGGACCATCCCGGCATTGGCCTGCCAGGACGCACGCTTGGAATCATTGGCCTTGGCGGGATCGGACGGGAGCTTGCCCGCTTGATGCAACCATACGGGATGAAGATCCTCGCCGCGGATCCTCACCGCGACGCTGAGGTCGCGGCGCAAGCTGGCGCAACGCTGTGCGAACTCGACAACCTCATGAGACTGTCGGATTTCGTCGTTGTCGCGTGCCTCTTGGACGATACGACGAGGCGTCTCGTCAACGTCGATCGCCTGCGCCTCATGAAGCCTTCCGCGTATCTGATCAACGTGGCACGCGGGCCGATCATCGACGAACCCGCTTTGATCGAGGCTCTCAGCCAGGGACGGATCGCGGGCGCAGCGCTCGACGTTTTTGAGCGCGAGCCGCCCGATCTCTCAAATCCTCTGCTGACGATGGAAACCGTCATCTCGACGCCGCATTGTCTGTGTTGGACCGACTCATTCGTAGAGAGCGTGGCCACGGACGCGATATCCGGCATTATTAACGTGATCAACGGCCGCCTGCCTGAATTCATCGTCAACGCCGAGGCCAAAAATCACCCGCGCGTTCGAACATGGACCCTGGCTCCGTGACCCAAATTTTACTTTCTCCGCACTCCAGATCAACCTGACACCTGCGCTATTCAATTCGCGCGCGTATCTCAGCGGCTCTCCACGATGG
>Ga0335074_10004956_pt1 | contig 18399 bp, 17 predicted proteins | sample Lox_Sample_23_FD_206715 | JGI IMG/M metagenome (GOLD analysis project Ga0335074, IMG submission 206715) | Soil microbial communities from Loxahatchee National Wildlife Refuge, Florida, United States - Lox_Sample_2.3 | ecosystem: Environmental > Terrestrial > Soil > Wetlands | place: USA... | reverse complement strand
TCGGCCGAGAACCTGCTCGCCGCCGCTTCCGCCAGCATCGGTCAGGTGGCCGCGGCGCTGACACGGATCGAACCGCGCCAGGCCGGCAATGCAATCGCTTAAATCCACCGCGCTGGAACCCACCCGCCCCGAATTGGCGGGACTGACGCGCTGGCGGGCGGCGGCGCGGATCCTGCCCGTTTATGGGCTGCCGATCCTGACGCTGGCGCTGGCGGTCTTCTTCTCGATCCTGCTGCCGGATTCGTTTCCGACGACCCTCAACATCCGCTCGATCCTGAGCGACAAGGGAATCATCGTTCTGCTTTCGCTCGGCGCGATGCTGCCGATGATGACCGGGCGCATCGATCTGACCATCGGGTTTGGCATCGTCATGTGGCACATCCTGGCGATCAGCCTGCAGGTCTGGTATCACGTGCCGTGGCCGCTGGCGATCCTGCTGGTCCTGCTGTGCAGTGCCCTTTCGGGGATGATCAACGGCCTGCTCGTCGAGGTGGCGCAGATCGACAGCATCATCGCCACGCTCGGTACCGGCACTATTCTGTATGCGCTGGCACTGTGGCTCAGCGGCGGGCGACAGGTCATGGGGGTGCTCGCGCCCGGCTTCATCGATGTCAACGCGCTGTCGCCGTTGGGAATCCCGATGCCGGCCGTCTATGTGCTCGTGCTCGGCGCGGCGCTGTGGATCCTCACCGAGCGGCTGCCGATGGGACGCCAGCTCTATGCGATCGGCGCCAATGAAAAAGCGGCGGCGCTGAATGGCATCTCGGTGCGGGCCAACGTGGTCGGGGTGTTTGTCGGCTCCGGGCTGGTCGCCGGCTTCACCGGCTGCGTGCTCGCTTCGAAGCTGCAGATCGGTCAGGCGAATGTCGGCTTGGACTATCTGCTGCCGGCGCTGGTCGGCGCCTTCCTCGGCACGACGACGATCAGGCCGGGCCGGGTCAATGTGCTGGGAACCATCGTCGGCGTGCTGATCCTGGCGATCGGCATCTCGGGCATCCAGCAACTCGGCGGGCAATTCTTCATCGAGCCGCTGTTCAACGGCACCACGCTCGTCGTCGCGATCGCGCTGGCCGGCTTCGCGCAGCGTCGGCGGTCGGTCTCGGTAGCCGGGGCGACGAGGCCGGTAACCCCTGTCGAGTAGTAGCTTTTCACTGCGCGTAAAGGCAACGGCGCGATGCGACGACGTTGCCAACCGGGGAGGAGGAATCAAATCGATGTCAAGCATTCGCATGTCGCGGCGCACCCTGTTGGCGTCCGCTGCCGCGCTGGCCGCTCCCGTCGCCGGCGCTCGGGCCGAGGACGACTACCTGACCAAGGCCAGGGCTTATATCGCGAAGGCGACGCAGCCGGGCGCACCGTGGACCGGCCCGACGACCGGGCCGAAAGCGCAGCCCCACAAGCTGGTCATCTATGTTTCACAGGACCAGCGCAACGGCGGTGCCCAGGGCGTCGGCGACGGCGCGCAGGAAGGCGCCAAGGCGATCGGATGGAACTATCGCATCATCGACGGCCAGGGTTCGGTGGCACAGCACACATCGGCCTTGAACGAGGCGATTGCGCTGAAACCCGATGGCATCATCCTGGGAACGATCGATGCCAAGGAGCAGGCGCCGGTGATTGAACATGCGGTGAAACTCGGCATCAAGGTGGTCGGCTGGCACAGTGCCGGCGAACCGGGGCCGGTGAAGGACCCGCCCGTCATCACCAATATCACGACCAATCCGACAGAGGTCGGCAGGCTCGCCGCTTTGTACGCCGTCGTCGATTCAAACGGCACCGCGGAGGCGGTGGTGATCGGCGACAACCTCTATGCGATCAGCACCGTCAAGACCGATGCGGCGACCGCTGCGATCAAGGGATGCAAGGGCTGCAAGGTACTGGCTTTCGAGGACACGCCGATTGCCGATGTTGCGAACCGGATGCCTCAGCTCGCAACCACGCTGCTGGCGAGGTTCGGCAAGAAATGGACGTACACGATCGCGGTCAACGATCTCTGGTTCGATTTCATGGCTCCCTCGCTGCAGGCGGCGGGCGTCGATCCGGCGGTGGGTTACCCGCGGCAGATTTCCGCCGGGGACGGTTCGGTGCCGGCATTCGAGCGGATCCGCGCCAGGCATTACCAGATCGGCACGGTCGCCGAACCACTGCACCTGCACGGATGGATGTGCATCGACGAACTGAACCGCGCCTTCGCCGGCGACAAGCCGAGCGGTTTTGTTCCGCCGCCGCATCTGTTTGTTCACGCCAACATCAACCGCGACGGCGGCGAGCACAATATCTATGACCCGGAGAACGGGTATCGGGACATCTACAAAAAGATCTGGGGGACGTGAGGCATTTGCCGCGCGCGCTTCGCCAGGTTATTCGCTCGCGCCGGCGCGGCCGAGTTCGTCGGCCGCCCGCTTCGGCAACGGGTCGATGATCTATCGATCCGCTGCCATCGCGACCGGCGGCAAACCGACGGCTCGCATGATCGCGGCATGCAAGGCGAGCCGATCGGCGGCAGCGAGCGGCTGGCGTGTCTCGCGGTCGACCAGCTCGCCATCCGACGAGATCGACAGCGGCAGACGCCACGCCGTCGGTCGAACGCTGTCCGCATCCCGCCTGTATTCAGCTATCGCGGCGGCACATGACTGTGCTGTCGCCGCCGGCGCAGGCGTCGTGCGGACCGCGACCCAGCGCTCCACCGAGTAACCGGTAACCAGTTGGACATACCGCACCGTCTCCGCCGGCAGAAAGCTCAGCCCTTGCAGCCATTGGCTGAGCCGCGCCGGGCCGGCATTATATGCCGCGGCCGCCAAGCCCAGATTTCCGAACCGTCGATGCAACCTCACGAGCAATCTCGCAGCGTCTTCGATCGAAGACGCCGGGTCGCGCGGGTTCCGCAGGCCCTCCTCTACCGCCGTTTCCGGCATGAACTGCGCAACCCCTTCGGCGCCGGCCGGGCTGGTCGCCGCGCTGCTGAACCGGCTTTCGGTCCACAGCAGGCGGCTGAGATAGCCAACCGGCAGCCGGTTGGCGGTGGCCGCCAGTTCGATGTCGCGGCAGACCAGCGGGTGCACCGACTTTGCCGCTCGCCCTTCGGCCGGAGCCGCCAAGGCCGAAACGGCAACCAAGGCAACAAAAAGCACAGCCAACGCGAGCCGATCGCGGCTGCGGCCGGGTACGCGCGGCCGGCACGTCCGCGCATCAGGGGGGGAACGATCGGACATGCGTTATCGCGGCGGAGGATAACCGGAGGTGTCGCCGCGTACAAGACCGCGCGCATCGGTCGTTTCCGCCGCCTCGTGCGAGGGCTAATCTGCCCCTCGGCAGCGACAGCGGGGTTGGCAATGAAATGGCGAGTGGGCGAGGTGACGGTGACAAAGATCGTTGAGCTGGAAGTGACCGGCGGCAGCCGCTTTCTGCTGCCGCAGGCGACCTATGAAGAAATTCTGCCGATCGCCTGGCTGCGGCCGCATTTTGCCGACGAGCGCGGCCGCCTCAAGATGAGCATCCACGCGCTCGTCGTCGAAACGCCGAGTTGCCGCATCGTCGTCGATACCTGCCTCGGCAACGACAAACGGGGTCGCCGCATCCCGACCTGGAACAATCTGCAGGGCCCGTTTCTCGCCGATCTGGCGGCGGCAGGTTTTCCGCGCGAGTCGATCGACATCGTGTTGTGCACGCATCTGCATGTCGATCATGTCGGATGGAACACGATGCTGGCCGATGGCAAATGGGTGCCGACGTTTCCGCGGGCGCGCTATCTGTTCGGCCGCATCGAGTTCGCCCATTGGCGGGCGCAACAGGAACGCGACGACATGGCGGCGGTGTTCGCCGACTCGGTGGCGCCGATCGGCGACGCCGGGCTTGCCGATCTGGTCGAAACCGACGCGCGGATCTGCGACGAAATCAGCCTCGTGCCGACCGTCGGCCACACGCCCGGCCATGTCAGCGTGCGGATTTCATCGAAGGGCGAGGAGGCGCTGATCACCGGTGATTTCATGCACCACCCCTGCCAGATCGCGCGGCCGGAGTGGTCGACGCTCGCCGACAGCGACCCTGACGCCGCGCGCCGCACCCGCCACCATATGCTTGCCCAACTCAGCGAGCGGCCGGTTCTCGTCATCGGCACGCATTTCGCGGGCGCCACGGCTGGCCGCATCGTCAAGGACGGCGGCGCCTACCGGCTGGCGGTCTGAGGCCGGACCGAAGATGAAAGCCGGTCCGGTTGGGGACCAAACGAACCCATAAGATATTGAAAATATGTGAACAAGGCGGAGGGAGCGGGATTCGAACCCGCGATGGAGTTGCCCCCATACACGCTCTCCAGGCGTGCGCCTTCAACCGCTCGGCCACCCCTCCGTGCCCATTGCGCGGCGTTGCCGCAGTGTAGTGAGCGGGCTGCGGTGGCGCAACGCGGCCCGCCCGCGCGCGCCGGTGGCGCCGCCGCCCGCGGCGGCCTAAACTCGCACGCGGAAAAGGCTGGCGGGCAGGGAGATGGTCGCGCGCGTCCGCACGGTGGCGTTTCGCGGGGTCGAGGTCCTCGATGTCGAGACCCAGGTGACGATCGCCGCGGGGCTGCCGGCATTCACGATCGTCGGCCTGCCCGACAAGGCCGTCGCCGAGTCGCGCGAGCGGGTGCGCGCGGCGCTGTCGGCGCTGGGGCTGGCGCTGCCGCCGCGCCGCATCACGGTCAACCTGGCGCCGGCCGACGTCCTGAAGGAAGGCAGCCATTTCGACCTGCCGATCGCGTTGGGGCTGCTCGGCGAGATGGAGGTGCTGCCGCAGGACGAGTTGCTCGGCTACACGGCCTTAGGTGAGGTCGCGCTCGACGGCTCGCTGACCGCCGTGCCGGGCGTGCTGCTGGCGGCGCTTGCCGCCGCGGCGAAGGACGGTGGCGTGATCTGCCCGGCCGAATGCGGCAGCGAGGCGGCATGGGCCGGCGAGGTTGAAATCATCGCGGCGCCGAGCCTGCTGGCGATCGTCAACCATTTCAAGGGAACCCAGCTGTTACCGCCGCCGGAGGCGAGGCTGGCAGCAACGCGCAGCGCCGGCCTCGACCTCAGCGACGTAAAGGGCCAGGAGAGTGCCAAGCGCGCCCTCGAAATCGCCGCGGCCGGCGGCCACAACCTTTTGATGGTCGGACCGCCGGGCTCCGGCAAGTCGATGCTGGCGGCGCGGCTCCCCGGCATATTGCCGCCGCTGCAACCCGCCGAAGCGCTGGAACTCGGCATGATCCAGTCGGTGGCCGGCGGGCTGCGCGGCGGCGGCCTGTTGCGCGAGCGGCCGTTCCGCGACCCGCATCATTCCGCCTCATTGCCGGCGCTGGTCGGCGGCGGCCTGAGAACCCGCCCCGGCGAAATCAGCCTGGCGCATCATGGCGTCCTGTTTCTCGACGAACTGCCCGAGTTCAACCGCGCCGCATTGGAGGCGCTGCGCCAGCCGCTGGAGACCGGCCGGGTCAGCGTTGCCCGCGCCAACAGCCACGTTACATATCCGGCGCGCGTCCAGCTCGTCGCGGCGATGAACCCGTGCCGTTGCGGCTTCCTGTCCGAGCCGGGGCGCGCCTGCGGCCGCGCACCGCGCTGCGCGCTCGATTATCAATCGCGTCTGTCGGGGCCGCTGCTCGATCGCATCGATCTCTACATCGACGTGCCTGCCGTGTCGCCGGCCGATCTGGCGCTGCCGCCGCCGGCCGAGACGAGCGCCGATGTGGCGCGTCGCGTCGCTGCCGCGCGGGCGCGCCAAATCCGGCGCTATGCCGGACTGCCCGAGGAGCGCCGCATCCGTACCAACGCCGAGGCCGACGGCACCTTGCTCGACGAGGTCGCAACCCCCGAGCCTGCCGGCAGCGCGCTGTTGCAGCGGGCCGCCGAGCGGCTGCGCCTGTCGGCGCGCGGCTACCACCGGGTGTTGCGGGTCGCTCGCACCTTGGCCGATCTTGACGGCGCGGGCAGCGTCGCGCGCCACCACATCGCCGAAGCGCTGAGCTATCGCCAGCCGATCAATGCGCCCGCGGCCGCCGGCTGATGCACCGCATCGGCACATTCGGTCAGGATGGTTGCTTTTTGTTTACCAATCCAAGCGTACAGTCGCGCCTCAGTTGACAACGGCTGCGCGTGCGGCGGATGGCCCACATTCTCGTCATCGACGACGATGCGGTACTGCGGCGGGTCATCACGCTGGCGCTGGAGGCGGCCGGTCATACCGTGCTGCGCTGCGAAAACGGCCGCAAGGGGATCGATTTTCTGGTCCGCGAGCACACCGACCTACTGATAACCGATATCGTCATGCCCGAGATGGACGGCGTCGAGACGGTGCGCGCCGCGCGGCAATTGCAGCCGCACCTGCCGATCCTGGCGATCTCCGGCGGCGGCTCCTTCGATCCCGAGGGCTATCTCGGCGTCGCCCGGGTGTTTGGCGCCGACGCCGTGTTGTCGAAGCCCTTCCGTCCGGTCGATCTCGTCGACAAAGTGACGGAGATGCTGGCGGCGTGACGGAGATGCTGGCGGCGTGACGGTATTGCGGCCAGCCGATCGCCGAGGACGGGAGACCGCCGGTCGGCGAACTCACGCCGGGCCTGCGGCCCAATCGAGCAGGCGCTCGAGGAAGCCCTGGCCGGCGGCCAGTTCGCTGCGCGCGATATATTCGTCGGGCTGGTGCGCGACCGCGATCGATCCGGGACCGCAGACGATCGCCGGGATGCCGGCCTGCTGGTAAAGCCCCGCTTCGCTGGCGAATGATATTGTCGTCGTCGCGTCGGCGCCGGTCAGCCGGCAGGCGAGGTCCTCGGCGGGCGACGCGGTCTGCGGCAGCAGCGGCGGCACATTGACGACAGTCTCAGTTTCGACGGCCGCGCCGGGAAAGACCGCGCGCATCCGCGGCAGCAGGTCGGCGGCGATGAACGCGTCAATCCGGGCTTTCAGCGCCGCCGCATCGTCGTCCGGCAGGTTGCGCAGATCCCATTCGAATTCGCAGTCGCGGGCAATGATGTTGACCGCCGCGCCGCCCCGGATCGTGCCGATCGACAAGGTTGTGTGCGGCGGCTCAAAGCCGCACGCCGGCCGCGCGCGGGCCTCCGCCTCGGCCGCGACGTGGCAGATCGCGGTGATGATCTCGGCAGCGGCGGCGATTGCGTTGACGCCGCGTCCCGGTGCGCTCGAATGGCCTTCGCGCCCGGTCACCCGGGTGCGGAAAAAGGCGCACCCTTTCTGCCGGTTGGCGACCTGCATCGCGGTCGGCTCGCCGACAATCGCGAGGCGCGGCCGCGCAACGCCTTCGGGCAGGCTCTGGATCAGCGCCGGGGCGCCGAAACAGCCACTCTCCTCGTCATGCGTGAACGCGAGGTGCAGCGGCACCCGGAGCGGCCGCGCCACCGCCTCCGGCACGAGCGCCAGCACCAGCGCGAGAAACCCTTTCATGTCGGCGCTGCCGCGAGCGTAAAGGCGACCGTCGCGCTCTTGCAGGCGGAACGGGTCACCCCGCCAGGCCTGGCCCGCGACCGGCACGACGTCGGTGTGGCCGGACAGAAGCACACCGCCGGCTTCCGGCGGGCCGATCGTCGCGAACAGATTTGCCTTGCCGTCGAATGCGCTGCTGCGCGCCGAGGCGATGCCGAACCCGGCCAGGTAATCGGCCACCCAGTCGATTAGCGCGAGGTTCGACCGGGACGAAACCGTGTCGAATGCGACGAGCCGGTCGAGAATGCCGACCGCCGCAACAAGCCGCTCGTCGGCCGGCATTTCAAACGTGTTCGCCGGCGCCGCCGGCCGGCGTCCCGATCATCGACAATACTTCGCGCCTGGTCGTCGGGTCGGTGCGGAAGACGCCCAGCATGCGGCTCGTCACCATGCTGACGCCGGGCTTGTGGACGCCGCGCGTCGTCATGCATTCGTGCGCCGCCTCGATGACGACGGCGACGCCCTTCGGCTGCAGCACCTCGTCGAGCGTGTTGGCGATCTGCGCCGTCATCTTCTCCTGGATCTGCAGCCGCTTGGCATAGACCTCGACGAGCCGGGCGAGCTTGGAGATGCCGACGACGCGGTTGTTCGGCAGGTAGGCGATGTGCACTTTGCCGATGATCGGCGCGATGTGATGCTCGCAATGCGACTCGAAGCGGATGTCCTTCAGCATGACGATCTCGTCATAGCCATCCATCTCCTCGAATGTGCGTTGCAACAACGCGACCGGATCCTCGTCGTAGCCGCTGAAATACTCCTGATAGGCGCGCACGACGCGATCGGGCGTGCCGACGAGGCCCTCGCGCTCCGGGTCGTCGCCGGCCCAGCGGAGCAACGTGCGAACGGCTTCCAGCGCTTCCTCGCGCGACGGCCGCCGCGCCCGCACGGTCTCCTTCCTGTCATGGTTGCGCGGCAACGCGCGCGGCAAAGGATCGGCAACAGACATCGGATCTCGCTTTCTGGCAGACGGAAGGGGAAACGGCGACGCAGCGATGGCGCAGGCTGCATCAATTGAGGCGAGCCGGCCGCTCGACGTCGCCTTCGGCGCGCAGCCGCGGCGGCAGGTCAAGCGAAAACGCCGGGACGCGCGCGAGAAACCGCTCGCCGCCCGCCGTCTCCATCTCGTAATCGCCGACCATGAAGCCGGACGGCGTCGCGAGCGGACAACTGCTGGTGTATTCGAAGCTCTCGCCGGGAGCGAGGATCGGCTGCTCGCCGACGACACCGGCTCCGCGCACCTCTTGCAGTCGCCCCAGGCTGTCGGTGATGCGCCAATGGCGGTTGCGCAGTTGCACGGTGTCGGCGCCGCCGTTCGCGATCCGCACGCGATAGGCCCAGACAAAATGGCCGTCGGCGGGCGAGGAGTGCTCTTCGAGATAGAAAGGCTGAACCGTGATCGTGATCGCGCGGGTGGTTTCGGAGTACATGCGGCTGTTCTTCACTGCGTGCGCGGCGGACCGGCACCTCGAAATGTCGGTCGCGCAGGCCGCCGCGTCAAGGCGAGCGTCTAAGAACCGGCACCCGGTGCAAGCAGCGCCAGCACCTTTTCATCCGGCCGGCGCGAGCCGTCCGGGTTGATCGATTGGATGCAGACGTGGTCGGCGCCGGCGTCCCAATGCTCCTGGATGCGCTTCCGGATCGCCGCTTCGCTGCCCCACGCGACGTTGGCGTCGATAAAGCGGTCGGAGCCGCCGCCGTTCAGTTCGTCGTCGGTAAAGCCGAGGCGGCGCCAGTTGTTGACGTAATTGTCGAGCTGCAGATAGGGCGCAAGAGCCTGCCGGGCAGCCGAGCGCGCCGCGGCCGCATCGGTCTGCAACAGCACCCAGACTTCGGGGCATAACACCTTGCTGCCGCCGAGAATGCGGCGCGCTTCGGCGGTGTGCTCGGGCGGCACATTGTAGGGATGCGCACCATCGGCGAGTTCGGCCGATAATGCGAGCATGCGCGGCCCCAGCGCGGCGAGGATGGTCACCGGCTTCTCGGCAGGATCAGACGCCATATAGGGCGCCAGTTTCATCTCGTTCAAGTAGTTGCGCATCGTCGCGACCGGCTTGCCGTAGGCATGGCCGCGCAGTCCGGTCACCGCGGGCGCATGCGAGACGCCGATCCCCAGCAGAAACCGGCCGTCCGACTGCTCGGCGAGGCCGCGCTGCCCGTTCGCCATCGCCATCGCGTCGCGAGCGTAGATATTGGCAATTCCCGGCGCGACGATCAGCGTCGTCGTGTTGGCGAGCAGCCAGGCGGAATGCACCAGTACATTGCGGCCGCGGCTCTCGGGCAGCCACAGCGCCGAATACCCCCAGGCTTCGACCCGCTGCGCAAAGGCGGCGCCCTCCGCCGCGGTCAACACGTCCATCGCCGCCCAAACGCCGAGCCTGCCGAGCTGCATCGTCCGATCTCCTGCGGAGAAATCAACGGTTCCCGGTTATTCTACCACCGGCCGCCGGCAGCCCAACAAGACGCCCGTGCCGGCGACCCGCGCCGAAAAAAAGCGGGCGGCATCTGCCGCCCGCCTTTCACCCGACCCGCGGCCGGCGCGGGCGCAATTCAGCAGGCGTAATAGCGCCGGTAATACGGGTCCCAGCAACTGCGCGCCGGTGGGTAGTAAGCAGCCGGCGGCGGATAGTAGGCCGGCGGTGGCGCATAGTACGGGTTGTAATAGGGGTTGTAGTACGGCGCCGCAGCGGCCGACCCGACCGCCGTGCCGAGCGCGAACGAGCCGAGCCCGATGCCGACCGCCGCCCCCGGGCTGACCGCCTGCGCCGGTTGCGGCACCGTCACCGCAACGGCGGCGGCCAATGCCGTAGCGACCGCTACCGCGCGGCCGGCCCGCCTTGCCATCGTCCTCATCGTCATACCGTCCTCCGCTGACCAGCCGCGCCCCTGACGCACCTCTTCCCCGATTGAAAGAGCGCGCGGCGTGAGGCCGCATCATAAAGTGTACGACCACAGAGCGCAAACGGACGGACGCCTTGGATTATTCCGATCGCGCCCGCGGCAGACTCCCGCATCAGGCGAACGATTCGGTGATCGCCGAATAGACCAGCGTACGCAGATCGCGGCGCAGCGTCAGCCGCGCTTCGCTGCCGATCACCTGAGTCATGAACACGACGGTCAGCTGCTCCGCGGGGTCGATCCAGAACGCCGTTGCGGCCGCGCCGCCCCAGAAATATTCGCCGAGCGAGCCGGGCAGCCGCGTCTTCGCGACATTGATATTGACGCCGCAGGCGAGTGAAAAACCGACCCCGGCATAGCTCGTCTCGCTGAACATGCCGGGCAGCGCCATGTCGGCCACCTCGCCGTTTTCGGGCAGGTAGTTGAGGCTGAACAGAGCGACGGTCTTGGGGCTGAGGATGCGCACGCCGTCGAGTTCGCCGCCGTGCAGCATCATGCGGCAGAAACGCAGGTAATCATGCGCCGTCGAAACGAGGCCGCCGCCGCCCGATTCGAGTTGCGGCGGCTTTGTGAAAGCGCCCTCGCGCGCATCGTCTTGCAGCTTCAGCCCAGGACCCTTCCCGGCCGGCTGATAGCACGACGCGAAACGCTCGAGCCTGTCCGACGGCACATAGAATGCCGTGTCGTTCATGCCGAGCGGCTCGAACAGGCGCGTGCGCAAAAATTCACCGAAACTCATACCGGAGAGCTTTTCGACCAGATAGCCCATCACGTCGATCGAAACCGAATAATTCCATCGCGTGCCCGGCGAGAAATCGAGCGGAATTTGCGCCAGTTGATCGACCATCCCCTGCAGCCCGCCCTCAGTGCTGCGCTCGGCGATTTTGGCGCGTCGGTAGGCTGCGTCGACCGCGCTGCGCATCATGAAGCCGTAGGTGAGGCCGGAGGTATGCGTCGCCAGGTCGATGACCTTCATCGGCCGCGCGACCGGCGTCGTCAGGTAGCCGCCCGGCACGGCAATCACCGCCGACGGCATACCGCTGGCGTAGACGGCGAGGTCCTTCCACGCCGGGATGTGGGTATGCACCGTATCGTCGAGGCCGAGCTTTCCCTCCTCGACCAGCATCATCAGCGCGACCGCGGTGATCGGCTTCGACATCGAATAGATGCGAAAGATCGCGTCCTCGCGCATCTTCTTGCCGCGTTCGATATCGATGTGGCCGGCCATGTTGGTGTGAACGAGATGGCCCTTGCGATAGATGTACGTCAGCATGCCGGGCAAATAGCCCGCATCGACATAGCGGTGCTTCATCACGTCATCGAGCCGCGCCAGCCGCTGCGACGACATGCCTGCTGTTTCGGGCTTCATGTGTGATCTCCTCCAGAAACTTTATGCCGATGCCAAGGCCAGCGAATAGCGCGGGTCGGCGGCCAGGCATTCGGCCTGCGGAATGCCGAGTTCCCGCCGCACCTCGTTTGTGCCGAGGACCATCGCGACCATCTTGTACTGGGCATGGCGCCGGCTCATTCCTTCGCGCCCCATGCCGCAATCGGACGATATGATCAGCCGCTCCGCCGGAACGTGGCGCAGCGCCTCGCGGATCAGCGCAGATACCTGGTCGGGCCGCTCGATCTGCAGCGTATGGTGGTCAATGACGCCGATCGCCACCTTTCTGTCGGTGATCGCACCGCCGATCGCGGCGAGATCGCCGGGGCCGGAGGAGCACGTCTCGAAGGTGATCGCGTCGGCATCGACTTCGTTCAGCGCGGCAAGCGTCGGCCGGTAGCTCGGAACGTCGCGAAAGATGCGCTGCTGCGCCGGATTGCCCCAGCACGTGTGGCACCACACCTCGGTCTTCTGCCGCAGGCCCTTTACCGTGTTGTTGAACAGCTTTACCAGATCGGGAATATCGAGCCGGCCGAACGGCCTGCCGCGCACCGGCACCATATGGATCTGCGGCTCCTCGAGCTGGATTACCGCGCAGCCGGCATCGGCCAGCGTGTGCAGCTCGGCGTTGAGCGCCTCGCTGAAGGCCCAGCAGCGCTCGACCGGATCCTTGTAATAGTCGTCGGCCACCGCGGCGGCGAGCAATTCCGGCAGGATCGTGCCGAATTTGACCGGCCGGCGCGTCTGCCGCTGCGCCACCTTCCACATCGCCGCGTATTGCAGATCGCCCGGCCCGAGCGGCCCGACGATGCGCGGCAGCACGCGGGCTTCCAGCTGGTCGTGCAGGATGTGACCGCGCGGCGGCGAGGCAGCGGCAACGGCGGGCGGCGTCGGCTGCGCCGTCTGCGACAGCCCGGCCATGTGGGTCAGCGGGTAGCTCTGCCAGCTGAAACCGCCGACCTCTTCATCGTAATGCGCATCGCCGTCGGTGCAGATGTCGAGACCTGCAATCTCCTGGGCGCGCAGATGCGCCGACACGGCATCCTCGTACTGCTCGCGCCAGCGCGCGTTGACCATCGCTTCCAGAAAGCTTTTCGTGCCGAGCACGGCGGTGTGCCAATGCGGCCGCGGCAACGACCCGATGATCGACGTCGGCAGCAGCAGGTCAGAGGACGCGTTGTACATGGCCGGCTCTCACGATACTGCGGCGGGAAAGCGCCGTACGCCGTGCTCGCCGAACGCGCGCAATATCCGGAAGTCGCGTCGGCCGCGCGGCCGCGCCAAATCGACCCCGCTCGCCGTCGCGCCGGTCGGTTCGATTGTCAGCATTGCCTGATGCCCGTCAGCCCCATATTGCCGGCAGTGTAGAGCAAATCGCGTCAGCCGGCGTATGTTCTCTCTTCATGGCACGAGCCGCCGCAACGACCGCCGCGCCGCATAAATGAGGAGAGGCAGATGGAACCGTTGGACGAAAGCGTTCTGCCGGCGGGCGTGCGCAGTCGTTTTGTGCGTGGCGTCAACGGCCTCGACATTCATATCCTCGAAGCCGGGGATGCGCCGGCGGGCCGGCCGCTTGTGCTGTTGCTGCACGGCTTTCCCGAGATCGCCTATTCCTGGCGCAAGGTCATGCCGGCATTGGCGGAAGCGGGGTTTCACGCCGTCGCGCCGGACCAGCGCGGCTATGGCCGCACGACCGGCTGGAGCCCCGATTTCGACGGCGACCTGCGGCCATGGCGCATCTTGAACGCGGTGCGCGATGCCTTGGGTCTCGTCGCGGCGCTCGGGCACCCGTCGATCACGGCGGTGGTCGGCAACGATTTCGGCGCCGGCATCGCCGCGTGGTGCGCGCTGGTGCGGCCCGACGTGTTCCGCTCGCTGGCGCTGATGACGCCGTTCGGCGGCCCGCCCGAACTGCCGTTCGCAACATACGGCAGGGAGCCTGTGCCGCCGGCGACGCCGACGATCCACGAGGCGCTCGCCGCGTTGCCGCGGCCGCGCAAGCATTACCAATGGTATTACGCGACGCGCCCGGCCAACGCCCAGCTCATGCATTGCCGGCAGGGCGTGCACGATTTTCTGCGCGCCTATTACCACCACAAGAGCGCCGACTGGCAAGGCAACAAGCCGCATCGCCTGGCGGCATGGAGCGCCGAGGAGCTGGCGAAGATGCCGACCTACTACATCATGGACCTGTTCGACGATATGCCGGCGGCGGTCGGCAGGGAGATGCCGTCGGCCGACGAGATCGCCCGATGCCGCTGGCTGACCGAGGCGGAACTCGCCGTCTATGCCGGCGAATGGCGGCGCACCGGGTTTCAGGGCGGGCTCAATTGGTATCGCTCGCGCACGACCGGTTTTTCGGAGGCGGAATTGCAGCTCTTTGCCGGCCGCACGATCGACGTGCCGTCGATCTTTATCGGCGGCAAGAGCGACTGGGGCGTCTACCAGACCCCCGGCGCCTTCGAGCGCATGCAGGAGCACGTATTGACGCAAATGACGGGTTGCCACCTGCTCGACGGCGCCGGGCACTGGGTGCAGCAGGAGCAGCCGGAGGCCGTCAACCGGCTGCTGCTCGATTTTCTGCGGCGATAGACGACGGCAGCCGCCGCCTCGTTACATCCCCGGTGCGCCGGGCCGGTCGCCGGACGCCGCATCAGCTTGCCACGCCGAGCCGGCTCGCAGCGCCGCTGTCGCGCGGTCCGCGACCGCAATCGGCGTGCCGGTTCGCCGCCGGGCCGCGTCGGCAACCCGGCGCCAGTCGACGATCGCCGCGTAGGGACCGGCCGCCGCCCTGACGACGGCCGCGACGCCGCGGGCCGGGTCGGATGCGATACCGCGGTCGGTGTCGATCGCCTGCGCCTGCGTTTTGCTCGGGTAGACCTCCACATACAGCCGGTCGCCGAGCCAGCCAGCCGTGGCGGGCTGGTTTACGGTGCGCACCGGCGTCCCGACCGAGACCTCGCGGAACAGTCGGGCGATGTCTTCGGGGTAAAGCCGCACGCAGCCGTGGCTGACGTTGCGGCCTACGCCGTCCGGCTTGTTGGTGCCGTGGATCAGATAGTCGGCCCAGCCGAGGTGCAGCGCATAATCGCCGAGGGGATTGTCCGGTCCCGGCTTGACGACGGCCGGCATGCCCGGCCGCTCGGTGCGGATCGAAGCCGGCACATACCACGTCGGATGCGGCTCCTTGCGCACGATGCGGGTCGCGCCGATCGGGGTCCGCTGGCCGATGACGCCAAGACCAACCGGATGCGTTTCCACCCGGTCGCCGTCGGGCGGAAAATAAAACAGCCGCCACTGCGCTAGGTTGATAACGATGCCCTGATGCGGCGCTTTCGGCAGCACGTAAAGCGCCGGGATCGTGATCGTGCGGCCGGCGCCGGGAGCCCACGGATCGATGCCCGGGTTGGCGGTCACCAGTTCGGTGTAGCCGAGATCGAAGCGTCGCGCGATGTCGGGGAACACTTCGCCGGGCCGCACGACGTAGTGCCGGATCTCGCCGACAGCCTGCTGGTCGGGAACCAGCGTGAATGCCTCGGCGGGCGAGGCCGGCGGCGCCGCGCCGGTGCCCCGCAGGCCGGTGCAGGAAGCGCAGCAGAGCAGGACCAGTACGCCAACCGCCCCGAGACGCCATGACGACCGGCCGCGCTCGCGGATTTGAACGCGCCTGTCGGGTTGCGGCCCGGGTTTAATCATCTCCCCCTCATTCGTCGTTTCCCCGTTGGTCAGGTGTTACGGTCGGCGCCAGAACGGCGGCCGGACGCGGACCGGATCGAGCAGCGACCAGTCGCCGTCTTCCAGGACGTGGCCCTGCGGGTAGGGCGGCCGCGGCTCGAAGCCGAGCGAGCGAACGACCCGATCGTCGCGGTAGTAGCATTGCAGGATGACGCGGGCGAGCGTCGCCACCGGCGTGCCGCCCGCCGCCCGCAATTGCTGCGCCGCCGCCTCGCGCCGCGCCGCATCGAGGCCGGCGAGCGGCGCGCCGGCAAGCAGCGCGAGTTTGTCGAGCGCCGCGCGCACGTCGCCGGCATCACGGCCGAGCGTCGCCGCGATATCGGCCTGGATCGCCGGATCGTCGGCGCCCGGCACGTCGAATTCGGCGCTTCCCGGGATCATCAGGCCGGCCAGCGCGCGCAGGTCATCCTGCTGGCGCGCCGTAAGCAGAATATTTGCAAGCATTGCGGCCTCAATCGAACAGATTGGCGAGACGCTGTTTCATCTGGTCGGCGACATAGAGCGCCAGCGCCTGGATCGTCGAAGTGGGGTTGACGCCGCCTGACGTGACAAACAGGCTGCCGTCGACAATGAACAGGTTTCTCACGTCATGCGAGCGGCCCCATTCGTTGACGACCGAGCGCTCGCGGTCGGTCCCCATGCGGGCGGTGCCGAGCAGATGCCACCCGCCGTACGGGATCGGGCTGTTGATGCAGATGTCGGTCGCCTCGGCGGCGGCCAGCACCTCCTTCGCGCGGGCAATCCCGTGCGCCATCATCTTTGCCGTGTTCTCGCCGATCGTGTAGTCGATCTTCGGCGCCGGAATGCCGTGGCAATCCTTCAATACCGGGTCGAGCGTGACGCGGTTGTGTTCTTCGGGCAGGTCCTCGCAGATTGCCGACAGGCCGATGCGATGGCCGTTGAGGCGACGGAACGCGGCATGGTGGCCGGCGCCCCACGGCAACAGGCCCTTCTGCTCGCTGGCGACGGCTTCCATGATCGGCCCGACGCCGCGGCCGAACTGGAACGTATAGCCCCGCACAAATCCGCGGCTCCGGTCGGTCTCATAGAATTCCTTGCTCCACAGGCAGGTCGGCGGCGCGCGGTTGCTGTCGGTCGGCTCCTGCACATAACCCCACAACTGGGCGTAGGGATGAAACATCAGGTTCCTGCCGACGAGGCCGCTGGAATTGGCCAGCCCGTTCGGGAACTTGCCGGAAGTCGAATTCAACAGAAGCCGCGGCGTGCCGACGCCGTTGCAGGCCAGCACGACGACATGCGCCGGCTGGAATTGCTCCTGGCCGTCGGCATCGTAATAGACGACGCCCGAGGCCATGCCGTGCTCGTCGGTCGCGATCTCGCGCACGCGGCAATGCGTGCGCAATTCGGCGCCGGCGCGCAGCGCCGCCGGCCAGTAGGTGATGTCGGTGCTCGCCTTTGCGCCCTGGGCGCAGCCGGGCGTGCAATGGCCGAGATTGATGCAGCGCGCCCGGCCTTCGTAATCGACCGTCGCGACGGTCGTGTCGCTCGGCCACCAATGCCAGCCGAGGCGGTTCATCGCGCGCCCGAGGATCGTGCCGGAGCGGCCCAGCGGCAGGGGCGGCATCGGCGGATCGCCGCGCGGCGGCGCGCCGGGATCGCCGGCAAGACCCGAGACGCCCATCATGCGATCGTTTTCATCAAAAAACGGCGCCAGCGTCGCGTAATCGACGGGCCAGTCCGCGGCGACGCCATCAAGGCTTTTGACGCGGAAATCGGAGGGATGCAGGCGCGGGAAATGCGCCGTGTACATGATCGTGCCGCCGCCGACGCCATTGAAATTGACGACTTTGATCGGCGAATTGTCGTCGTTTACCGGGTAGTCCTCGGGGCGCGCGCGAATGTTCGGGCTGGGCGAGAAATCGCCGTAGAAGCGCGCCTCCCAGTCGCGGCCGGCGCTCGGATAGGTCAACGGGTTCATCCAGCCGCCCTGTTCGAGGCAAAGGATGTGCATCTTCGTCTCGGCGAGGCTCCACGCCACCGCCGCCCCCGACGCGCCGGCGCCGATGATCAGCACATCCACCGGATCTTTCATTCTCACCGTCCCCTCGTTTCGCGCAGCATGCCGCGATCGGCTCTCGCGATGCAACACGCCGCCGCGCCGCCGGCGTGATACCGTATCGCGGCCGAACCCAAGTTCGGCGCCGCCGTGCAAGCTGAGAGGCCGTGCAATGCAGATCGTCGATGCGCAAATCCACACCTGGGGCTCGGGGCTGCCGAGCAACCAGTCGCATTGGCAGGTGACGCATTTCACGCCCGCGGAGGCAATCGCGCTGATGGACGAAGGCGGCGTCGATGCCGCCGTCATCCACCCGCCCGGCTGGGACCCCCGGGCGACCGACATGGCGTCTGCCGCGGTCGCCGGTTATCCAGGCCGCTTTGCGATCATGGGGTCGCTGCCGCTCGACCGGCCGCAATCGCGCGAGCGCATCGCCGACTGGCGCGGGCAACCGGGCATGCTCGGCCTGCGCTACACATTCCTCAGCGACCCGGCGCGGCGCTGGCTCGCCGACGGCACGCTCGACTGGCTGTGGGCGGCGGCCGAGGCGGCGCGGGTGCCGATCGCGATGCTGGCGACAGATTCGCTGCGCGACATCGGCCGCATCGCCGAGCGCCATCCGGCGTTGCGCCTTACGATCGATCATCTGGGTGGTCGCGGGGGGACCAGCCAGCACAAGGACGCCGCCGCGATGACCCACATCCCCGATCTGCTGGCGCTGGCGAGGCACCCCAATGTCGCGGTCAAGGCGACCGGCGTGCCGCATTATGCGAGCGAGCCCTATCCGTTCCCGGCGCTGCATCCCTACCTGCGGCAGGTGTTCGACGCATTCGGCCCGCGGCGCATGTTCTGGGGCACCGATATCACGAAGATGCCGTGCTCGTGGCGCCAGTGCGTGACGATGTTTACCGAGGAACTAC
>Ga0335074_10004955_pt1 | contig 18405 bp, 20 predicted proteins | sample Lox_Sample_23_FD_206715 | JGI IMG/M metagenome (GOLD analysis project Ga0335074, IMG submission 206715) | Soil microbial communities from Loxahatchee National Wildlife Refuge, Florida, United States - Lox_Sample_2.3 | ecosystem: Environmental > Terrestrial > Soil > Wetlands | place: USA... | reverse complement strand
CGGCACGCCGATATCGCCCAGGTACCCGGTACAGTAGCGCGCAGGGATGTTCATGCAGCGGCAGAACGCGATCGCCAGATGGGCGAAATCGCGGCAAACCCCGGTACGGTCGCACCAGGCTTCCCAGGCGGTCCGACTGTTACGCGCGTGCTCGTAGCCAAAGGCAATGTGCTGATGAACATAATCGAGGATCGCCTGGACTCGGTACCAGCCGAGTGGCGTTTTGCCGAACTGAGACCAGGCGATATCGGCGAGCCGCTCGGTCTCGCAATAACGGCTGCCGAGCAGGAATACCAATTTGTCGTCGGGCAGGTCCGGGATCGTGTGCTGGATCGCGTCGAGCGGGACGGGATCGGGCTCCCCGCTGTCATTGACCACGCCCTCGGCAAACAGCCGGGTCCGACCGGTCGGCGCGACGATCCGGCTGCACCAATTGCCAAACCCGTCGTGGTAGGTGTGGACCGGAAGCGGCGGGTCGGTAACGAGCCGGTCGGGCACCACCAAATCCGACGAACGCGTATGGTGCACTGTCAGCATCAGCACCATCGGCGTCGGTTGCGGGCAATCGTAAACGAGCTCGTAGCCGACCTTGATGTGCATTCCGTTTCCTCGTGCTTCCGGCCTCGATACCTGGACCTTGCCCAGCATTCCCTTGCCGCTCGGGCAGACTTTGCAAGCCATACGCCGGTTCGAGGGGAGCAAATCCCACCGTGCCGCGCGACCGGCTCCCTATCATTGGGAAATCGTCGAAACCTGGCGCTTCAAGATGCCGCGCCTGAGCCGTCTTGCCACCCGAGCCTGGCCGCGCGGAGGGGGTGCAAAACCTTCGTAGCGGCTCGCCCATTTGCTCGGCATTGCCGTGCTGCCGAACCACCCGTCGCCCCGGTCATCCTTTATGACAACAGCCGACACAGCCCATAGGCCAGGAAGGCCGCAACAAGAGCAACGGGAATAACGATTGGTGGGACAAACCAGCCTTTCATGCGCACCTCCGTTATCGACTCCCCGTTGGATGTGAGATGCGTTACTGGCTCAAATCGCCGGCACAACCCGCGTGTAACCGCCGGATGCGTGATGGCTCAGACCGTTTTGCTCTTGTCGACGAGGCCGTAAACTTTCAGGCCCAGCGAGCGAGCGAGCGTTTTCGCCTGCTGCTTTGCCTCCTCTTTGGTCCCGACGAGAAAGACCGAGGGAGCGCCAACCATTTTGCCGGCATCGTCGCGCTGGGAAATGGTCGCGACGAGGCCCTCGCCGTTATTTTCGATTTTCAGACGAACCGACATTTCTGGCTCCTGCATATGGGCTTGGTTTGCGATAAGCACTTTCTCATATCGGCTTACGGGCCTCCGATGCCGAACGGAAGCGTGCCGTGAAAAATGGCGCTGACCACCACCGCCGCCGCGAGCACGAAAATGACTGCCCGGAGTTGTGCCGAACTGGGCCAGTTCAGTCGGCTGAAATGCGGGCGAATTTGGATTTGAGGTGCTGAGCGGCCACCCTCGCGCGTCGGCAGCAGGCCGACGAGGCCCCCGGCAATTTTGCATGCATCCTGCCGTTGTCGTGATCCACCGGGTATTTCGGCGATCAGCCGTGCGAGTTGCTCAACCGCCTCGTGATGGGTCATAGAGGAAAGCCGGCCTGCCTCCTGCCACGGATCAAGGCCGAGGCGCGTCAAGGCCGAGATGACGCTCAGCGGCGTTCCTTCGATCTCATCTCCGACGGTTGCAAACAGAAACCGATCGAATTCGGGTTGCAGCGGGAGAAAGCGCTGGCGCAACGTCATTGCGCAAGGGCTGCATCGTGCCCGGCAGGTGCGGCCGTGGTCATCAGCTGAACACCTTCTCTGAGTACCGCTCTCTAAAGGTGAAATCGGAGTGTCGCATAGCCGTCGGCTTGCGGTTTGCTAAAAGATGATGGGACATTTTAAATGGGGCGGATCTCTGATTTTACAACCATGCGCGGACAAATAATAATGAGCGGAAGCTGTGAATTATTTCCGTGAAGATTTTAAAAGTAACGATAAGTTTATTTTTAGTTTCTATCGGCACGGCAACGTGCAAGCTCGTCGAAGAGCGAAGAAATACTGGTTTGGGCCGCGCGACTCACCGGCGATTGCGAGGGTTGGAAGTCCATCAACGCCGTTCGTCACTCAAGTCTTTGAACCGTTCTCTCGGGAACAGCTAATGCACCAAGCCGCTCGGGTATGCCTGCAGTTCGACTACCGCACGCCGGATCCGCCGCCAGACGCGCTGTCCATCCCAATCGGCTTGATCGCGCATTTCCCCGGCGCGCTTTGCCGCAGTGACTGCGGCTTCGCCGCCATGTTCTCGGATTAACAGAGCGGCCGCTCGCCAAATATCGGCGTCGGGAACCATAAGGAGCCTCCATCCTTGGTCCGGCACTCGCCGGGCGGGAACGACCGAGTAAGTTCGCGACGACGGGCGTCAGGCATCAGCCACCGCCCTTTTCGACGAGCAGCCGCGATTGACCGGGGCATCTAGTCCGCTGACAGATCGAACTCCGATTGCAGACGACCCGCGATCGCCCGCAACTCGATCCCGCACTCGCACGCGACCGTTGAACGCTCGTTCGACGCGATCCCAAAGCCCCAAGTAACCGCTCGTTCAGGATGCGGGCCGGTGATGAAAATGTCTGCGAGACCGAGACACCTGCCGCTCTGCCGTGCCTCGTTCAGCAGCAGTTTCTCCAGTTCCGAGCGCGTCTTAAGTGTCTTCACCATGCTAAGCGGTCTCCTTCGACAATGGCGTCATTCGGCTGGCCGCTCCCAGCATTTTCAGACGTCAAGAAAGCTGCGCAGGCGCCGGGAGTGACGCGGGTGCATAAGCTTTCGCAGCGCTTTGGCCTCGATCTGGCGGATGCGCTCGCGCGTCACAGAGAAGCATTTGCCGACCTCTTCGAGCGTATGATCGCCGTCCAAGCGGATGCCGACTCTTCAGGGCTTTGAGAGCTTGGTCGACATTGTTGTCGCGTACAAAGACATGCATGCAAGTAGCATCCTTCGCGATTGGTGCGGCCTAGCGTCGATTTGCCCGCGCCACTGATTTGATCGGCCCTCGAGATTTGCCGAACATCTCCGTTATCTTGCGGTCCTGCTCCTCGATATAAGGCTTTGCAGCCAAGTCGCCCGCAATGCGCTCAAGCTCCGAGCTCGGCACCTTACGGTTGGAAGTTTGCGTGCCGTCCTCGTAAAGGACGTTGAAGAACACGAACTCTTCCGCGCGGCGAGCCCCCGGCGTCTGGCCATTGCTCCCCCTCAAAACGTTTGGGTTCATCTCGCGCCGCTGTAACGAGCGGCGGGAGCATCGCGACGACCGAGGCAGCGACGGGCAGGCCTCGTTCCACTCGCGGGCGGGCGGCGCAGGAACATCGGCAACAATCCGTCCGAAACGACCTCTTCGCCCCGATCGGCGCCAGCCGATGTTTGTCTCAGGCAGTGGGCCGGCTCGGGCCGGCGGTTCGCGGCGGCCTGATGCGCGCCCTTTCTGTGGCGCGGTGCCTCAATTGGCTGCACGCCGCGGCTATTGCGAGCGAAGCCCGCGGGGGCAGGAAGCGGGTGAAGGGCGCATCGCGTGAGCTTCTCGATGTCGCGCAGATAGGGACACTCTTCAGCACTGCATAGCCCGCACACAGCTCTCGTGCGAAAGCGACCCAGGCTTCGGCCACGTCCCTTCGTGTCGAAACCGCTGGCCATCGTCGGGTTCGTGTCTGGAATCGCACCCCCCAAACCGTCAGCATCAAGCGACACCACGTGATCGACTGCTTCGGGGGATGGGTTCTTACGAGCGCTCCAATTGATCTTCGCGGACAACCCGTTCCCGCCCGTCAACCTTCGCCTTCACCCGATATTGGAGAACTCCCGCGGTTTCGGGGAGCGTTCTCACAATCGTATAAGCCCCCCGCGCGGTCGCCTCGCCGTAACGGTCCGGATTGAACCTGACGTTTTGCCCGGCGGAATATTTGTGCTGCAACATCGCGGACCTCCAAAAAAGGAAACGGCACCGCTCATCGCGATGCCGGTCTCCCCGATCTACTGTGCCTTTAGCGCAATGGCGGAGGTTTTGCCGTTCCGGCCACTCTCCAGCTCGTAGCCGATCTTCTGCCCTTCATTGAGCTGGCCGATCCCCGACTGTTCGACGGCGGAGATGTGGACGAATACGTCCCTTGATCCGTCGTCGGGTTGGATGAAGCCGTATCCCTTCTGGGTGTTGAACCATTTCACGGTTCCGATAGCCATGGGTTGCCTTTCATAGCAAATGGGCCGGCGCTCGCATTTCAAGCGTCGGGTCTACCATCGGAGTCTGACGGAAGCGGTTCGGTGCTCTGTGAGTGTCGAGCGACGAAGTGCGGGCCGAACCCAAAGGGTGACTATCGGCAGATAGGGTTCTCGTTACAGATTACAAGGCGCAGTGGTCGGATCACGTCACCCAAATAGCAGCTATACGGGCTTAACTGACCGAAAGCGGGCCGCTCGCGGTAGATCCCGTTCCGCCTTACCTGCACACGATATTGACGATCCCCGCGGATCTGGATTCCTCCAGGCATTGGTAGAGATTGATTGTATTTGGAGCGGGTGAAGGGAATCGAACCCTCGTCGTAAGCTTGGGAAGCTAAATCGGGGCTGTAACATAGCGTCTCATGGCGTCTCATATCTTAAGTTAAATCAGATAGTTATTGCCAGGTAACCGCTCATGGTCACACACTGTGACCCACCGCTACGCGTTCGATCGAGGTGCAATTTTGGTGCAATTTTCCGATCTCGCCCTCCGGAGCGCCAAGCCACCGCCTACCGGCTATAGCTATATTTGGGACACCGCGCTGCGCGGCTTCGGCCTCCGAATTTCTTGGCGCGGCACCAAGACGTTTTGCGTCCTGATTGGAGATGGCCGGCGTCAAACAATCGGTCGCTATCCTTATCCGATGACGCTTGCGGACGCGCGCGTCGTGGCCAGACGCATTCTCGCTGAAAAGACGCTTGGCAGGATTCGACCGAAACATGTCGCATTCGAGGACGCGCTGGCCGACTTTCTCAATGAATGTGCACCCCGCTTGAGGCCGCTGACGCACAAGCTCTACCAGCGGCACCTCACCCTTCATTACCCCTTCGGCCGCAGCGGCGTCGCCGACATCACACCGCGCCAACTTATAAAGCAGCTCAATGCTCTCAACGATCGGCCGAGCGAGAAGGAGCACGCTCACCGCATCGGGCGAACATTCTTCAAATGGTGCGTCCAACAGAATCTTATCGACCGCAGCCCGATGGAGAACATGGCGACGCCGCCCATCGGCCCGTCGCGAGAACGTGTACTTACCGAAGACGAGTTGACGGCGGTGTATCGGGCGGCATCGAGCGGAACCACGCCGTTTCATCGGCTCGTATCGATCCTGTTGCTGCTTGGCCTTAGAAAGATGGAGGCTGCCAGGCTCGAATGGAGCTTCTTCAACGAGAAGACCCATACGTTAACGATCCCCGGCGAACTGACGAAAAACAAGCGGACCTTGATCCTCCCCTACGGCTCCGCCATTTCTGCCGTTCTTGAACGCACGCCCAAACTCTCCGGCAAACACCTCTTCCCCGCTGCCCGTGGACACGTGAAAGGAAAACCGACGACCGTCATGACGGGCTTCAGCTCGTCCAAAAAAGCCTTCGACAAAGAGTGCGGCGTGACGGATTGGGTTTTGCACGATTGCCGCCGGGTGGTTGCGACAGGGCTGCAAAAACTCGGTACCCGGTTGGAGGTTATCGAGTGCGTGTTGAACCATGTCAGCGGGTCGCGCGCAGGCATTGTCGGCGTCTATCAGCGATACGATTACCTGCCCGAGATGCGCGAGGCTTTGGAGAAATGGGAGCAGCATCTCGCTCACCTCGCGGAGCGCGAGTAGATGGGGATAACGGGCGAGAGGTGTGATGAGCCGCGTTATCATCAGGGCGATGGGAAACGACCAGCCGCGACAGGCCGCGGCAAGCAGCGACACCGACTATACCCTCTCGATCGATGACGCCGCCGTGCTGTATGAGCGCGCCGGACTCCCCCGCACGCTCCGCTCGATCCAGCGCTATTGCGCCAAAGGGCACCTCGACGCGCGGCGCATCGAGACCGCTTACGGCGAAAAATATTTGATCTCACCCGCGTCGGTGATCCGGCACATCGCGTATATCGAGGAGGTGCGACAAGCCACGGCCAGCCGCGACGAGCCGCGACACGTCGCGACAATCGACCATGAGGAAACACGCGACGCGACGCAGCAGCGGCAACCGGCGACCGGTCGCGACGAGCCGCGACAGGACGCGGCAAACGACGCGATGCTGTCGCGGTATGTCGCGCACGTGGAAGAGGAGAACGAATTCCTGCGCGGCCAGGTCCGCACCAAAGACGAGCAGATCAAAGAACTGACCGAGCGATCGCGCGAGACCAACCATCTGATCGCGGGCTTCCAGAAAATGTTCACGCCGTTGTTGGGGCGGCGCGGCACATCATCCGATCACGAGAACGACACCATCGAAGACAGGGGATAACCGCGCTCGGCGCCTCAACCGCCGCGCTACAATGCGCTCATGGATTTCCCGACAGATCGCCACATCGCCGATGTCCTCAAAGAGCGCAACATCGAGCTGGCGACCAACGATCCGATCGTCCGCGGCGGCTTTACCCAAGTTCCGAATTTCATCCTCCGCAACGGCTCACTCAGCTTGGGCGCCAAAGTCACCTACGCGATGTTCCTGCATTACGGCTGGCACAACAATTTTTGCTTTCCAGGGCAGGAGCGCCTCGCGGAGGACATGGGCATGAGCCAGTCGCGGGTGAGCGAATTCATCAAGGAATTGTCGGTTGCCCAGCTGATCGAGATCAAGCGCCGCGGCATGGGCAAGACCAACATCTATAAAATCAAGTTCGTGGTTCAGAAACCGGGAAAGAATGCGAAGCGGCAGATATCCTGATATCGGCCGGCCGATATCAGGATATCGACCCACCGGCATCATGACTTCGGCCCGTCGATAAGCTCTATAATAATACTCAGGTATAGATACTCAGATATAAAAATACCCAGTCTGGGAATGCATTTTCTTTTAAAAAGGGTGACGGCAATCCGGCGCCCGGTGGCGCCGCAAGCGGTGGTCGGGCCAATGGGTAGGTCGGGCTTGTGGGCAACCCCGCCTTATGCCCCGCCTTTAGGGTAAGGCGGGGTAAGCAGCTCGAAAACGGCTCTACGACAGGTCGCGCGCGTCGGGCTACCCGCCCGACTCCGAGCGAATTTCGGCACCCGTCTGGGGACGGTGCCAACTTTAGCCGCTTTTTGAACGTGCTGGGGCATCGTTCGAAAGCGTCCTTGCCCTGCGCTCCTCCACTGACGTGTCGAGCTGGGGAACACGCTCGGAGTCGGGCGGGTAGCCGACAGGTTCGACGGACATGATAGGAGAGCGCAGGGCCGCGACAGAAAGAAACCGCCGACGCGCGCGACCCTATGACCAGTCCCACCCAGTGCGCAGTCGTCCTCAGCAGTGCCGGCGCAGCCGGCTGCTCGATCGTGGGCGATCGAGCGACAACTTATTTCAGCATTAAACCCTTCGAGCTCGGCACCGCCGAAATCATCCGACACCAGAACCGGCGCAACTTCGGCCGGCCACGAAACAAAGTCGAGCAGCTGCTCGACCTCAAAGACACATGACAAGCCGCTGAGAATAGCGGCTCCAGCATTGCGCGCCTCAGCCGCGCCCGTCCAGGCAACCTCTTCGAGGCACCCCGGTGGGGATGACCTTGACCGGCGCAACCGGCGCGCTGATTTTGATCCCGTCGGCTCCGAAGAGAACTCGGTCTCTGTCCCACCAAAGAGAATTCCAGGCTCCGCAAATGTAATTTATACTCTAGGTGCTAATCAGAACGCTAACCTTGCCCATGACGCCCCAAGACGAACAGGGAAGTCGGAAACTGACCGCACGAGAGAACAGTGTTTGAGCGGATAGAATTCACAAATTTCCGGAAATTTCAGCGCTTCTCATTGCGCTTGCGCGCCGGCAACATTTTAGTAGGCCCGAATAACGCTGGAAAATCGTCCATACTCGATGCATTTCGTGCATTGGAGGCTTGCCTTCGTCACGCTCGAACACGGAACCCTACAGTACTCGATATAAGCGGTCGTGGGTTTTTCGATGGATATGAGGTACCCGAGTCAGTCTTCCCCTTCAGCCTCGCGAATGCGACTTACAATTACAGCGATGAAGACGCTAGTATAGAATTTTACCAAAATGCTAATTCGTGCGCCGTTATTCTCCTGAACCCTCAACGAATTACCCGGTTCTTTATCAATAATGGTGGTGCTCGTCTCCCAACGAGCTCGCGGTTCCGCGGAGCATTTCCGGCCGATCTAATCATCGTCCCAACACTTTCCCCTCTGGAAGCTGATGAACCCTACGTTCAAGATCAGACAGTACAGCGGAACGCGACAACCAGGTTGGCGAGCAGGGTTCTCAGGAATATTTGGCTCAGAAAAAGCAATACCGAATTCGACGCGTTTAAGGCTGAGATAGAGGCGGCGTGGCCGCCCATTTTAATTCAAAAACCCGAGATGAGGGGTGGCTATCCGCCGATCGTCGATATGTTCTATCAAGAAGGGCCACGAATTGATAGAGAGGTGCAGTGGGCTGGGTTTGGGTTTCAAGTTTGGATGCAAATCCTGACCCACCTTTTGAGAGGGAATCAGCATTCTACTTTAATTATTGATGAGCCCGATATTTATCTTCATCCGGATTTACAGCACAAATTGTTGAGGATGGTTAGGGAGCGATTTCGACAATTTATTCTAGCCACGCATTCCGTTGAGATCATAAATGATGCGGAGCCACACGAAATTGTTTCGGTGAGCGCAACCTCTCATCAAGGAAGGAGAATAAGAACAGAGGAGCAATATGCGGCGTTGTATCGTTATTTGGGGTCAAGCGATAACGCGGACCTGGCTCGGATAGCCCGCGCACGAAAGGTTATATTTGTTGAGGGAAAAGATGGGCGCCTACTCCGAAGATTGAGCGCTCGGATGAACCTTGAACGGCTTGCGAATCCGCAGAATGTGCCGATCATACGGTTGGGAGGGTTTTCTGAATGGCGGCGAGCAGTTCATGCGGTCTGGGCCTTCAGGCAGATTCTTGATCTAGAGATAGAGGCGTTTTGCGTATTTGATAGAGACTACAGAAGTGAGGAAGAAATCAAAGAATTTCTTGGTAATGTGAAAGACGAAAATTGTATTTGTCGAGTATTGGATAGAAAGGAAATCGAGAATTATCTCCTCGAACCTAATGCGCTTCAGCGGGCTGTGGGGCGCCGACTTCGAGCAAGAGACCGGGAAAGCGCAGAATTGCCAATCGCCGAGATAGAGCGTTTTCTCGACGCTGCAAGCGCCGACTTCGAGGTAATGGTCATGAGCCAACAAGCGGCTCGCTGCCTGCAGTACGCGAAGGAACACGGGAGTAGCTTGGACCCCAGTACTATTATCGCGAGCGCCGCGGGAACTTTCACTGAGACCTGGCGAAATCTACCGAACCGGCTGCGGGTAGCGCCGGGAAAGGAAATACTTTCTAAATTAAACGAATTGCTTCAGGAAAAGCACGGTATCTCTCTGACCGACGCCATGATCGCCGAGCACTTGCTGCCGGAACACTTAGGTACCCACTTCATGGGCATACTTCGAGACATGGATGCGTTTTGCAAAACATGAGCCTTAATGTTGTTCATGGCCGCGACAACCGTTTTTTATGGGAATTATATACTTTACTCCCTGACAAAAATCGGCGATAATCCGTCCCGTCAGAGAGGGTTGCGCCATGAGCAAGAGCACGATTTCAACCTTCCAGCTTTTCGAGCCGTTTCCGGATCAGGAAGCGGCGCGCACCTACCTTGAAGGTCTGCTTTGGCCGGAAGGCCCGCGCTGCCCGGTCTGTGGCACCGGCGACCGCATCACGACCCGCAGGGGCGGCTTCTACCGATGCAATCAGTGCAAGGAAGACTTCACCGTTCGCACCGGCACCGTGATGGAGCGGTCGCACATCCCGCTGCACAAGTGGGTCTACGCGATGTACCTGGTCGTGATCGCGCGCAAGGGCATCTCGTCGATGCAACTCGCCAAGGAGATTGGCATCACGCAGAAATCCGCGTGGTTCATGCTCGGGCGGCTTCGCGAGGCTTGCGGTGGCACGGACTTCTCTAAGCTCAAGGGTATCATCGAAATCGACGAGGCCTATATCGGCGGACTGTCGAAGAATATGCATGCCAGCAAGCGACAAGCGGGCCAGCAAGGTGGCGCGGGCAAGGCGACCGTGCTTGGCATGCGTGAGCGCGGCGGCCAGACTAGAGCGCAGGTCGGGCCCGATACCACTCAAGCGACGGTGTTTCCGGCGATCTACAAGGCAGTCGAACCGGGTTCGACGATCTACACCGATGAATGAGGGCCTATAACGGTCTCGGCTGGTCTTTCACCCATGAGACAGTCCGCCATCGCTCCGCTGAGTACGTTCGCGACGATGCTTCGACCAACAGCATCGAGGCGGTTTGGGCCGTCCTGAAGCGCGGCATCTACGGCACCTTTCCACGTTAGCGAAAAGCACCTCGGGCGCTACCTCAACGAGTTCACATTCCGGCTCAACGAGGGCAAATGTTGAGCGGCACACCTTGCAACGCCTCGAAAGCTTCGTAACTGGCGTGGCGGGCAAGCGGCTCACCTACAAGGCCATGATATCCATTGAGCGAACCGCCGAAAACTCCGCCCGAACTCGACGCGATTGCGCGCGTCGTGCTGGCCTACAAGCCGAAGGCCAAGAAGGCCAAGCTTGCGAAGAAACGGAAGAAGGCGGCAAAGAAGCACCCATCGTAGTCACTTACTCCACGCCAAAAAAGCATCGCCACTAGATGGTGGCGATTGTCCCGTTAGTTGATATGTAACCGCAAGCGGCTCTACCCTCAGGGCTTCAAATGATGTTACCGATTCCGCCTCGATTGCCAGATACTTTTTCATGCTGTTATTTTTTTCGTTTGGATCAGCGTTAGCCAGGACGAGGAAGTCTTTCGTATAGTTTGCCGATGCTGCAAACGCCGCTCGATATTTTCCATAAACGGCGATGATGATTTTGATATCCATTTTTTCTATGGGGACATTCGCGTAATCGCGCAGTTCATTCCAAACCGGGATTACGGACTGAAACGCTCCGTTAAATAATTGATCTAAATACAGGCGCTGCTGTGGCGTTTGATTGTTAGAGCTAGAGAGTTCTCCGCCTATTTGACCGAGGGCATTAAACTGATCTTGCAAAGTTAAGAGAATAAATCTTCGCAGATCGTTGCGGAATTGTATTTCGTCCACACTTAGTGATGCCGGTTGCGGGACGCTCGCGCTGCGGGGTGGAATCGCGGCAGTAGCGGAAACCGCCGCCGCAGGCTCGACTGGTTTCTCGAATGTGACGTACGACCAGCCGACCACCACGCCATATGCAGTTACCAACCCAGCCAGTAGGCCCCCGAACCAGTAACGCCCCTTAAAATCTAACCATGACTTGCGATCAATAACGGCGAGCACCGCAATCGATATGACAAAGGTGGAGACTCGCACCAACACTGGCGCATGCTCTATAAAATCTAAGGTTGTCCATTCGACTCCGAGCACGGCAAGCGCCTTCACACCAAGTGTAAGGAGGGGAAGAAGCAACGGCGTGCGATCCGTGTAAGTCGGTCGCGGCGTGAAAAGGATCGGCATTTCAGCCATTCCGGCACCCTCGGTTTAATTCCCAGAGGATACCACAACCAAATCCCAAGGGAGTTAAATATATAAGTTCCTTTTTTATCCCCACGCCCGAACTATTCGCGGGAGACCGCACCCGTATACTGTGAAGACGGCCAACTGCCGCCTTCATGCTCAACTCCTTTACCCGCAGCCGTCCCCTCCCGTTGCTTGTTGTCGGCTTCGCGTTCTCCGTTGCGGCTTTCGTCGCTCCGCATCTAGCCATAGCCGACACCGCTCCGCTGGTGCTCTCGACCAACTACCGGCTTGGCGAGAGCGCTCCGCAAATCCGATTGATCCAGCAGTTTTTGAATGCCGACGGGTTTGCCGTCGCGAGCAGCGGGCCCGGCTCGCGCGGAGATGAGACAACTTTCTTCGGCCTGCTTACCTACCGAGCCCTCAAAAACTTCCAAGCAAACGAGGGCCTTCCGCCGACCGGTTACCTCGGACCGCTCACGCGAGCGGCCATCGCGCTTCGAACGATGAGCAATGCAACCGCGACACCCGAGACAGCTACGTCGACAGCGGCCATAGCCTCGTCGATCCCGGCCTCCACCTCATCGGCTCCAACCTTCGCATTTGGCGTGGCGCAACCAAACCCGCTGCCGGTTGGTTACACACCAGGGTATGGTGGCGGAGGAGGCAGCAGCGGTGCCCCTTCGGCAACACCGGCGGCACCGGTGATCTCGTCGATTGCGCCGAGCGCCGTGAGCGACGTAAGCGCAACGATCACCTGGACGACCGATGAGCCGTCAACCTCATTGGTCGAATACGGCCCGACGAGTTCCTATGGTCTCTCGTCTGGAACGACGACGCTCGCCACGTCGCACGCGATCACACTCACCGGGCTCAGCGCGGACACCGCCTATCATTTCGAGGTGCAATCGGCCAACGCATCGGGCGCGCTTTCACGGTCCGGTGACAACAGTTTTGAGACCGCCTATCTCGGCTACGTCGCGACCCGCGGCTATATTGATGTCGGCGACAACACCACCGACAAACAGTTGATGTCGCGCACCTTCCACTATGCGCGCAGCAACATCACCTCGCTCCAGCTCGTGCTACCCGACTGGTGGATCAATGGTAGCGCCGCCTCGGAGCAGCTGATGGCCAAGTCGGCGACGACGACCGCCTCGATCGAATACCCCGTCGGCACCTTTACCCAGGTCACCTTTGGCGGCAGCGCCACCGGGACGATCCCCGCCGGCGGCACGCTGGTTTCCGATCCGGTCTCCGTCACGATCCCCAGCGGGGCCGAATTTTATGTCCGCGTCTTTTTTGAGAATGCCAGCGGTATCGTCTATAGCGGGAAGGGCGATCCGTCCTTTGGCGACGCAACAACCATCGGCACCTCCACGGTCCAGGACCAGACGATGGGCGGCACCGTCGCCAACAATGCCGGGTCCGAGATGTATGCGCCGGCCGCGATCATCGGCACGACCACCGAGCCCTCGGTCTTTATCGTCGGCGACAGTCGCATCTACGGCAACGACGACCCATCCGATGACACTTCCGGCGATGCCGGCGAAGTCGCTCGCGCGATCGGCCCCAACTTCGCCTACGTCAATGCCGGCGCCAGCGGGTTGCGCACCGACTTCCTGGTCAACTTCTTGAACGCGGACGAACCGTCCGACGCAAACATGTACAAGCTCGCGTCATACGCCTCCGACATCATCAACGAAACCGGCGTTGTCGATGTGATCCTCGGCAGCACGACGCCGCAAATCGAAAACAACCTGGCGACGCTGTGGAGCCTCTTCCCGCCGGGTATCCCGGTCTACCAGACAACGATGCCGCCCTATACCACCTCGACCGATGGCTGGACGACACTCGTCAACCAAACCCCCAACAGCGACGACGCGGCGCGCATCGCGACCGATGATTGGATCAGGACAACTCCATTGGGGTTGGCCGGGTACTTCGAGGTCGCCAACCTGATGGAAAGCGCGCAGGACAGCGGTCTGTGGAAGGTGCCGGGTTACACCACCGACGGCGTGCACGAGACCACCACCGGCAATATCGACATCGAAACCAGCGGTCTCTTCGCGACGAGCACGATCACGCGCTAGACGCTGATTTATCCCCAAGCCCCAACCGGCCCAACCCGCAGGCACCTGTACAATGTGAAGACGGCGTGCCTGTGGCCGCCGCTCCCTCGATGCTCAAATCTCTTATCGCCGGTTTGTTCGCGCTGTTGGCCACGTTCGGCCTGCATCACAGCTCGACGGCTACCGCGCCGACAACGCGATCACCGTATGCCGACACGGGATTGGTTCAACAGCATCTCGCACAAGCTGCGGCCAGCGCAGCAGCGGTTGAAGCTACACCCTCCACCACCACGCCATCATTCCAGGAATTGTCAAGTCCGGCTCAAACAGATCAAGGCCTATCAACAGCCCCGTCGACGCCAACCAACACCCGCACCAATTCAAATTCAGCAGCGGCATCGCCGTCCCGTGCGATCAGCGGCGCCCTCGCCGCACGGCTGGGCAACCCGCTTCTTGCCTATGCGACGAAAGGGGACTTGGCCTCCGCGACCGCGGCGCTCCAGTCCGAAATCGCCGCGCTCGCCAATCCACCGACCGCATCTGTACCGGAACAGGTCGCGGCCGGTGGTTTCGGCAACGCGTTTGTCGCCGCCTCGGAACCGATCGGCAACCTCACCAACGTCACGGTGAACGGCATCACCGGTCTCACTGCGGCGGAGATTCCTGACCTTTCGGGCACCTACCTCCCGCTTTCCGGCGGCACGGTGACCGGCAATCTCGACGTGACCGGCTCGTTTAGCGGCGGGTCGCTCTCGCTGTCCTCGGCGTCGAGCACCAATGCCAGCAGCACCAATCTCTTCTCGACCAACGCGGTTTTTACCAACGCGACGAGCACCAACTTTTTTGCGACCCTCGGAGACTTTACAAGCGCCATCGCGAGCACCCTCAACGCGTCGATCGCCAACATCGTCGGCCTCACGGCGACCAACGCCACGACCACCGATCTCGCAGTTACAGGTACCGGTTACTTCGCCGGCAATGTCGGCATCGGCACGACGACACCGGGCTCGATCTTTTCCGTCGCAGGTGTCGCTAACTGGACCACCGCAACATCGACCTATTATTCGAGCGGTGGCATCAATCTCGCCGCGGGATGCTTCGCTATCGCCGGCAACTGCCTGGCCTCGCCCTGGACGGTTTCCGGCAGCAGCGCTTATTACGCCGGCGGCAACGTCGGCATCGGCACGACCTCGTCATCGGCAAACCTGGCAATCCAAGCAAACGTCGGCCAGACGGGCAATCTGTTGACCGTCGCGTCGTCCTCCAACGCCTACGTTCCATACTTCAATGTCAACGCCAATGGTCTCACCAGCCTAGTTGGCCGGGCGCCGACGCCGACCTTGGTTGCCGAAATCAAAGGGCCGGTGCCGGGTACGACGTTGAACGGCGGCGACGGCATTTTCGTCACCGGCAAATACGCCTACGTGACCGCCGCGAACCAGCACGCGCTGTCGATCATCGATATCTCCAACCCGACAAGCCCGAACTACATCACGCAGCTCACCGGCCTCGGCAACACCATCCAGCCCTTCGTCGTCGGAAAATACGCCTACCTCGCCGCTGGCACCTTGGGGCTGCAGATCGTCGATATTTCCAATCCGAGTGCGCCCGCTCTGCTCAGCACAGCCGGGAATATGGGGACATCGAACGGCATCTTCGTCTCCGGCAAATACGCCTATCTCACCAGCACCACCAAAAACGCGCTTTACGTTTTCGACGTTTCCAATCCCGCCAGCCCCTTCATCGTCGCGTCGACCACCGGCCCTGTTGCTGGAACATCGCTGAAGTCACCCAACCAAATTTTTGTGCAGGGCAAATTCGCCTATGTGACCGATGACGCTAGTAACGGCGGCTTGGCCGTTGTCGACATCTCCGATCCGGCCAACCCGACATTCCTGGCGTCGACAACCCTCCCTGATGCGACCGGTCTCTTCGTCCAGGGCCGCTACGCCTATGTTGACGGGAACAACGTTTTCGACGTCGTCGACATCTCTAACCCGGCAAGCCCGAGCGTCGTCGCCTCCGTCTCCGGGCCGCCGACGCTGGGCGGTAGCGTTGCCAACAACGTCTTCGTCTCCGGCAACTACGCTTATGTCAGCGACTTCAACCCGGACGGCAGCCTCGCGGTGTTCAACATCTCCAACCCGACCAGCCCAGTGTTCCTCACCTACGTTCGCGCCGAAGCCAATAACACGACGAACTGTTACGGGGGCGGCACTTTTGTGCAGGGCCGGTACGTCTATTCGATGTGCTACACGAACGCGTCCTTTGACGTGACCGATATCGGCGGCGCCGACATCACTAATCTCACCGCCGGCTCGATTGCCGCCGAAAATCTCGACGTGAGCTCGTTTGCTCAGTTCGAGAACGGCATTGGCATCAGTGACGGCTTGAACGTCGGCGGAGATACCTGGGTCAATGGCGGCTTTACCGTTAACGGTGGCGCCTCGACAACCGCGAAACTGCCGACAGCTATGTCTATTCTCGGCAACGCCGCGATTGGCACGACCTCGGCGTCTTCGCGCCTTACCGTATGGGGTCCCGACACAGCGAGTACTACCGCCTTCAACGTCGTCAACAGCGCCTCAACCACGGTCTTCGCTGTCTATGACAGCGGCAACTCAACCTACTCGGGCTCGATCTTCCAGTCCTCCGACCAGCGCCTGAAGACTGCCGTGCAGTCGCTCGATGCGTCGTCCTCCCTGTCGCTCCTAGAGCAGCTCAACCCCGTCTCGTATCTCCGCATCGATCAGCCGGGGGGAGGAGAGAACCTCGGCTTTCTTGCACAGCAGGTCCGCGGCGTCTTCCCCGAGCTTGTCTCGACCACCTCACCGACCGAGCTCACGCCGGATGGCACTCTGACTTTGAATTACACCGGTCTCATCGCCCCGATCGTTGCCGCGATCCAAGACATCGCCTCGATCTCCGGCAACTTCGAGCAGAACCTCGTCGCCTGGCTCGGCAGCGCTGGCAATGGGATCGGTCATCTGTTCGCCGGGGAAGTCGACACGCAAACGCTTTGCGTCGGCTCGACCTGCATTGATCAGCAGCAGCTCGCCGCGATCCTGGCCGCCGCGGGGCAGGGGAGCGCGAGCTCCGGCGATCAGGCAACGTCCACCGCCGACACCCCGCCAGTCATTCAGATCGATGGCGACAACCCCGCGATCGTCCAAGTCGGCGCCATCTATAGCGACCTCGGCGCGACCATCACCGGCCCGCAAGCAGACCTCAATCTCGGCATCACGACCTATCTCAACGGCGTCTCGGAGAATCCGCTGGAGGTGGACACGAGCCAGCCCGCCACCGACACCATTGACTACGTGGCCACGGATCAAACCGGGTTGACTGCAACTTCCACTCGCACAGTAATAATCGAGGCCGTCAGCAGCACGACACCAAGTTAACAACAGATTATGAGTGTGTCGGAAATCAGATATTGTGCGGCGCTGGAAATATGGCTCAACAGAGCCAAGAATACATAATTTGACATTTCCTTTGGTTGTGTTCTTTTTGCGCTCCATTCATTGCATCGCTATCATCCCCTGCTACACTATTTAGATATGACCACGCGTGAGAAAGTTGAAGCGCTGATCGAGCAGGTTTCCGAATTGCCCGATGACGCCCAAGCGGAGTTTGTCGATTCGTTACTCGACATGCGGGCCGAGCAGCTCGGTATCTACCATCTCGACGACGAAGAACGGGAGGCACTGGTACGTAGCGCCGAGGATGTTCGTCACGGACGGTTCGCCTCAGACGCGGAAGTCGAAGAGACGTTCGCCCGCTATCGCGGAACATGAAGGTCCGCTACACCGAGAGCGCCAACGACGAGAACGATCAGCTTCTCGCAGGCATTGCCGCCGGTAACCCTACGGCTGCGGCCGATGTCGCTGCTGCCATCGAGGCCACAGTTGCCCGACTGGGTTCGTTCCCCCGTCTTGGCGTCGAAACCGATCTTCCTGGCGTCCGGCTCACGGTCGCCCGCCCTTACACCTACCTAATTTTCTATGCGATCGAGCGCGATGTTCTCGTCGTTCGCAACATCCGCCATCCGAGCCGTCCAAGGCCGCGCGGGCGATTGTAGCGCGCCTCTCTCCCCGCTCGGTCAAGGCAACCGCTGCGCGGCGGCCTATGGCCGACCTTGACCGGCGAGGCCGGCGCGCTGACGCCATGGCGTCGGCTCCGGAGCGAATGTCATTCCGTCCCACCAGAGCGAATGGCTATCGGAATGTCCCTACCCTGGCCCCGAGGCCAATCCCTCGGCCTTCAATCTGATTTCCGCTTTCGGTGCGCAAGCGGACCATCCCTGCGTCCTCGAATGCCGTCGCCTGTGCGCCGACAACGGCCGTTCGTTTAACGACAAGCGATTGGCTCAAATTGACCGGAAACAGGCTTCCCCGTTGGCCACATGGGCACGTGAATAGCGCGGAGCGGACATCGGGTGTCCAGTCGGCGGAGTGATTACCAGCGCGATGCCCGACCTCTTTTCCGGCGACAACCACCTAACCCGGCAGTCGAGTTGCCTTCGCCGGTCCTCCCGTGCCACGGCCTTTCGTCTTTCAGACGGCTAGTTCTTCCGCGA
>Ga0335074_10004954_pt1 | contig 18407 bp, 16 predicted proteins | sample Lox_Sample_23_FD_206715 | JGI IMG/M metagenome (GOLD analysis project Ga0335074, IMG submission 206715) | Soil microbial communities from Loxahatchee National Wildlife Refuge, Florida, United States - Lox_Sample_2.3 | ecosystem: Environmental > Terrestrial > Soil > Wetlands | place: USA... | reverse complement strand
CCCGCAGCGACCGCCGTGACGCTGGCGCCGCGTGCGGCCAGCAGCGCCGCCGCGTACAGCGCATCGCCGCCGTTGTCCCCGGTTCCGGCGAGCACGACGACCCGCGAGCCGTACACCCCGCCCGCGCTGCCGAGCAGCCCCGCGCAGGCCGAGGCCAGGCCGGACGCTGCCCGCTGCATCAGCGCCCCTTCGGGCACCAGTCGCATCAGGGCGCTCTCCGCGGCACGGACCCCCGAGACCGCGTGCGCGTTCCTCATGCCGCGGCCACCGCCTGCCCGCAGCGTTCGCCAGGGGCGAACGCAAGCTGTCCCCTGCGCGGAGGCCTCCGCCGGTCCACCTCGATGATCTCGGTGATGCCGACGCTGGTGCTCTTGGCGGTGCCGGCACTGATGCCCACGGTCACGGTCACGACTCAAGACTGCCATGCCAGGGCCGGCCGTCCACGGCGGCCGGCCGCAGGCACCACGCGCCGCAGCAATCGCGGCGCTAACCCGGCGGCCAGGTGACTGTCGCTCAGGTCGGGTTCTTGCCGCCAGGGTGGCTCTGCTGGCAGGGCCGGCCCAGGCGCCGGCCGCAGGCTGGCCTCGGGCCACAGGTCTGGCAGACGGTAGCGGATAGCGAACGAGACCGCCTCAAGCCGCGAGTGGACGCCGAGCTTGGTGAGTATCGACTGCAGGTGTGTGCGCGCTGTGGTCCGTGAGACCTCGAGCTGACGTGTTATAGCCACCGTGTCCAGCCCGTCCACCAGCATCATCAGGCACTGGCGCTCGCGGCTCGTCAGGTCGGCGGCTCGCCGCATCGCCAGGTCCGGCGCTGCCGCACGCGGCGACGGCAATCGATGCGGGATTCCGGTCACGACTTCGCCGCCCAGTACCCGGTCGATGGCGCTGGTGAGCTCGCAGATCCCTTGTGACTGATGCAGGTAGCCGGATGCTCCGGCGTCGACCGCCCGCCTGGCCGCCTCGATCGCTGGGTCGGCCCCGACCACAAGCACACGTGTGCCGCTTCCGGCCTCAAGGACCTGCCCGATGACACCGATCGTCCGGGTGTCGCCGCCGTCGCCTGCCATACCGTGCCTGTCGATCAGGCAAAGGTCTGGCTGCTCGCTGCTGACCGAATCAATCATCTCCAAGGTGCTGCGGGCAACAGGTCCGGTCTCGTGCCCGTGCTCCCTGAGTACGCCCGAGAGCGCGTCGAGAAACAGAACGTTATGATCACCGAAAATGAGTCTGGCCACGGGTCACCCGCCAATCCCGGCGAGAGATACCCGCGGCCAGGTCACCCTGGCTATCGCGGCACCGGTGAATAGAGCCATCTTGGATTCTCCCCCCGTATAAGCTCGCGGTGACAAAAGCCGCTCGGCCATATGCCAGCCGCAAGCCGTCAAGCAGCGAACGTTCCGCTCTTAATTAATCTGGTAGTGAATTTTCTCCGTCTCCTCTGGCGCCGCTCTGCAAAACTTCTGGCCTGCCCATGCGTCAACCGGAGTGCCAGGCACGTATGCCGCCAGCAGCGCGGCGCGCAGATCGGCCAGGCCGTAGCGGTCGCCCACGCGGGCGCGGGCAGCCCCGGCCATGCAGGCAGCCAGCGCAGGCGAGTCGAGCAGATGCCGGATGGCCCCGGCCAGCTGGCTGGGGCGGCCCGGCGGGACAAGCAGCCCGGTCTCACCAGGTACCACGAGGTCGGGCACTGCGTTGACGGCTGTCGCCACGACAGGGACGCCGCAGATCATGGCCTCGACCAGCGCTGTCGGCAGACCCTCGTAGCGGCTTGAGGAGGCGAACACGTCGAAGGCCGGCAGCACATCGAGCACGTCCGTGCGCTCACCAGTCAGCAGAACGTTCCCTCGCGTCAGCCCCCTGGCCTTCCGGCCAACCCGCTCAGCCAGTTCACCGCCGCCGACCCAGACTCCGGTGACGTCCGGGCCGAGGGCCGCGACTGCGGCGACGAAATCCTCGGGTGCCTTCTGGTACGCCAGGCGGCCGACCGAGCCGACGACCATGGCGTCGGTCCGCAGGCCCAGTGCACAGCGCGCCCGGCGGCGTGCTCCGGCAAACTGCGCGCTCATGCTGGCTCTCGCCCGCTGGGGCCCGTCCACGGCAACGCCGATCGTGCGGACCCGGTCCGGCGCGACCAGCTCACGCCGCACCGCCTCAGCGGCAACCCCCGTGCCCACACACAGCGCCACGTCGGTGATCCGGCCCAGCCGCTGCTCGATCGAGACGTAGGCGCGCCGCCGCGCCCACGACTGGAAGTCGTGGAAGGGGAAGCCATGGAACGTGTGCACGATCCTGCGCACCCCGGCGCGGCGTGCCGCCATGCGCCCCACCGCCCCGGCCTTGGCGCAGTGGCTGTGTACCACGTCGGCCCCGTAGTCGCGGAAGATCTTCTCCAGCCGCCGCACCGCCCGCAGGTCGCTGCGCAGCGCGATGACCTCGCGCAGCATCGGCTCGATGATCACGTCTATGCCCTGGGCCGCCGCAGCGTCGCGCAACTGTCCCGCGCTGCCTGTGACGATCACCGGTTCTACACCAGGCCCTCGCACTGCTTCGGCGCCACGCAGCGCGAGCAGGCCCGCGCCGCCCTCGAGCCGGGTGATGACCGTCGCAACCCGCGTTGGCGCGTCGTCGTGGTGGCCCGTCAGCCACGGTGCCGTCAGGTACCCGGTCACCGCGCGCCCCGCCCGTTCTGGCGGAACCGCACCAGATCGGCCCCGTCGTCATCCACTGGCCGCCTCGGCGGCCCGAGCCCGGCCGCCCGTGCGACTCGCACCGCCTCGAGCCTGCTGTGCACGTCCAGCTTGCTGAAGATGCTGCGGGTGTGGGTGCGGACAGTTTCGGTTGAGATCATCAGTTCTTCGGCGATCTGCCGGCCGCGTTTGCCCTCGGCCATGCCCGCGAGCACGTCGCGCTCCCGGGGGCTGAGCACAGCGAGCGGGTCGCTCTCCTCCCTGGCTCGCCGCACGTCGTTGCGCAGCTCGCTCAGGATCGCCCCAAGCATCTCGGGCGGGAACCAGGCATGCCCCCGGCACACCCAGCGCACAACGGCCTCGAGCTCTTCGACTGCCTGCTCCCGCGACACCCAGGCAACCGCCCCGGCCCGCGCCGCGTGGACGGCGTGAGAGGTGTCACGGTCGCCGCTGACTACGACCACCCGTGCCGGCGGCCATGCCGCCAGCAGCCGCATCACGGCCTCGCCAATCGTGCGGCCGAATGGCGTCACGTCGATGATGATCACGTCGGGCCGCAGCAAGCCGACAATCTCGGGGAGCTGTGGATCGTCGGCCCGGTACGAGCCAGCCACCCAGAGGTCGGGTGCGGCGGAGAGACGGGAGGCAAGCGCCTCAGTGACCATCCGGTAATGGTCAACCAGAAGCAGTCGCCGGACCTCCACCCGCCCACTCTGCCGTCGCGGCACAGTCAAGTCCTCATGCAAATGAATGAGTTAACCTCCTCCTGCCGCTTGAGCGACAAGCACCCGGGCGGGGCCAGGCGGTTGCGCTGAGTCGTCACGTGGTTACGCAGTCAGAGATCTGACGCAGCGGGGGCAGGTCCGGGCTATATGACTTGGCTCACAGCCAGCGGGCCTAGCCGGCCGGGCAGCCCCCGGCGACCGCCGCGACCAGTGCGGACCAGTAGCTGGGCAGGCCGTTGTATGGGTTCGGCCCCGACCCGTCCGTTATGTAGACGTAGCCGGCATTACGTGACCGGGCCAGGCTGACGGCGTTGCCCAGCTGCGCCTGCGAGGTGTCATGAATCGTGTGGACGAACCGCGACGCCGGGTATTTGTGAGCCCAGCTGGGGACCTGGTCACTGACGTACTGGGCGTAGGTCCCCTCGAATGACATCACCACGGTCGCGACCGACATGTAAGCCTGGTCGGGATAGATCCCCGGGTTGATCCAGATCGGCGATCCCGGATTAACGTCGTGAATGTAGCTGGCGATCTGCTGGTAGTAGGGAAGCTGCCCAGCGGTCCCTGTCACTTCGTCAAGAAAGACGCCAGTGACGCCGTACCAGGCCTTGTAGTCCCTGACATCCTGCTCGATCTGCGCGACCGGGCGCTGCCCGAGCGCGGTTGAGGAGTAGCCAAGAACCGTGACCCCGGCCGCCTGCGCCTCGCTTACCACCGCCTTGAAATGCGGCTGCGGTGCAGTGCCCGCGCCGACGCCAGAGATGTCGAGGATCATGAAGGCCGGCGGGGGCTTGCTGGTCGCTGCCTGCTGCCACGTGCTGCTGGCGTAGAAGAACGCCGGAACGAACAGCCGCTGGCATTGCCGGCCTGCGCTCCCGCTGAGCTCATGTACGGTAACGCCAGCCGCGGTGCCGAGCACGGCGACGGTCACGATCACCACGATCGCCAGCGGCCTGACCGTCAGCCGGGCCAGCCGGCGCGCCGCCGCGGCGACGCGAGTCGCCAGGCCCGGTGTGGCCGCGGGCCCGCTATCGGGGTGGTTTCCGGTCACGGCCCGCCGGTCCCGGCCGCGAATGGCATCAGGCCACGCCAGCCCCTGCGCTTCAAAGGCGGCAGTGCACAGAACGAGGCCGCGGGCAGGCGGTCATACGGATTGGCCCCGTCGCTGTCGGTGATATACACGCAGCCTGCGTGACGCCGGGCGGCCATGGCCATCGTCCGCCCGAACTCGCCCGGCGGCACCGCGTACACGACGTGCTCGAACATGGCCGCGGGCCATGAGCGCGCCCAGCGGGGCACGGCGAGCTGCGCATAGTCGGGCCAGCGGCCTTCGAACGTGCCCAGCAGGTCGGCATGGCTTGCGTACGCCTCGACCGGGTGTGTGCCGTGGTTGAAGATCACGAAACGGGCCCCGGCGTGCCGGGCCGCGCGGGACGCAGCACTGTAGTAGCCGAGGTGCTCGGCGGTGGCGGCGGCGCGGTCGAAGCAGACGCCGGTCGCGCCGTACCACTCCCGGAACCGCTCCAGGTCGGCGAGCACGTAGCTGGGCCGCCGGGTCGCGTAGTTGGTATCGACGTAGCCGGCGACAGTTATCCCGGCCTCGTGCAGGCGCCGCACTGGAGTGGCGAAGGCGGGATCTGGCTTGGTGCCGGGGCCGTTGGCTACGTTCAGGATGACGATTTTGACCTGCGGCGCGCCGCGGGCCAGCAGTTCCCAGTCGCCGGGGCGCATATCCGGGTGGAAGTAGGCCGGGACGGCCAGCCTCGGCTCAGGCTCCGGAACACGGTCAGACATTGCTTCCCTCCCACAGGTCAGCCGCTGATGCCGAAAGGGTGCGGTGCGGCTGCCAGCCCAGGTCGGCCTGGGCGGCCACGATGTCGGCCTGACGCACTGGCGGTCCCGCCGGGCCTGGCCCGTCCTCGTGCAGCGGGCCGGTATACCCGCTGACCGCGACAAGCTCGCGGACCAGCGCGCGGGCAGGGACGGGGCGTCCGGTGCCGATGTCCAGCACCGCGCTGGGCACCGCGCGGACGGCGGCTGCCGCGAGCACCGCGTCAGCGACGTCCCTGGCGTCCACGAAGTCCCTGACCGGCTCGAGCGAGCCGAGCCGCACACAGCCGCCTGCTGCCAGTACCCGGCGGACCTCCGCGGCCGCGCGGCCGGGCAGGCTGCTAGCGGGCGCGCCGGCGCCGACCGGGTTGAACACCCGCAGCACCACGCTGTCGACCCCGGTCGTCCTGGCCTCTGCCACCAGCCGGGTGCCGATCAGCTTGGTCGCGCCGTATGTCGTCGCAGGCCCGGCGGGCCCGTATTCGGCGGCCGAGCCGAGGTGCACGAGCCTGGCCCGGGTGCCAGCCAGCAGCATCGCCCGGACCAGCGAGCACGTGCCGACGATGTTCGCTGCCGTCAGGGCCTCCAGGCTGCCCGCCACGGCGCCCGCGCAGTTGATGATGGCGTCGGGCGCCACCGACGCGATCACCTCGGCGATGCTGCCTGGGCAGTCGGCGGCCAGGTCGAGCCGCGCATGGGCTGGCGATCCGGGCATAGTGCTCCGGCCCGCGGTCACCACGGCGGCGCCAGCCGCGGTGGCCTGCCGCCGCACGTGCCCGCCGAGGAAGCCCCCGGCCCCGATGATCAGCAGCCGCTCTGGCTTGCGCCAGCCGGCCGCGGCCAGTGTCGGTGTCGCTGCCGCTTCCGCTGTCACTGGTGGTACTCGTTCGCCTTGTAGCGGGCCAGGTTGGCCGGCTTGGTGAACCAGTCGATGGTCGCGCGAAGACCCTGGTCCCTGGTCATCTCAGGTTCCCAGCCTGAGCGCTGGCGAAGCTTGGTCGCGTCGCACACCAGCTGCATGACCTCGGAGTCCTTGGGGCGCAGCCGCCTGGGATCCTCGACGATGTCGGCCTGGACGCCCATCATCTCGGCGATGCGCTCGGCCAGAGCGCCGATCGCGATGTCGTTCCCGGGCCCGCAGTTCAGCACCTCGCCGACCACAGCCGACGCTGGGGCGCAGCCAACCGCCAGAAACGCCCGCGCGGTGTCGGTGACGTAACTGAAGTCGCGGGTCGGGTCGAGCGCGCCGAGCATCAGCCGGCGTGACCCGCTGGCGAGCTGGGTGATGACCTGCGGGATAACCGCACGGGTCGACTGGCGCGGGCCGAACGTGTTGAACGGCCGCAGTGTGACCGCTGGGACCCCGAAGCTCAGGTGGAACGACTCGACCAGCTTGTCCGCGGCGACCTTGGACGCCGCGTACGGCGACTGGGCCTGCAGCGGGTGCGCCTCGCTGATCGGGACCGTGCGAGCCGTCCCGTACGTCTCGCTGGTCGAGGTGTGCACGAGTCGCGGCGTCTGGCACGCGCGCACCGCCTCCAGCACGTGCAGCGTGCCGATCGTGTTGGTGTCCACGAACGACCGCGGCGCGCTGTAGGAGTATGGGACCGACCCGATCGCGGCCAGGTGGTACACGACCGCGGCCCCGTCGATGAGCTCGCGCACGGTCGCCGGGTCGCGCACGTCGCCGAACACCACGTCGACCTGGGCGGCGACGTCGTCGTCCAGCGTGTCCAGCCACCCAGCCCCGCTGAACATGTTGTACAGAACCATGGCCCGGACGCGGTGACCCCGCCGCACCAGTTCCTCCACCAGGTGCGAGCCGATGAAACCCTCGGCCCCCGTCACCGCGGCAATGTCGGTCATGACCGTTCCTCCCCCGTGCCTAGTAGTACGCGTGCTGCACTGCTCTCGAAAGCACGACCGCTGTGTATCCGCCGAGCGCCAGCAGCAGGCCGGCCGACGTCGCGAGTTGCACCGTCTGCCCAAGATCATGCAGAACGATTTCCAGCCCCAGCCCGGCCGCGCACATGATCAGCGGAAGCGTCCGGACGCCGAACGCCTGCGCGGCGAGCGCGAGGAACATCGCCGCGCCCAGCGTCAGGTACGCGGCAAGCTGCGGAACGTAAGCCAGCCGCAGGTGGACAAGCCCGGTCGCTGAGGCCACGGCGATCGTGGCGACGGTCAGCGCCGCGGCGGCGGCCACGTAGGACAGCAGCGCGGCCAGCAACGCCAGCCGCGCCCGGACCCGGAACTGCGCGATCGCGTCGGTGGTGCGCAGCAGTCGCCTGGTGCGGCGCCGGTACCACAGCAGACTCCACTCGGCCACGCCCATGCTCAGCGAGAGCGGCAGCGCGGCCAGCAGGGCACCGGTCGCCACTCCCCCGCGGCCGCTGGCTCCGGCGACAACGGGAAAGCTGAGCAGGCCTGCCGCGATCAGGCCGAACGCGGCGGCAACCAGCGCACTGCGCCACTCGGAGGCCTGGAACAGGCCCGCCGCCGGTGGTCCCTCCGGGTGGGTGATGATGCCCGCGATGGCCAATGCCAGGAGAGGCGTAGCGGCCAGCATGGCCCAGGCGACATGGGCCAGGGCCGGCGGCCGGCCCAGGGCCAGGAACGCAGCGCTGTAGAGCACGGCGGGTGCCAGTGCGACCAGCAGCCACCGCTCGGCCCCCAGCACGGTCACCACGCCCGCGCCGAGCATGTACGTTCCCTCCCCGGCACCGAAGGCCAGCGCCGAGCCGCTTGGGCGCACCACCGCATCGGTTACCGCCAGCGCGGTCGCCACCACCGCCAGCCCGGTCACCAGGCCGACACGCAGCAGCCGCCGCGCCTGGTCGGTGTCTGCCGACCGGCCAAGCCGCAGGTAACCCAGACTTGCCAGGCCCTGGCCCACCGACCAGGCAGCGAGCAGCGCCACGACCAGAGTGGTCTTGACCCCGCGGCCAACGAGCAGGCCGACAGCGGCCGGGAAGCAGACACCTGGCAGCGCGTAGAGCAGGCTGTGCAGCGCCGGCTGCAGCCTGCTGGCCTGCCACGGGTCGGGTTGCTCGGTGGGCTCGGCCGGGCGGCGCGGCACCTGGTCGTACATGTGCTGGGCCAGCGCGAAAACGTCGTCGAACCCGTACTTCAGTTTCACCGCCTGATCGCCAAGACCCTGGAACTCCAGGGCGCTGGCGATCTCCAGCGGGTCGACGGCGGACGCGCACACATCGGCGAACTGCTCACAGAGCCCGCTTACGTCGGTCGGCCCCGTCGGGTGGCCGGTGTCCGCTGGGAGCGGCTTCAGGCCAGTCACCCCGGCCCGCTGCCGCTCCGGCGTGCCCAGGCGCTCCAGGTCCGCCACGCCTGGTCTGACACCAGGCCAGTGCCGGTCAGATCCTTTACGCCGCCCGGCCCACGGCAGCTGGTCGGCTACGCTGCCAGCGCTCATTGGGCGGCTCCAAGCAGTTCGTCGGAATCGCTGCTCGTGGCTGGCTCAGGGGGGCCGCCGCGGCCAGCGGAGACGCTGGTGTAGATCTCGTCGAAGGCGCGGATCGACCGGTCGACGGTGAAGAGCTCGAGTGCGCGCGTCCGGGCGGCGGCGCCAAGCCGCTCCCGCATCGGACGGTCGCGCAGCAGCGTGAGGCAGGCCTGCGCCAGGTCTTCCGGGCTGCCTGCCGGGACGATGACGCCGGTGTCGGCCAGCGCCTCGGTGACACCGCCGACGTCGGTGGCCACGCACGGCCGACCGCAGGTCATCGCCTCGATCAGGGTATAAGGGAACCCCTCGGTGATGCTGCAGAGAACGACTACCTGGCCGGCCTCGTAGGCGTCGCGGATCTGGTCGACCCGTCCCTCGAACGTCGCTGTCTCCGTCACCCCGAGCCGCGCCGCCAGCGCGCGGCAGCGGCTGAGGTAGCCCTCCTGACCCGGTGGCGCCGAGCCGAACATCCGCAGCCGCGCCTCGGGGATCTGCTCGTGCACGAGCGCGAACGCCTCCAGCAGCGTCTCCAGGTCTTTAACCGGATCGATCCGGCCGACCCACGAGATCGTCGGTACCGGTGGCTCGCTGTCGATAGCTGCGAACCCGGCTGGGTCCACGCCGTTGTAGACGGTGCGCACCCGGGTGAGATCGGCGCCAAGCCGCTTCTCCCAGCGCATGTTGTAGACATTGCCGGGCGTGATCATCTCCGCCTCGCGGTAACCGAGGGCGCACAGGCGCCGCAGGAACCGCAGGTGCAGTACCCGGGCGGGCCAGCGATACGGGGGGTTGCGGCTGTGCAGGTACTGCTCGCGCATGAACATGCCGTGCTCGGTGATCACGATCGGCGTGCCGAAGCGCCACTTGGCGGTGAGCGCTGGCAGCACGCCGATCCCGTTGGTCACCGTGTGCGCGACGTCGGCCTGGACCGGCGGGTGCGACAGCGGGCGCAGCGCGTGCTCGAGAAGCTGTATCGCGGTCACCGCATCATTGAGCGTCGGCGCCGCCGGTGTGCCATCCGGACACCAGCCCCGCCAGGCGGTGCTCAGCAGGGCCACGGCATCCTCGCTGGCCAGGCTGGCGCTGAGGTTGCTGCGCTGGGCGAATTCGAACATCTCCCGCAGCGCCGCGCCGAAGCGGTCCTGCTGCGCCGGCGGCGGGGCCAGCAGGCTCTGCAGCAGCTCACCGAGCGCCAGGAGGTTGTCTTGCGAGGAAGGGGCCCGCCTGCCGCGTGGACCAAGGGCAGATACGACAGGCGGGCGTCCCCACAGCGGCACCGCTGTCACGGACGTCACGTTGTCCGGAAGCGGCCACCGCACCGGCTCGGCACCCGTCGCTACCAGGGCGACGAGCCGGAAGTTGTGATCGGCCAGGCCGCGGACTATCTGGTCGCACCAGACACTGACCCCGCCGAACTGATGCGGGTACGTTCCCTCCCCGATCAGTGCAACCTCCATAGGTCAGGCAAGCTCCCTCGAACGCACAGCCCGCCGCGGATGCGAGTGCAGAACCTCCTCGTACAGGTCATCGATGCGCCGCACGACCGACTCGACGCCGTAGCGCTCAAACACCGAGTGGTCGGCTTCGCGCGTCCTGGGCCCGGCGTCGACCTCCTTGCCGATCTCGTCGTGCAGCGCTTCCGGGGTCCCCTCGACCTGCCGGGCGCGCTCGGTCTGGATGCCGTCCAGGGCCGGGCAGGCGGTGTAGAGCACCGGCAGGCCGCTGGCCAGGGCCTCGAGCACCGACAGGCCGAACGTCTCCTGGCGCGACGCCGCGATGTACAGGTCGAAGGCGGACATCATGGCCGGCGTGTCAGCCTGGTAGCCACCGAAGATCACATGATCAGTCACGCCCAGCCGGGCGGCCGCCGCTTCAAGCCGCTGCTGGTCCTCGCCGCGGCCGATCACCAGGATCCGGCAGTGCTCGCCCAGCAACGGCGCCGCGGCCTCCATGGTCAGGTCCACCCGCTTGTTCGGGTCGAGACGCCCGAGCGCGCCGATCACGTAGGTGTCCGGCGCGATGCCGAACTGCCGCCGGACCTGGTCCCGCGCGACCGGGTCGAACCTGAGCTCCCCGGTGTCGACCCCGTTCGGCACCACGGTGATCTTCGAAGGCCGCACGCCCCAGCCCTGCAGCCGGCGGGCCACGATGTCGGACACCGCGATCGTGGCGTCCGAGAACAGCTCCGACGCCAGGTACAGAGCGCGCACGCTGGCGGTCATCTTGCGCCGTTCGATGTGCGTCTCGCCAATCGAGTGCTCGGTGGTCACGACAACCGGAGTTCCGGCCAGCCGGGCCGCCGGGCGGGCGTACACCTGGGCCCGGTACAGGTGCGCGTGCACCACGTCGTACCGCCCGTCGGCGATGATCCGCCGCAGCCGCAGCAGCGCGGAGAACTCGGTGTTGCGCCGCATGCCGACGTCGCGCACCCGGGTGCCCTGTGACCGGATGAGGTCGGCGACCGGGCCCGGGTTGTACAGCGTCACGACATCGGACTCGTGCCTGGTTCGCCGCAGGAGCATCGCTAGCTGCAGCTCGGCTCCTCCTGCGTCAAGACCGGTGATCACGTGCAGAACTTTCATGAGCTTCCCCTCCTCAGCGCGATCCGGCCCCGGTACAGGAGCCACTTGGCTGCCATCCGCCGTGCGTCGTCGGCCTGGCCGACGTAGAACCTGGGCAACGCGGTCATGCCGATCTCGGCTAGCGAGGCCTCGACCGCGCAGGCGTAGTCGTAGCCCGCGTCGCTGACCGCGCGCCTGGCCGCCTCATCCATCGATCCGTACGGGTAGGCGAACCCCCGGATCTCCTGACCGAGCAGCTGCCCCAGGTCCAGCCTGCTCTGGCTGATTTCGGCCGCCAGCTGGCCCGGGCTCGCGCCGGCCAGGTGCGGGTGCGTGGCCGTGTGCGAGCCGATCTCGATGCCCGCCGCTGCCAGCTCGCGGACGCCGTCGGCGGACAGCAGCGGGAATGACGGGCCCTCGTCCCAGACGTTGCTGCCGCCGAGCCGCCCGGTGACGATGAAGGCGGTGGCCCCGAAGCCTGCGCGGCGCAGCAGCGGCAGCGCCGACTCGGGCAGGCTCGCGTACCCGTCGTCAAACGTGATACCGACGAGCCCACGGTGGCGGCCAGCGCGCATGGCGTCCACCAGCTTCCCGACTCCGACCCCGCGCAGCCCACGGCGCTGCAGCCAGGCGAGCTGGCTGGCAAAACGTTCTGGCGTCACGCACAGGTTGTTCGGGTCCTCGGGCACGTCAGCCACGGCGTGGTACATGAGGATCATCGGCAGGCCGCGCAGGCTGACCCTGGTCTCGCGCGGGCCGCGCTCGGGCCCCGTGGTTGACGTCACCGCGGCCCTCATCGCTTGCCTCCCCGCAGCCCGCAGATCGCGACGCCGACGGTCCGCGCCAGGATCACCGCGTCCAGCCACGGCGACCAGTACTCGATGTACTGGTTGTCGAATCGGGCGCGCTCGGCGATCGAGGTGTCCCCGTTGAGGCCGTGTACCTGGGCCCATCCGGTCAGCCCGGCCGGCATCCTGGTCCTCTCGCCGTACCTGAGGAACTCGCGGCCGAACCGCTCGGCGAAGTAAGGCCGCTCGGGCCTTGGCCCTACGAGGGACATGTCGCCCCGGAGAACGTTCAGAAGCTGTGGCAGCTCGTCGGCGTGGGTGGACCGCAGCCACCGGCCGAGCGGTGCGGTTTGGCGCTCGGCCGCGGTCCACGCCGTGTCTGGGTCGCCGTGGTCGTCGAGCGTGCGCAGCTTCAGGATCTCGGCCGTCCGGCCGCGTCCGGTGACCCGCCTCTGGCGGAACAGCACCGGCCTGCCTGACCGCATACGGACAGCGACAGTCGCCGCGAGCAGCACTGGCGATACCGCCGCCAGCAGGATCGTGGCGCCCACGATGTCGAAGGCGCGCTTGGCCGCGAGCGCCACGCGCCCGCGGCGTGGGCGCAGCGGGATCAGCGGGATCCCCCAGATCTCGTCCAGGCATGACCGCGGCACAGCGGCGCCAAGCTCGTAGAGCCGCGGGGCCACGCACACGTTGGTGCGCGGAAGCCGGGCCGAGCGCACGACCGTGACCAGGTCCTCGTCCCTGGACGCGGCGTAGCAGATGATCACCCGGCTGATGCCGAGCCTGGTGGCGACCTCGGCCAGGTTGTCCGGGGTGCCCAGTGACGGCAGGGCCAGGTCCCGGCGGGGCGGGCCGTCGTCGAGGTAGCCGGTCACCCGCAGCCCAAGCGCCGGGTGCTGGCGCGTCAGCTCGGCCAGGTACGCACCGAACGTTCCCGCGCCGACCAGCAGGGCGGCCTCGGTGAGCAGGCCGCGGCGGTGCGCGGCCCGCAGGACCGCGCACGCCGCGACCCGGAACGCGATCACGAAGACCGCCGACCATGCCGCCTGCCGGGCCATGGTCTCGGCGGCCGGCCACGGCGCGCCCGGCGCCCACGCCAGCAGCGGGAGCAGGATCAGCAGCGGCACCGCCGCCGCTGTCAGCACCCGGCCGGCCTGGTCGGCGGCCCGCAGGCAGATACGCAGCCGGTGCTGCCCGGTGGCGGCGAGGATCACCAGAACCGCCAGCGCGTAAGGCGCCGACGCCGGGCCCGGCCGGCCGGCCGCGACGATCGCGGCCGCCAGCGCGAGCACGTCGGCGGCCGGCAGGGCGACGATGCTGGCCGCCCGCCCGGCCCTTGGGGCGCGCGGGATCGACCGGGCGCGCGTGACCCGCCCGGAGCCCCTGACCTGCCCGGCCGTCGTCACCGGCCTGCCGCCACCGGTGTGGCTGAGCGGCTGGCAGAGCTGCCGGTGAGCTGGCGGGCCACCGTGGGCGCGGCGTGCCATGTGCCGAAGACGAAGCGCATGACCGGCCCGAAAGTCGGGGCCACGGCCGGGCCGATGAAGTACAGGCCGGGGACGGAGGACTGGTAGTCGGGCCCGACGACCGGGCTGCCAGCCAGGGTCCGCAGGCCGCCCCGTAGCTGGTCGCCGAGGAATGGCAGCCGGGCCGGGTCGGTCTGGTAGCCAGTGGCCGCGATCACGTGATCGGCGGCAAGCTGGCGGCTGGTGCCGCCGGGCCCGGTCAGCCCGAGCCGCACTCCGCCGTCCTGCGCCGAGGCCGACCGCACTTGGTACCCGGTGAGCAGCGGGAACTGCCCGATGACCCGGCCGCGCAGCCAGCTGGCGCCGGCCGGCCCGAGCGCAGTGCGCGCCCGGTACGCCCGGGTGGCAGCGGGCAGGTGCCTGAACAGGCCAGGGCGGGTGGAGTAGAACCAGGTAGCCCAGCCCGAGCCGAGGCCGGACTCGGGCTCCCTGAGCCGGTAGCGCAGCGGGCGGTCGGGGTCCAGCGGCTCGCCGTTCCAGGCAAGCCGGCTGGTCCTGGCCACCAGCTGGACGTTGCAGCCGTTTTCGTTCAGCAGCGCGGCGGTCTCGAGCGCCGACTGCCCGGCGCCGACGACGACAACGTTCTGCCCGCTGAAGGACGACAGGTCGGTGTGGGCGGAGCTGTGGGTGCACAGCCACGGCGGCAGCGACGCGAGCGGCTGGGGGACGCGCGCGAAGTGCTCGACTCCGGCGGCGACGACCACCCGCCGCGCCCGCGCCCGCTCGGAGTCCGCCAGGCTGAGCTCGAAGTCGCCGCCGCGCGCAGTTATGTCGGTGACCAGCACCTCTTCCAGGTCCGGGACGAGCTTGCCGCGGAACCACTGGCCGTAGCCGACGAAGACGTCCAGCGGCACAGGAAGGCCGTAGCTCGCGTACGGGTGCCCGGTGGCCTTGCAGTAGGCCTCGAGCGTGTGCGTCCCCTCCGGGTCAGACAGGTTCGAGGCGAACCCCTGCGACTTCAGGAACATCCCGGCCGGCATCGCGGTCTGCCATAGCCGCATCGGCAGGCCGAAGTGACGGACGCTGACGCCCGCGGCGCGCAGATGCGCGGCGAGCGAGAGGCCGTACGGCCCGGCTCCGACGATCGCCACTTCTGCCGTATCGGTCATGCGTGTGCCCCCCTCGGTAGTTTCCGGGCGAGTGGCCTGGACACCACCCGCCCTGCCATGCGCAGGCACATGACGGCGAACGGCCGCATGTCGTCCCGCGCGAACCAGGCAACCTCGTCGACCGTGCGCAGCGACGCCAGCCACGACCGTGGTCTGAGTTCGCCGCTGCGCCAGTAGCCGAACGCGGCCGCCGGGTCGTAGTTCTCGACCAGGAACCCCCGGCCAGGCAGCTGCTCGCCTTCAGGGATCGCTGCGCCGGTCAGGTCGAGGTAGTAAGCCGTGACCACGTCGGTGCCCGCGCTGTCACGGAAGAGCCGGAACTGGGCGCCGACCCTGGGGTTGAAGTCCAGCAGCTTGTACTGCCCGTCCCTGGGGTCCCAGCGCAGGTCCAGGTCAACGATCCCCCGGTAGCCCAGCTGGGCGAGCAGCGTGGTGACCTGGTCGCGGAGCCGGTTGTTCGGTGCCGAGCGGCCAAGGCTGGTCAGCCCGGCGTGCGCCGGGTACGACCGTTCCTTCACGCCGGTGAAGGCCGGCCGGCACACCGAGTCGCGGTCGCAGTAGCCATGAAAGAACCAGTCCTGGGAGGGCGCCCGGGGGATGAACTCCTGGAGCATCAGCCCGACGCCAGCCGCGGAGCTGGCCTCGCAGGCCTCGTCGAGCTGAGCACGGTGGGTCACGATCCAGGTGCTGCGAAGCTTTCCGCGGCGGGGCGCCCACGGCGTGGTCAGCTTGGCGACCAGCGGGTAGCCAGCCTCGGCCGCGAACGAGCGGGCCTGCGCCTGCTCCTTCACGACAGCGGTTCGCGGCCGGGGCACGCCGAGCTCACCGCACAGCTCGTACAGCGAGTACTTGTCAGCGACCCGCCTCGGGAGGTCCTTGGGCGGTTCCGGGAACAGGAACGAGGGCCGCAGGGCATCGCCGTGCTCGGCCAGGAACATCGCGCCGGCGTCGTCGGTGGGCACCAGGACCGCAGGCCGGCCGATCTTCTCGGCTAGCCGGAGCAGGCCGGCCCGCACCTGCTGCGTGTCCTCCGCGCTCGGCTGCCAGAACCAGCGGCCCTCCAGGTAGCGCGAGCTCGCCGCCGGGGCACACCGCTCCTCGTGGATGCCCCAGACCGGCACCCCCATGCGGCCCAGAGTCCGGATCACCCCGAGACCGCCGTGATGCATGATGTTCGCGTCGAACTTCAGCACCACTGCCGGCGTGCCCCCGCGGACGCGGGCATGGACTGCGCTCATAGTCCCAGGAGCCTGCCTGATGCGTTAGCGCAGAGCGTCGGGCAACAGGGTGAGAAATCCTACCCACTGTGCCCGAGCGCAGCCCGTGCCCGCGGCCAGGAAGGTCAGGACAGGCCGCGGACAGCGGCAGCAAGCGAGGCAGCCAGGCGCTCCGCCTGCCCATGGTCGACTGCCTCGACCATGACCCGGACGGCCGGCTCGGTGCCGCTCGGCCGCACGAGCACCCGGCCGGAATCCCCGAGCTCGGCCTCGGCGGACCGTACGGCGTCGGCGAGCTCGCGCGACGACGCCGCAGCCGACTTGTCAACTCCACCGACCGTGATCAGCACTTGCGGGTACCTGGTCATGACCTTGGCCAGGTCGGCCAGCGGCTGCCCGCGGCTCGCGGCGATCGCCAGCAGGTGCAGGCCGGTCAGCAGACCGTCCCCGGTCGTAGCGTGGTCAGCGAGGATGATGTGGCCCGACTGCTCGCCGCCGAGCACGAACCCGCCGCCGCGCATCGCGGCAATCAGGTGCCTGTCGCCGACGGGGGTCTCGACAACCGCGATCCCGGCATCCCGCAGTGCCATGCGCAGGCCGAGGTTGGACATGACCGTGACCACGACCGTGTCGTCGGTCAGCCGCCCGGCGTCGCGCAGCGCGAACGCGAGCACGGCGATGATCTGGTCGCCGTCGATGATCTCGCCGACCGCGTCGACCGCCAGGCACCGGTCGGCGTCGCCGTCGTGGGCGATGCCCGCGTCGGCACCGTGCTTGGCCACCGCTTCACGCAGAGTGTCCAGGCAGGTCGAGCCACAGCCGTCGTTGATGTTGTAGCCGTCGGGCTCCGCGCCGATCGCGATCACCTCGGCGCCCGCCCGGCGCAGCATTCGCGGCGCCAGGTCGTAGGCCGCACCGTGGGCGCAGTCGACGACGACCCGCATGCCCGCTAGTGGCCTGCGAGAGTTCGGCAGCGACGACAGCAAGTGGTCGACGTAGCGTTCAGGCTCTGTAGTTGCGTCAGTGACACGGCCGAATCCACGCTCGGGCACGCCGGGGCCTGGCAACGCCGCGAGCGCCTGCTCGATCTCGTCCTCGGCCTCGTCAGGCAGCTTGAGGCCGCCGCGGGCGAAGAACTTGATCCCGTTGTCGGGAGCCGGGTTGTGGCTCGCCGACAGCATCACGCCGAAGTCGGCGTCCAGCGCTTCAGTCAGGTACGCGACCGCGGGCGTCGGGATCACACCGAGCCGGAGCACGTCAACCCCTGAACTGGCCAGCCCGGCCACGACAGCGGCCTCGAGAAACTCTCCGGAGGCCCTCGGGTCGCGGCCGACCACGGCGGCAGGACGGCGGGCCGGCCTGCCTGGGGTCTCGCCAGCGGCGAGGACGCTGGCCCCGGCAATCGCGAGATTCATGGCAAGCTGAGCCGTCAGCTCACGCCCTGCGACGCCCCTGACACCGTCCGTACCGAACAGGCGGCCCATCAGAACGCTCCTGATCGTCCGCAGCGCCGGTGCTGGCCGGAGATCAACGCTTCGAGTACTGCGGCGCCTTACGGGCCTTCTTCAGCCCTGCCTTCTTGCGCTCCTTGACCCGGGCGTCCCTGGTCAGAAAGCCGGCCCGCTTCAGGCTCGGCCGGTTCTCCGGGTCCACGAGGGTCAGCGCCCGGGCGATACCCAGCCGCAGTGCTCCCGCCTGCCCGGTGACGCCGCCGCCGTGGATCCGCGCGACAACGTCGAAGGCATCGTCAGCGCCGAGCGTCACGAACGGCTCGTTGATCAGCTGCTGGTGGACCTTGTTCGGAAAGTAGTCGTTCAGCGGCCGGTCATTGATCAGCCATTTGCCGGTGCCAGGCGCGATGCGGACCCGGGCAATTGCCTCTTTGCGGCGGCCGGTGCCCATCGCGTTCCCGGTCACCACGGGCTTGCGGGCGGGCCGGCCAGGCGCGGCCTCTGGCGAGTCGCCGGTCTCGGTGGTGTATTCGGTGAGCTCGCCGTCCTGCGATTCGGCGTCCTTCGCAACATCGGTTGTGTCGGTGGGCTCGGCCACGACGTATTCCTCGTGCTTCCTTCTCGGTTACTTGCCTGTCGGCACCGGGCCTGCTACCTGGCCTTGCTGGCCTGGCCGACCTGGCTGATCTGGGTGATCTCAAACGGGACGGGCTGCTGCGCCTGGTGCGGGTGCTCGGGGCCTGCGTAGACCTTGAGCTTGCGCAGCATCTGCCGGCCCAGTGTGTTCTTGGGGAGCATGCCCTTGACCGCCTTCTCGATCACCCGCTCTGGGTGGGCGGCCTTGAGGTCGCTGTAGGCGATGGACCGCAGGCCACCCGGGTAGCCCGAGTGCCGGTAGGCCCGCTTGTCCGCGAGCTTGTTGCCGGTCAGGACAACCTTGTCGGCATTGATGACGATCACGAAGTCACCGGTGTCGACGTGCGGCGCGAACACCGGCTTGTGCTTGCCGCGCAGCAGGATTGCCGCCTGGCTAGCCAGGCGACCA